>Ga0299912_10003072_pt1 | contig 13689 bp, 12 predicted proteins | sample RVTome_2_FD_207667 | JGI IMG/M metagenome (GOLD analysis project Ga0299912, IMG submission 207667) | Soil microbial communities from uranium-contaminated site in the Upper Colorado River Basin, Wyoming, United States - RVT95D214 (version 2) ...
GCTCCTTAAAGATATTCTGTTTCAGGTCCAGATTTTCCGTTACCGCCTCGATGACAAGTTGGGTGTCCGAGGCTGCCTCTTTCAAATCCAGAGTAACTCTTATCCTTTTAAGGGTAGGCTCAATGTCTTCTGGCCTACCGATTCCATTCTGGGCCATCAGGGTCAGGTTGGCCCGAATATTCTGAACAGCTTTTGATAATACCTCATCGCTTACATCATGCAGAGAGACCCGATAGCCATGGCTTGCAAATATCTGTGCTATCCCGTGGCCCATGAGTCCTGCACCGATAATGGAAATATGCTCCAGATTTGACATAGGCCCCTCTACCCGGCGGTATAGCCGCCATCTACATCTACAATTGCCCCAGTCATGAAGTCAGACGCCTTGGATGACAGAAAGATGACTGTGCCGATAAAATCCTCTGGCTCACCCAACCTTCCGATTGGGATACGTTTGAGGAAATTTATGAAAAACGCGTTATCATCAAACATCCATTGCGTGAGTAGTGTCCTGAATACCGTAGGCGCAATCGCATTCACGTTGATTTTTTGTGGCCCCCATTCGCAACCCAGAGTCTTAGCCAGCAGATGCACCGCCCCCTTTGAAGGAGAGTAGGCGCTATAGTTAGCTAATCCCAAGTGTCCGCGGGCGGATCCGACCAGGATCACCTTACCTCCTCGCCCCTGGCTGATCATCACCTTACCCACCTCCTTGCAGAAGAGGTAGGTCCCCTTCATGTTCACGCCCATGACCTCTTCCCAGTCCTCAACGGGCTGCTCAATGATTGGCTTGACCTTGTTGATGCCTGCAGCAGTCACCAAAATGTCTATGCCACCGAAGGTTTCAACCGTATTCTTGATCACACGTTTTACATCTTCAAGGTTAACGGGATTCCCTACAGAAAATGCCGCTTGTCCAGCCTCTTCACGAATCTCCTTAACGAGCAGTTCGAGGGCTGATAATGTGCGTGCTGTTGCCATCACTTTTGCCCCAGCTGCGGCAAGGCCTTTAGCAGCGGCCCTACCAAAACCACCCGTTGCTCCGGTGATTAGGGCAACCTTCCCGTTCACGTCAAAAAGAGCTTGGATATCTTGTTTCTTCATACAGGCTCCTCCTCAACCAGGATAGTTGATTACGACTAACATACTAGCTGTCTTGTTGGTCCGATTAATAATCTCTCTGCCTTCATTTGGACCGATATAAATCGAATCCCATGGCCTAAGAGTTATCTCCTCCTTAGGAGTCTTGATAGTCACTTCCCCTTCCAGAACAAAATAGATCTTTTCTGTAGGTGATGCATCAAATTCAGCCCCTCCTCCCGGAAGAAAATGGGAAAGCCCCATCCAAAACTTCTGAGATCCGGTCTCTTCCTTCCCGTGTAATCTTAATGCCGTCATGTTGAAATGCTTCAGAGCTTGATAAGGCTTTACATCTTTCAATTCCACTTTTTTCATCTTTGATCGCCTCCTTTGCCCATTTGGATTATCCATTGATTATTGACTATTGATAATTATTTTTTCTATTGATCCCCCTTCTCCATAATGGCTACAATTCTAACTATAGACCCATCCCCCTTCATCCATCGGATAGGGAAACCAGCAAACGTGCATCTCTTGCCGGTCACTTTGTCCAAGTCACCGCCAACGTTCTCATAGCCCATGATACCATTACGGAGCAGGAGGTTATGGCAAGGCTCCCAGTCGGGAAAATCTTCCAGTACATCGTGCCCAGTCACTTTCTTGTACTCAGCGCAGACATCCGGTCTCAGCGGGCCGGGCCCGTGAGGACCAATAGCGGTGGCCAAAGGATGGTCTAGGGCCTGCTGGTCAACCCCAACACACTTTACTCCCTTTGCCACGAACCACTCTCCAGCCTCTCTGTAAAGACCAGGGGAGTAGCAGAAGTACTCGACACTGTCAGAATATTTGTGGTGCCAGCCAGTATTAATCATGACGATGTCGCCCTTTTCAATCTTAGGACGCGCTTTCTCCAGGTCTTCAGGCATAATCTTTTCCCACTTTTTCTTCGGGATAGACACAGCGACTCCAGTGCCGTAGTACTTTTCAAGTGGAATCTCATCCGTGAACATGCCCCCCTCAAACACGTGGGCTGGTGAATCGGCATGAGTGGTGCAGTGCATGGTCGTCGTGATGACCTGAGAGAGAACACCGGATTTGGCATGATATTGCATCCGTTCAATCTTGACATCAGCAAAATAAGGCCATAAAGGAACCTTATCACCAAAAGGATGACTTAGATCATAAAGTTTTACTTTTCCCATAGTTGACAACTCCTTTCTGTTTTCATTCTTGAAGTTTCCAAGTAGAAAACTGTCTTTATTTAAAGAATGGCTCCGGAAAAATGGTAAGAATTCCCCCCCGAGACACGCAGAGATCCTCTAGAACTAGAACAGAAAATGAAGATAAATGTTTTCAAAAAATTCACTTCCACTACAATGGACTACGATTGATCTATTCAGGGGTATAAATCACCATTAAACATTTTGCTTCATCATTCCCTTCACAAACACCATAATGCGGAATGCTACCATCGAAGTAGATGCAATCCCCTTCTTCCACAATGAATTCTTTTTCTCCGTGAAAAAACTTCATCGTTCCTTCAAGTACGAATAGCATTTCTTCGCCTTTATGCTGAAAGAGGGCATTTTCTTTAGGAACCAGGGGAAGTGTCAAAAAATAAGGCTCCATATGCTTATTGTGAAATTTGTGGGCCAATGTCTGATAAGCATAACCAAAGACTGATCCATCTCGCGCAATCATACGTCTTTCCCACTTCTTTACTAGACAGATAGGACTATTTTCCTCTATCTCTCCGAAAATCTCTGCAATGCTGATATTTAGTGCCTTTGCGATATTGATTAGAGTGGAGACAGGAGGAGCTTTTTTTGATTTCTCAATTTTGGATAGATAACCCTTCGTATATCCAGTTTTTTCGGCCAAATCTTGCAGGGTTAGTCCCTTATTTACTCGATACTGTTGGATTCTTTTCCTCAATTCCGCTTCTTCGACCATGCCGGTGACCTCTAATTGGCGATTTGTTTCCTGATCGGAAACAAATTACTCATATTTTGGAAACTTTGTCAAGCTTTTTTTGAGCCATCAATGCCAGACCTCTGTGGTCCGTTAGTCTCTCCTTCATTGTTTCTATCTTGAACGGGAAGATAGTTTGCTGTATCATGATGATCAACCTCCTTTTGGTCTTTTGGTTTCACCTTACTGAGAATATTCTATGCCACTGAAACCTCAAGGCCAAAGGGGTTTTTTATTTTTTCGAATTCCTACATCTTTTTTAAGGGGTAGAATTATGTGTCGCTCTGGAATGATTTGGTATCTCAGATACCACGTATGGGGCTTCACCCTGACAACCAAGACATATTGCGCCATCAGCAAGTGGGTAAGCTTCTTTACAGCAGGGACAAACAGCAATTTCACCTCTGTGCTTCTTTTCTAGGAAACGGGGCGCAACCCTAACCTGCTCGATGCTGCAAATACTTGCTCCAGCCTCTTTGATCTGTTCCATAAGGATTGGATAATCCTGTTCTTTTTTAGGCTTCGTTTTGAAAAACCAGCTCTTAATCTCGGGCCATGTTTCTAACTTGGCAGGCTCAAGAAAAACCCGTATTCCTTCGCCTTTGGATTTGTCGTAAAGGGTCATTGCATAACGGCCTAGATTGATGACTGTAAGCCAGCCGTTGCCAACGGTGCAGGATGTGAGAAGCTGTATGGCATCTGGCAGACATTTGGCCGTTTCACAGATAGCATCAAACAGTCTGTCTTCAGGAAGATGCTGATAGGCGAGGTCGACCATAAACCCACCGATCACTACGCCCGGGGCGGCAAAGCCATGAAAGGATTGGACCCGCTCAAAATATTCTTCGAAGGTATAAGAAAGAATGTTCATGGAAGCCTATCATAGAAAGATTACTCCAATATAAAGACTCTTCGTAAGATCAACCTCGATGGTTTTTGTGTCATAACCTGTGAAAACTATCCGGAGCGTGTACCTGCCGCTATTTTCCCCAAGGTTATCGAACTTAAAATCTCCGTAGTTATCGGTCATACACTCGCCAATCTTCTCATTAACGGCATTGAAAAGAGTCACTTTTGCACCTTCGGCGCACTCATCCTTGCCATTGACTCGAACTGCAACGCTACCGCCGATAAAGCATTGGTTAAACCGATATAGATTCTTGTAATGGACGAGAGGACTAGTTTTATGCTCCGGCTGATAGACTTCAAGCTTCTCAGCCTTAATGATTTCCTTCATCTCCGTGTCCTCGAAATGACGTAGGCTTAACGCTCCGGTGGGGCAGGACTGCACACAGCGGGTCTTTTCCCATCCATCATCAAGCAGATGAGCACACAAGGTACATTTCTGAGGTATGTGAAGCTCTTCGTTCCACCTTATTGCATCGTAGGGGCACGCCTCGATAAGATTTTGCTGCCCTCTTGATTTGACAGGATCAATCATAACGATGCCGTCGGGTCTCTTGTATACTGCCCCATCCTTGGCTGCTTTGATACAAGGAGCATGAGTGCAGTGCATGCATGGAACAGGTAGATAGGCGACATCGATGAAAGGATACTGGCCCCGTTCCTTTCCCTGGATCTTTATCCAACTCGGCCCATGATTGGGTTGAGGTGCCGAGTATCCCAGCCAGTCATTATTCACGTGTTCGTCCTTACAAGATAAAAAACAATTATTACAATTTTCGCATTTTTCTACATCAATGACCAGATACCATTTTTTCATTTCGTTTCTTCTCGCATTTCTTAAAACCTTAACCTTAACCTTAGGTATTATTAACCTCTCCCATCCACTTCTCTATTTGAACCAGGCATGAATTGGCGGCAATACTATGCGATTTTTTGATGATCGGCCGACTGGGAGTCAATAGATTCAAGCATCCCCCACGATCCGGTGATTTTCCTGGTTCGCCTATGGGATCATAGACTGCCGAGCCCTCATAGGAATGAACAGTTCCGGGACCAACTCTTTCGGTTACCTGGGCCGCGCAGATGACAGCACCTCGATCATTAAATATCTTGACTAGATCGTTCTCCTTAATGTAACGCTCTTCGGCATCCTGCGAGTTAATCCGTACGATCCAATAATAATAACCATCTACCAGCACACGATGGTCCTTGATGTCATTGACCCAGCTATGCTTGCCATCGCCCATGGTATGAAAGCTGTATCTTGGATGTGGAGTTATCAATTGAAGCGGATACTTTTGATAGAGTTCAATGGTATGATGGCCCTCCCAAGAGGGAATGTATTTTGTCATTACCGGCCTCTCCGGATCATCAGGATCAAATCGCTGCAGGCTAGAACAGACAAATTCCAGTTTGCCTGATTGTGTTTGGAGTCCTTTAAATACCTGTTCTGTGTAGTCAGCTGGTAAGGGTGCAATCTCCGGTGTATCTTTCAGCCTATCCTCTGAAAAGGCCCTAAAGGAGACGGGATCTCTTAACTCTTCTTTGGGGGCGGGAACGACATAGTAGCCCTTCTTCAGGAATTTCTTCCAAGACATGACTTTGGGAACATCTGTGGCATCGAATAGTCGTTTGCACCAGTCAAATTCTGTCACCCCCTCTGAAAACATCGAAGAAAATCCCAACCTTTTTGAAAGTTCAAGGAAGATCTGAAAGTCTGATTTCGATTCACCCAAGGGTTCGATACACTTGTGCTGCAGGACAACAACACGATGATTGCATTGATTGAAGCTATGTTGGATATATCCGCCACAATTGGCAAATTCGCTGATATCCCACCGCTCAAAGTTGGTGCATGCGGGGAGGATGATGTCTGCAAACTTGGCTTCACCTTCAAGCCAGATCGATTGATTTACGACAAACTCCAGATTTTCCGATCGGTACATATTGACATAGCGGTTTGTCTCGACCATTGTGCCAATATGAGAACCTCCATATTTGTAATACATCTTGACGCGGGGATAACCCGGTGCCGGATACTCAAATCTCAAGAACTGGCCTTCAATCGTCTTGGAGTCAGTGGGATAACCGTAGGTATGGCCGTCGAGAATCGCCTCTGGAATACGCAGTCTGGGTACACGCTGATAGACTGTGTTTACAGTAGGAAGCTGGGGAAACCTCGAAAAAAGGTTCACTCCAAGTGCTGTACCTGCAAGGTCTCCAGATAGACCTCCCTCGGCATAACCTGGGAAGTAAAAGCTAGTATCTATTGGCGTCCCCTGCTGCATACAGCCCATATTCACTCCAGGTTTTCCCAGACCTTGCATGGCCATCAGGCAGACCATAGAACGAGCCCATTCATTGCCAGTGGCGTCACGACAGGCGCTGCCGAAGCCGGCGAGTCCTCCTGCTGCAAGGTAAGTCTTTTTGGTCCCCCATTCTCTGGCCAGAGCTCTGACGTTTTTGGCCGGAATGCCTGCCTCATTTTCCTGCCACTCGGGGGTTTTGGGAATTCCATCTTCTTTGCCCAGGATATAGTCTTTCCATGCGTCAAACCCAACAGTATGTTTACTGACATATTTCTTATCATAGAGACCCTCTGTAATCCAGACATAGGCGATGGCCAGAGGCAGAGAATTACCTGTTGCCGGTCTTGGAGCGAGCCACTTGCCGCCAAAGAGAGCAGCTGTGTGGTTATAGAAGGGATCGATATGCACCATCTTGATACCTAGCTCTTTTAGCCACTGACGTCGTACAGTGCCTTCAAAAGCAGCATAGACACCGCTCGTCGCTTCAGGATCACTCGACCAGAATACCACCATTTCACATTCCTTAAGACAATCTTCAACGGTGCCATAGGTCTCTGTGGCGCCAAGGTGCATACTCTGCCCCCAGTGATGCATGGCTCCCCAGTACCACCCCTCCCAGCTGTCTGGATTATGGGCGACTGGGGTCCACCCAATGTTATTGAAAAATCTTAATCTGGCACTCAGCCAGTAGCCCAGGATTCCCCAGAGGTGATGGGACCCACTGCCATTCAGAATGGCTCCTGGACCATAATCTTTTTTTATTCGTTTTATTTCATTGGCAACGATATCGAGCGCCTCTTCCCAACTGATGCGGACGTAATCTGAGATTCCCCGATTCTGGCAGTTCCTTTCCCCCTTCGGATCAAAGTCAACCCGTTTCATGGGATACAAAATCCTCTCCGGCGAATAAATCATCGACTTGAAGACTAAGGTGTAAGGGGAAGCAGTCGTCTTACGAGGAGGAATAAACGTCCTGCCTCTGGTTTCAATGGTCCAGGGTTCGGCATCACTTTCGTCAAACTCAATGGGTGTGATCCTTAGAATCTTACCATTTTTCACATAGACAAAGACTGGCCCCCCATTAGTATTACTGGTATACCTAATGACACCATTTCCAAATTCTGTTCCATATTTCTTGCCAGTGCTTAGCATGAGACTTAGGGTCTCCATCCACCAGGAAGTTAACTCCTCAGGACCTTCCAGGCCCAATTGGAAACTTTTCATGGCGTTAACCGTTGCCAATTGGTCCCTGGGCGGTACGAGTATATCGAGTGCTAAACGCGCATTTCCGAAAATCAAGGTGACATCAGGGCTGGCATGAATACCGCTCTTGGAAATTATCCTGCCGTCTATGAAGGTAAAATATCTGCCACGCGAATTATCCTTAAGTTTTATTTGGGCGGTCAGATTTTTTTCTTTGAGACGATTTTTGAAGAACTGGAATCTCATTGCCGTCAGCCCGAACAGTATCTTTATGCCAAAAAGCACGATTGAAAAGAATAGGTTCACAAGGGTCTCTGATTTTGACAACATTTTCACTATAGATTTCACAAGTCTCTCCATTAATTGATCGTTCTAGAATACCCCCAAATATATTACCATCAGGCTGCGTAAAAAGCATTTAATTTTTTGTTAATCCAATAGGACAAGCAACTATTTTTGTCAAGCACAAAGGGAAGAACGCGTATAGCCTTCACTTGTGTATTTGACAATAGTTCCTTTAAATGTAAAATTATATGCCACTTCAAAATTTCAACCATGGCGGAATTGATTTCCTGCCATACTGGTTTAGGGTTGACTTCCATTACCTCTTGTGGATGGTGGAAGCGTTCGTGTAGAATGACATTATCCCAATATTGCACTTCGAATAGTGCTGGGACCGAGAAAGGGCTGCTTATAACCCCTGGCTATGATGCACCGGTGGATACCCAGCCGGAAAAAATGGAAGACTTTATCGCTGCCGCTCATGAATTTGGTAAGCCGTAGCCACTAACAAGGCTAGGCGATCATGAAACAAAGATACCCCAAGACGAAGGAGAACATAAATATATGATAATCATTGGGGAAAAGATTAATGGGACCCGTTCACGTGTGGCCCAAGCCATTGTTGAAAGAGACAGGGAATTCATTATTGATCTGGCCAAGAGCCAGGTTGCCGCTGGCGTAGATTTCCTTGATGTCAATGCCGGGACTTCGCAGGATCGAGAGGCTGAAGATCTCGTATGGTTGGTGAGGACCTTACAGGATGAGGTGAATGTGCCTCTCTGCCTCGATAGCCCGAATCACGAACCGCTTTCCTCTGCTCTTATGGAGGTCAAGCAAACACCGATGATCAATTCCATCAGTGGAGAATCTGCACGACTGATCAACGTCCTTCCTCTGGCTTCGGAACACGGCTGTCCGGTGATTGCATTGGCTCTCGATGATAGCGGAATCCCTAAAGGCATCGAAGGCCGATTGGATGTCATTCGTCGGGTTTTAAGTCAGACCCGTGAAAAGGGGATTCCTGACGAAAAGGTCTACATTGACCCTCTTGTGTTGACCCTCGGTACGGATTGGAACGCTGGGAAAATCGCTATGGATACGATGCAGACAATCCGTTCTGAATTTCCCAAAACTCACCTGATCGTCGGACTGAGCAATATTTCTTTTGGACTCCCAGCCCGGCATTTGATCAATCGGACCTTTCTGTCCCTGGCGATGATGGCCGGCCTTGACTCAGCTATTCTGGATCCCATGGATGAGGCTCTAAGGGCAATAATTTTGACAACCGAACTCGTGCTTGGGCAGGATCGTTTCTGCCGCAATTACACACAATCCTATAGGTCCGGAGTGATCGGTAAAAAATGTTGAGGGTCACCTTTTTGCATTCATGCATTCACATTATTTTCTAGGCAAATTGAGCGGGTAAGATGGATTGGAAAGGCAACGATCCTGAGATAATTATACTAGGTTGTAGCCTGGGTGGTTTGGTTGCTGGGACTTTGTTATCAAAGCGGAATCACTCTGTCCTGCTTTTGAAGGAGAGTGGTTACCAACGGTCCCATAGGGAGAAGGGGTATCGGTTCGTTCCCTTTTCCAGTTTATCAGAAAAGCGCCTGAAACCAATCCTTTTACAAAAGATCTCTCAGGCATTGAACCTCCCCCTTTTGACCATCTCCCCAGAAGAGCAGAGGCGGGACAAAAGCGACTTAAACATTCAGAAGCAGAAGGTTGCGTTTCAGGTTATCCTTCCCAAGTCCAGAGTCGATCTTTATTCTCAACGATCCCAGTTTCAGAGAGAATTGAGCAGGGAATTTCCGAAAGAGGTAATCCAAATTGAGGGATTTTATAAAGAGATGGACCATCTTCGGCATCTTCTAATGAAGATGAAAGTCAAGGAAGGACCGCGGTCTCTCTTTCCTCTTCGGCCACGCTCTTTGGTTAAAAGATGTTTACCCTTCCCACTCTTTTCAAAAGGAGGAATAGATGAGAGACTTCTTCCATTCTCGACAGAGTTTAGACAGTTCATCCAGCTTCAACTGATATCTTGGGGAAATTATTTTCTAGATCGATTTCCTCTTGCACTCGCCGCCTATGTTCTGCTTTCTAATGAGGAGTCGAGTGAATTGATTTCCGATTTGGATACAGAAGAATTAGAGGAGAGGGTTTTAGAAGGATTTGTTCATGCGGGTGGAAGGGTTGAGGAGATTGAGAGTGTGGAGCGGATAAGTAAAAAGTGGAGGAGGGGGTTTATCGTTTCGTTGAAGGGAGATCGGAGACTATTTCAGTCTAAAATGCTCATCTTAAATTCACCCCTTCATCGTCTTTCAAACTTCATGGATGGGAGAGAAAAGCGGTTATTGAGAAGGGAGAAGCGGATTCAGCCCCAGTATGTGCTGCTCCCTTTTTTTCTAGGGATTCGTGAGAAGGTGATTCCAGTCGGGATGAGAGATCTTCTGATTTCCGTCTTGGATTTGAAAAAACCTTTTGATGGAGGTAATTTTATCCTCCTTTCCCTCAGCCCAAAGGGAGATGAAACCAATGCTCCGGAGGGCAGGAGAGCTCTTACTGTTGAAAGTTTAGTGCTCTTCGAGGATTGGGATCAAACCTCCCTTATCGAGCATCAGAAAAGTGTGATGAGGCATTTAGAACATCTCTTCCCTTTTCTCGATAGATACATCGACTTTACCGATTTCAGCTGGGCAAATGAACAAGTCCCACGCTGGTCTTATCCGAATTTCCTGTACAGGACGGATTCTAATTTCAATTGGAGAGAGGGAGTGGTCCCGACTCGAATGTCAAAAAACCTCTACTTTATCGGAAAGGAAAACTTTCCTTACTTGGGTTTAGAGGGAGAAGTCTTTAGTGGATTGATGGTAGCGGAGCAGATCTTAAAGAGATATCAGTAGGTGTTTATTCGTTGGAATTTCGTGATCTGTCTATCTTCCTGGGTATCCTTTGAATATTGAAGTTATCTGCTACTTCTTCAACTACGAGTTAGGAGATTCTTCCTCCTCAAAATCCTCGTCAGAAAGCAGGGAGGTCTTGCCGAGACTTTTTTGACTTTCGTCGCTTTGAGGTAAGGTCGTTTTTGAAACCTCTTTAGTCCACTGATCGAAGGTCATTGATTTTCTTCCCTGCTGAACTATCTTATGATGAAGTCATTTTTTATACAGCAACTTCTTTGCCAAACTAACTACTGATTTTGGTGAATTTGAATAATATATTGAAACTAAAAGGATATTTTATAATAGTTTGAAGCTCATTCTTGAGATAAGTTACAGTGAAATGACAAAAAATGTTATAGCTTAAGCAATTATCGCTAAAGCACGACATGAATTGTCAGATAATAACAAATAACGACTCTCTTTTTCTATTTTTAGATTGGAAGGTCCGTGATCAAATAAGAGAAAAATGGTAAAAAAGTAGTGGAGCTTTAATGGAAAGCATATTTAATTTGATGTTGTCAAAAAAAACAGGCTACTAAACGCCCAAAAGTTTTTGGAAAGGCATTGTGATCTAATAGTAAAGGAAGGATGGTCACAACGCTCACTTTGCACAACTCACCAAAAGGGTTCATAATAATATGACCAAGCGAAATGAGCATGATCAGAAAGCATAAGAGAAGCGAATAGAAAATTTTGAAATAAATGGCATTTCTATAGTATGTTACTAAATTAGGTTACCATATTGGAGGAAAATAATATAAATGAAGGAGGCACAGATGAAAAACCTAAAGATAGGGACCTTTATTGTGGTGGTGGGATTGCTATTGGCTACTTCATTTCTGTTTGTTTATGCTAGACCATTATTTGCCGCAGCACCTCGGTATGGCGGGACACTGAGACTAAGTGATTACGGTGACGGAGCATCTATTGGTTGGCCTGCAAAAATGCTACCGGTTGTCAGTATGAGACAAGCAGCCCCCGCAATTGAACCACTCTTTCGTACCGATAATACAGGTAAGCCGGCACCGTGGTTAGCTACAGGGTTTACAAACGATGTCGCAGCCAAAACTCTTACCCTTACTCTAAGGAAGGGTGTCAAGTTCCATGATGGCACAGATTTCAACGCCGAGGCAGTAAAATGGAATCTGGACCAGTGTATGTCTGCAAAGAGCTCGGGAACAGAGAAGTTTAAATCCATCGATGTGATTGATGATTACACTGTTCGTATCCATCTCTCTGATTGGGATAGCACCCTTACCGGTAACCTTGCCCAGCCTTTGGGCATGATGATATCACCCACAGCATACAAAAAGAATGGACAGGAATGGTGTGCAAAGAATCCGATAGGAACTGGCCCATTTCAGTTTGTCAGTTGGGAAAAGGATGTCCGCACGATATACAAGAAGTTCGATGGCTATTGGCAAAAAGGGAAGCCCTATCTTGATCGAATAGAATGGATTCCAATCGTTGATTCGCTTACGCGGCAATTGAGTTTTAGAAGAGGAGAATTAGACCTTGCGTTAATGATGGCCCCAAAAGATGTAGCCGGCTTGGAGAAAGATGGCTATGTGGTTACCCGACGAACGACGGGCTCAGGTTCTCTTGGCTTAGCCCCTGATTCTGCCAATTCAAATTCTCCTTGGGCCAACGTTAAGGTGCGACAGGCCGCTCAGCACGCCATTGACACCTCTGCAATAGTTAAAGCGATCTATTATGGTGAGGCCGAGCCTGCCAATCAGTGGATTTACAAGGGGCACTGGGGTTACAATCCATCAGTAGTCGGTTATCCTTATAATCCTACCAAGGCAAAACAGCTATTGGCTGAGTCTGGCTACCCGAATGGATTCAAGACCAAACTTACCTATCTGACCACCCCTGAGAACGATCAGCTTAATGCCGCTGCTCAGGGCTACCTTAAAGCCGTTGGCATTGATGCCGAGCTAGACCCTGTTCAACGGGCAAGGTGGTACCAGTTGGCTATCCAGGGGGGCAAGTGGGAAGGCCTCATTTGGGCTGGTGTCTCGCCGAATCCGGACGTTTCTGCGGCATTGGCAACAAGGTATGCTGGAGGTGGCACTTACACTCAGATGCTCGTCCCTCCCGACTATAGTAAAGCCATCCAAAACACCATTACTGCCCCTGATTTTGAAGCAAAGCAAAAATATACACAGGAAGCAATGAAGCTCATGTTTGATAAGTATGCTCTCCTGATCGTATTCTGCAGTCAGCCGGAAATTGGAGCGAACCAGACTTATCTTCGCAATCACGGTTTTTATGCAACTCCAAACACCGCATGGTGGACGCCCGAAGACGCCTGGCTGGATAGATAATATAATACCCAATGAGCTAAAGTTTACGCTCCTCTTCAGGGAGAAGGGCTTCGCCTTAAAGCAAAGGGTTTAGTTCAATTTATTTTGCAACAGAAAGGATTCAAGGGGTCAAGGATTCGATTCTGCCAAACACGAATCCATGACCCCTTAAGACCCCTTAAGCTATATTGACTTATTGGGATGGTAGTTAATTTTGAAAGAGGTTAAAATAGAAAAAGGGTAATACTTTATCTCTTTTAAACGGAATTGGATAAGACCCCCGGTCAGAGATACCTCTAAATTTTTAGAATGCGGTCTTTTATATTTTGTCATATTGAAATGATGAAAGTTTTATCTTAACTCCGAATGACAATTGGAGGAGATCATGGCCACTCAATTTCCTGGATATCAGCAAAAGGAGATCGAGGTCAACGTAGAGGCAGAGTATCAGCAGGTTATTGACCGTTTGAATGCAAGGACTCCCCGTACGGAAGCCTTACGCCAACGCTTCTATAGCAGTCCGGTGCAGATTTGCCCGGAGCGATCTCACTTAGCGACCGAGTCCTGGAAGGAAACTGAAGGCAATCCCATCCACCTACGACGAGCCAAGCTTTTCGCGAAAATCTGCGATGAGATACCCATCGCCATCTTTGGCCAGGAACTGATTGTTGGCTCCCAGACGCA
>Ga0299912_10003074_pt1 | contig 13681 bp, 14 predicted proteins | sample RVTome_2_FD_207667 | JGI IMG/M metagenome (GOLD analysis project Ga0299912, IMG submission 207667) | Soil microbial communities from uranium-contaminated site in the Upper Colorado River Basin, Wyoming, United States - RVT95D214 (version 2) ...
GACATCCACACCTAGCATCTGGAATATGTCCCTGGTTATTCCTTTTTCCTGCTCCAGCAAAGCCAACAGGACATGCTCCACATCCCATTGGTTATGGCGATAGCGACGAACCAGCTCCTGCGAGGCTGCTAAAACCTCTTGTGCTTGTTCAGTGAATCTTTCCGGTCTCAACTTCCTATACCTCCTAATTATCTATTTCGTCACCCTTAGCGATACCGAAAGGTCCAGATTCCTCGCTGCGCTCAGAATGACAAGCCGCGAACGGCTCTGAATGACACATCATGCATTGTTAACTTGCTTCTATATCTCCTTCCATTCTGCGTCTTCTACTATGTCCTTTATAACGTCTTCTATTTCACCATCGGCCACTCTGTTGATTCTTCTCTCCATTTCTTCAAGCTGCTGTTGCATCTCTCTCATCCTCTGCATCAACCTCAGCGCCACCTCCACCCCAGCCAGATTAACGCCACAATCACTCATCAGAGCCTTGATATAGTGTAACCGCTCAATATCCTCCTCCGAATAGAGACGAATATTGCCACTGGAGCGTTCGGGCTGTACCAGGCCCAGCTTTTCATAATAACGCAGTGTGTGAGCCTCTATGCCTATCATCCTGGCAGCTATGCTTATTACATATCTTGGCTTGGATTCCCAATCTGTCATTGTGGCACCTCGCTTTATGCGGGTCGCAGAGATCGCAATCTCTCAAATAGCTTCCTTTCCTCCTGGGTCAAATTGGCAGGCAGAACCACTTTCACCTTAGCAAACAAGTTACCGTAATTTGCACCGCCCAGTTGAGGCATCCCTTTCCCCGCCAGGCGGAAGACCTTGCCGTTCTGAGTTTCTGGCGGTATTTTAAGAGATAGGTTCCCGTTCAAAGTGACCAATCCGACCTCGCCACCCAGCATGGCGGTAGCCAAAGGCACTGAGACTTCGCTGTAAAGATCATCCCCCTTGCGCTCAAAGAGTGTGTGGGGCAGAACCTTAACAACCAGATAAAGGTCGCCTTTGCTGCCTCCGGCACGAACCGGCACACCTTCCCCAGCTATACGAATCCTAGAGCCGTCTTTAACCCCTGCGGGAATCTTAACCTCCAGACGCCTGGGAATTACTTTCACACCAGCACCGTTGCAAATGGTACAGACTCGATTGCCCACCCTGCCTGTGCCACCGCAAGCTGTGCAAGGTTCCTCCCCTTGAAGTTGTATGACACGCGCAGAGCCATGGTAAGTTTCCTCAAGACTCACCTCGATGGAGGACTCTACATCCTGGCCACGCTGCGGGCCCCGCTTCGTCCTGGAGCCCATGCCGGCATCGCCAAACAAGCTTGAGAAGATGTCGCCAAACCCGCTGAGGTCACCATATTCGAAACTTGCGCCGCCTTTGCCGAAATCCCACTGAACTCCCTGCTGGCCTCTGGCTTTGGCAAACTGCTCAGCGTATTCCCACTGGTCACCAAATTGGTCATACTTCTTTCGTTTCTCGGGATTAGAAAGGACTTCATAGGCGGCGTTTATCTCCTTGAATTTGGCCTCAGCGGACTTGTCGCTCGGGTTGACGTCAGGATGGTGCTTGCGAGCCAAACGGCGGTAGGCCTGCTTGATTTCCTTTTCCGAAGCATTCCTACTTACGCCTAGAATCTGGTAGTAATCCTTGTTTGCCATCTCCATAATTTCCGCTGCAATTATAGGATCATTTAACCTTTCCGTCAAATCATTTTAATAAGTATCACAAAATTGTTCATCTTTCTTTTAATACTTAGCTAAGTCGAGAATGGTGCTCAGTAAGAACCAGAGGGCGCGAGACAGACGGCTATAAGAGAGAAGAAACGACAATCATCATGCCCCACCCTCAGACTTCAACAGACCGATGAACTGTCTTAGAATCCTGGCGGTAGCCCCCCAGATGGTATGCCCTTCGTACTCATAGGCATAAGAATCCAGCTTGAAATTGGCTTCATCCATCAGAAATGACAGCGGGACAGAAAAGATCCCTTTGACTTCTTTGCCATTCGTTTTCAGAGAGTGGGGATAGGGTATCAGCCCGACAAAGGGCGAAATAACGTAATTGGTGACAAAGGTCAGCATATCGTCTAGCTCCCCCAGGACCCCAATATCCTTGGCCTCTAGACCTATCTCTTCCTCGGTCTCCCTGAGCGCAGTTTGTAGTAAGCTGGAATCCGATGGCTCCCGCGTCCCTCCAGGAAAGGAGACCTGTCCTTTGTGAAAAACCACCTCATCACTCCTCTCGGTGAATAGGACGTGATATTGACCTTGGTCATAGAAAAGAGGTAGGAGCACTGCCGAAGCTTTGAGGTTTTCGCCGGTGATTCTTTGTCTCTTACGATGACGGAGGCTTTCTTTAATCTGCTCTTTCACGGTGCTGTGATTATATCACCTCAAAAAACGTCAGTTATCTGCACGGTCAATAGCTAAAAGTTGTCGCACCATCATTTAAGGGTTATACTTGAAGATTATGGCGATAAAACAAGACTATTACGCAGTGCTGGGAGTGCCTCGAAACGCCAGTGATGAGGAAATCAAGAGGGCGTTTCGCAAATTAGCTTTCCAGTACCATCCTGACCGCAATGGAGAGCCAGGAGCCGAGGAGAAATTCAAGGAAATAAACGAGGCCTACCAGGTTCTTTCCGATCCCCAGAAAAGAAACAGGTATGACCGCTATGGTAGAGTAGACGTCGCGGGTGGTTTTCCTGATTTTGGCTTCGGTGGGGTCGGGGATATTTTCGAATCCTTCTGGGATGGTTTCGGCACTATCTTCGGGCAGACTGCTCAGCGTGTTCCCCAAAAGGGGGACAGCTTGCAGAGTCACCTCACGCTTTCCTTTGAGGAGGCGGTATTCGGCTGCAGCAAAGAAGTTGAAGTTCCCCGCGTTGAGTTCTGTCCTTCTTGCCGTGGCGTCGGCAGCAAACCGGGGACAAATCCTGACACATGTCCTGATTGCCGCGGCACAGGCCAGGTTAGGAGAGTTCAGCAAAGCATCTTTGGACGCTACACCAGTACCACCACCTGTCCTCGCTGTGGAGGCAGAGGGACTGTGATAGACAATCCTTGTTCTCAATGCCAGGGGAGGGGGAGAATAAAGGCGAAGCGCAAAATAAAGGTTACTATTCCGGCCGGTGTGGACGATGGATACCGACTGCGCATGGACGGGGAAGGAAGCGCTGGCGTATACGGCGGCCCACCCGGCGATCTCTATATCGCCATCTCGGTGAAGCCACACGGTTTGTTCCGCAGAGATGGCAGTGATATCCTTTATGAGTTGCCCATCAATTTCGCTCAAGCTGCTTTGGGTGATGAGGTAAGAGTGCCATCCTTAGACGGAAAGGTAGATTTGAAAATACCGCCAGGAACTCAAAATGGGAAGACATTCCGCTGTAAAGGCAGGGGAATCCCTTACATTGATGGCAGGGGCCGAGGAGACTTGCTCGTCAAAGTGGTCACAACAACTCCACAACACCTCGATAAGAACCAGCGTCATCTTTTTGAAGAACTGGCTAAGGTACTGCCTCGGACTGAACCGCCTCAAGACGCCTAGCCCACAGAGCAGTAATGGCTTGCTGCTAGTTCCTTAAACTCAGTCAAAACCCGGCCCGGCGGCAGACCCTCAAAAAGAACGCCGTGGATGAGGTCAATAATGGGTAACCTAAGCCCCTGGTTGTTCGCCAACCGGCGGACTGCCGCAGTGGTAGCGACCCCCTCGGCAACGTGTGCCATGGAGGCAGATATTTCCCCTAAAGGCCGACCCTTAGCCAGTTGGTAGCCCACATAATGATTTCGGCTCAAAGTGCTGGCGCACGTGGTTATGAGGTCGCCCAAACCGGCCAGACCATAAAAAGTGCTGGCCCTGGCCCCCAAGGATACGCCCAGCGAAACAACCTCAGTCCACCCCCAGGCAATGAAGGCTCCCTTGGCATTGTCACCCAAGCCTAATCCATCCATCATGCCTGCACCCAGAGCTATAATGTTTTTCAAAGCCCCGCCTAATTCAACTCCAACAACGTCATCGCTACTAGATATTACGAACTTGGCTGACTCCATCGACTTCCGCGCTTTTTCCGCTAGGGTTATGTCATGAGCGGCAATGACCGAAGCAGCCGGGAGACCTTGGGCGATTTCCCCAGCCAGGTTAGGACCAGAGAGAACACAGATTTGCCCTCCTAGAGAAGGGGCAATCTCCTCTGCCAGCACCTCCGACATCCTTTTGCCACTATCTACTTCCAATCCTTTGGCGGCGCTCATCAATAGCATCGAACCGGTGAGATAATCTTTGGCTTGAACGACATTCTCTCGTAACTTCTGAGAGGGGACCGCCCAGATTACCAGGCCAGCCTCGCTCAAGGCTTCTTCGATGTGGCTGGTAGAGGAATAGCTGCGCCGTCCTTGATTTGATTCTTCGGCCTCAGCCTCGCTTCGCGTCCACAGCTTTACCTCCGCCCCTTTGTCACCTAACAAAGTGCCTAGAGTATTGCCCCAGGAGGTATTGCCTATGATGGCAACTTTGGGAAATTGCCCTCGGCGCTTCTTCACCATAATCGGCGTTCCGTGCCCTGTCTTAGGCGTCTTACATTGTCCCTGTGTTGATAGACAATCAATGCGATGACTACGGAACTATAAATTAGGTAAATCGGAGGAAGCATCCTGTAGACAATAGTCAGAGGCAGCATCAAGCACCAAGCAGCTAATGCTCCCAGAAGAGAACCAAGGGACATGTGCCGACTACGTAACGCCGCTATAGCCAGAACCTCGGCGCCAAATATGCCCGCGGGATAGAATAGCGCGAACAACGTGCCGAAATAGGCAGTAACCCCCCTGCCTCCCCTAAACTTGGCAAATATGGGCCAGTTATGGCCTACCACCGCCCCCATTCCAGCTGCGACTTGGGCCACATACTGCCAATAGACGGACACACCACCGACGGTCAACACTCCGCTGTCACGACCTATGACTGCTGTGGCCAAAATGACTGCCGCAGTAGCCTTAAGCACATCAAGAACCAGAGCCAGAATGCCGAGCTTGGTTCCTGCTACTCTCATCAAATTAGTGGCCCCAGTCTTGCCACTTCCCTGTTCCCTGATATCTACACCGCTCTTGAGCCTGCCTATTATCAAGCCAAATGGGATGGAGCCAAGGAGATAGGCAATGGCCACTACAGCAACGAACTCAGCTATCATTGTGCCGTCACATTCGTCTTCTTATTGATTTTAGGGGCAGCCTTGGTGAGGATCAACTTCACAGGAACGCCGCGAAAACCAAAACCTTGACGAAGCTTATTCTCCAGGTAGCGCTGATATGAGAAGTGAACCAGCTTGGGATCGTTAACCTCAAGAACAAAGGTCGCCGGTTGATATTCATCTTGATGGGCTCGGAAAATACGTAACCGTCTGGAACCTGTGCGCGGTGCAGGATGGTCACCTACTACCTGTTTGACTAGCTCATCAACTGCTGTTTGCGTTATTCGCTTCTGTCTTTCCTGCCAGATTTCCCAGGCCAGTGGCAGAATTCCTTCTGTTCCCTGTCTTAATTTGGCGGAGATGTAGATGACAGGCGCGTAGGAGGCAAATCTGAATCTTCGTCCCAGGCCCTGTTTGAATCTCTCTCTTTGCTCCCGGGGAACAAGATCCCACTTATTGACCAACAACATCACACCCTTCCCGGCATCAATGATATAGCCTGCGATATGCATGTCCTGGGCAGTAATAAACTCACTGGCATCGATCAGAAGTAAGGCGACATCACAGCGGTTGATAGCCTGAAGGGCGCGCAGCAAACTGTAATAATCCACCCCTGCGCCAATCCTGCCCCGCCGTTTAATTCCGGCGGTATCGACAAGTAGTATTCTCTTATCGCTCCAATCAACGATAGCATCAAGTGAATCACGGGTCGTCCCCGGAGACTCATGCACAATGGCTCTTTCTTCCCCCAGCAACGCATTCAACAAAGTTGACTTGCCGACATTAGGCCGCCCCACGATAGCCAATTTAGCTTCTCCCGGCTCGGCGACACTGATAGGTTGTGCAGGCAGACAAGCCAACACAGCATCCATTAGCTCATCTATCCCGAGATTATGGTGAGCACTGATAGCTACAGGCTCACCCATGCCCAAACGATAGAAATCACTCACCTGATTTGCCTGTTTTTCAGAATCTATCTTGTTTACTGCTAGTATGATAGGTCTATTGGCGGCGCGCAGTACATCAGCAATTTCTGCATCAGCCGCAATAGCTCCGTCTTTCACATCTACCAAAAAGATGATGACATCTGCCTGGGCGATGGCTGCTTCCACTTGTTGTCTGACCTTTTGCTCCAACGATGTAGATGGCTCTGCTTGCCACCCACCAGTGTCAACCACAGCCAACTCCCGTCCCTGCCAGGAAACAAACGCAAAAACGCGATCCCTGGTGGTTCCCGGCAAATCAGCAACTACAGATATTCGCTTGCCCGCCAGGCGGTTAAGCAAGGTGGACTTGCCCACGTTGGTCCTACCCACAATAGCTACAATAGGTCCGGTCACTTGCTTGATACCTTGGGATGTGACAACAGCTTCACCAGCAATGCCTTTTGCAGGTGAAGCCTGTTTTCTGCCTGGTCAAATACCACTGACCGGCGATCGTCTAGCAACCCGGCGCAGATCTCCTCGTCATGGTGGGCCGGCAAGGGATGCATGAACAAAACATCCCGCTTAGCCAGGCTCAATAACCTGTCGTCCACCTGATATCCTGAAAAGGCACGACGGCGCTCCTCCCTCTCAGCTTCCTGCCCCATGCTAACCCATACATCGGTATAGACTACATCAGCACCTTTGGCTGCTTTGCGAGGCTCATCGGTAAGGTGAATCTGGCTACCACTCAGCGCAGCAAATCTCCTTCCTTTGCTCAGTACCTCTTTCTTGACCTCATAGCCTGGTGGAGAGGCAAGGTGGACATTCATGCCCACTAGAGAGGCAGCTAGAAGCAAGCTGTTGGCCACATTATTACCATCGCCAATAAACGCCAAAGTCAGACCAGAAAGCTTTCCTTTCTCTTCGTAGATGGTCAGAAGGTCGGAAAGAGCCTGGCAGGGGTGCTCAAGGTCGGAAAGCGCATTAATTACTGGCACAGAAGAACGTCCGGCGAGAATACGCAAGGTCTCCTGAGAGAATGTGCGGGCGGCCATGCCATCCACATAGCGACTGAGCACTCGAGCCACGTCAGCCACCGATTCCCGCCTGCCCAGGCCTACCTCCTCGGGAGATAAATAGATGCTGTGTCCCCCCAGTTGATACATAGCCATCTCGAAACTTACCCTGGTCCTCAAGGAAGGCTTTTCAAAGAGAAGAGCCAACGTTCTCCCCGAGAGGAGCGATGCCGGCTTATTGTGTTTCATACGCCGGGCTTGCTCAACCAGACCTTCAATTTCCTTGCGCCTAAGGTCGGTTATTGACAGCAAATCTTTCTTCATCTTCGTCTCTCCTGATATTTGATACTACTTGAGCGCGTCACGTTTGTCAATCAATGGAACACAAGTTTACGACAAGCTCCAGAGTCGCTGCTCTGGACTGTGAAGTGCTTGACCACCGTTACAATGAGACCGACACATGAGAACCGAGACTCTCTGTTCTTGATTCCACCCTGATCGCATAGACCACGCTATCGGGCTTCATGATTAGGTTAGGTACCCTGTGGCCTACCGGTGGAAAACTATGGATACCACAAGATGTAGACGTCCGTACTAGAGACCTAACTCGCGGGCCACAACAGCGCGGTGAAAATCAGCGCCACCAAAGATTATCTCGGCAGCTTTTGCCTGCCTATAATACAGGTGTATGTCATGGTCCATGGTAAAGCCGATTGCTCCGAATATTTGGTGTGCAGACAGAGCAACTCGCCCGTAAGCCTCGCTTACCCATGCTTTGGCTACAGCTGCATCCATGGCAGCGGGAAGGCCTTCGCTTACCTTCCAAGCCGCTTTATACGTGACAAACCGTGAACCGCCGACATCCATAGCCATATCGGCACAGTAGTGCTGGATAGCCTGGAAACTGCCAATAGGCCTCCCGAACTGCACCCTCTCTTTGGCATAATTGACTGCCATATCCAATGCTGCTTGGGCGCCACCCACCATCTCAGCGCATTTGGCAACCGCAGCCTTCTCTAGAATGTCTCTCACTATTGGCCACCCTTCGTCTCTCTTGCCTACCACGCTTTTCTCCGATACAGTCACATCATCAAAGATGACCTCACATTGCTTGTCACGCGCCAGGGTCTTGAGCAGTGTACACTTGAGTCCAGGGCTTCTGGCATCGACAAGGAATACCGTTATGCCGTCTTCTGGATTCTTTGTCCTCCTTGTCCTGGCGACACACAAAATGTAGTCGGCGACATTTGCATTGAGCACAAACAGCTTGGTGCCCTTGATGACATATTTGCCATTACGAGCTATAGCTTTGGTCTTAACTGATGCGGCATCATAACCAGCAGTGGCCTCAGTCAACGCGAGGCTAAGAATCACTCCCCCACGGGCGATTTTGGGCAAGAACTCCATTCTCTGTTCTTCGTTTCCCGCTGCCAGTATAGTGAGTCCGCCGAGGACTACGGTGGAGAAAAATGGGCCAGGCACGATGTTATATCCCATTTCCTCAAGAAGGATTGCCAAATCCAAGAAGTCACGTCCGCTACCCCCATATTTCTCAGGAAATACCAAGCCCATCCAGCCCAGTTCTGCCATCTTGCGCCACAACTCGACAGAATAACCCTTGTCGCTCTCATCTAGTTGCCTCACTAGTTTTTTGGGGCACTCTCTCTGCAAGAAGTCACGAGCCGATTTCTTTAGCATTTCCTGCTCTTCGCTCAAACCAAGGTCCATATTATTCCCCCTACCTTGTAAGTTTATTTGACATGCCAAGAGTCATTCACTTCGGCGGCAGCCCAAGACCTCTCATAGCAATAATATTGCGCTGAATTTCAGAAGTGCCAGCACCAACCAGAGCTGAAATGCAATCCAAATAACCCAAGCAGACTCGTCCCTGCAAAGATGACCACTTAGAGGTGCCTTCCAGTTGTCCATAATGTCCCATAACTTGCATCCCGGTATTTGCCAGCTTCTGACTCAGTTCGGTGGTAAATAGTTTCAACAGCGATGCTTCGATATTCGGGACAAGCCCCTTGTCAAGCATCCAAGCTGTTTGCCAGAAAAGCATATAGGCTATCTCGATTTGGATTGCTATGTCGGCTAACTTGTTCCGTATTAGCGGCTGCTGACTCAAAACCTGTCCATCGTGCTTCGGTTCCCTCGCATATTGCACTATCTCTTCGAATGTTCGCCTGAAACCGCCTATCGGGATTACAAGCCTTTCAAAATCCAAGGCTACCATTAGATAATACCAGCCTTTGTTCATCTCGCCGACGACATTCTTCTTAGGGATTCGAACATTATCGAAGAACACTTCGTTAAAAGAGTGAAAGCCACAGATGTTCATCAGCGGACGGATAGTAACACCCGGTGACGCGTTATCCACAATAACCAGGGAAATGCCCTTATGTGGTGGGGCCGTGGCGTCTGTCCTGACAATCATCCAAGCATAGTGCGATACGTGGGCAGCCGTGCCCCAAATCTTCTGGCCATCTATGACCAGGTCATCACCATCCTCCATTGCCCTAGTTTGTATCGAAGAGAGGTCAGAGCCGGCATTTGGTTCGCTGTAAGCCAACCAGAATCTTACCTCACCTCTGGCTATCCTAGGTAACCATTCTTTCTTCATTTCCTCATTGCCAAAGAGCATTATGGTGGGGCCACCAATCCGTGTGGCTATTTCCCCAGCAGGAGCTCTGTAGTAGCTCATTCGCTCATGAAAGATGGCCTGTTCTATATAACTAAGTCCAGCCCCTCCATATTCCTTGGGCCACGAGATAGTCAGCCAACCTTTCTCAGCCAATCGGCCGGTGAATTGTTCAACCTGGGGACTTAACTCCTCAAATTGCGCCAAGGTGCCATATCCCGCCGGCCAGTAGATATTCTTCTCGACCCAATCCGCTGGCAGTTCCTTGTCTATGAAGTCCTCGACCTCTTTTCGAAATGCCTCCTCTCGTTCACTGAATTTGAAATCCATTGCTTCGTCTTCCCAAAAATCCCTTATATCAGGCTACCCAGGCTTACCGTCGAGGTAATCCCAGCCCTCTTATGGCTATGATGTTGCGCTGAATTTCGTTGGAGCCGCCGCCGACACCAATGGAAAGTGAACTCAGACACATACGCATCATCCGTGCATTCATGACGGCCCATTTGGAGTCCCTGTCCAGTTCTCCATAGTGCCCCAGAATTCGCATCCCGGTATTGGCTGTACGCCGCATGACTTCGCTAACAAAAACCATCGACATGGAAGATTCATGGCTGGGATGAAGACCCTTACTGAACATCCAGGCGATACGATACGCCATCATGCGGGCAACCTCATTCTCCACTACTACCTGTGCCAGCTCGTTCCTGATCAGAGGGTCATTGGCCAGAGGCTCTCCATTTCTAGTGGTTTCTCTAACATACTTAATCAGTTCTTCAATGATTCGCTGGTTTGAGGCAGCATAGCCAATAGAGGAGCGTTCGAAGTCGAGAGCCATCACCAATTGGTACCACCCCTTGTTCTTCTGTCCTACCAGGTTCTCCTTCGGGATGTGCACATCGTCGAAGAAAACTTCATTGAAAGAGTGCTTGTCCAGGATATTTATCAGCGGACGCACAGTAATTCCCGGCGTCTTCATGTCCGCAATTAATATGCTGATCCCTTCGTGCCTGGAAGCATCAGGGTCAGTTCTGGCCGCAAGCCAGCAATAGTCGGCAAGATGACCATAGCTACACCAGGTCTTCTGACCGTTAATCACATATTCATCACCAACCTCTACAGCGCGCGTCTGAAGCGAGGCAAGGTCGGACCCGGCGTTTGGCTCGCTGTACCCCAAACAGAAGATTATGTCTCCTTTGGCCATCCTGGTCAGGAATTCTTTCTTCTGTTCTTCAGTGCCAAAGAGCATGATGGAGGGCCCTACCCAATTGAGTGTAACTTCCACCTCGATGCTCAAAGGAGCCCTGCTGTAGGCTAACTCCTCGGAAAGTATAAGCCGCTTGATATGACTCAGCTCCAGGCCTCCGTATTCTTTGGGGTATGCCGGCGCCAGCCAACCTTTCTGACCTAATTTGCGCTGGAACTCGCGCGCCAGTGCCCAGGACTCCTCGGTTTCTTCCCAAATTCCGGGGTCAAGCTCAATCCACCTCTGGGGGATCTCCTGCTTGAACCACTGGCGAACTTCCTGTCTGAACGCTTCCTGGTCTTCGGTGAATTTGAAGTCCATATTGCCTAACCTCTAGTCCGCAAGTTGCGATGGATATTACTCAATGATGGCAACAACATCATCTTCGAGAATAGAGTCACCTTCCTTGACCCGGATCTCAACCACTCTGCCATTATGCGGAGACTTCACCCGAATCTCCATTTTCATGGACTCGAGTATCACAAGAGTCTCGCCTTCGCCAATTGACGCTCCGTCTTCCACCAATACCTTCCAGACACTGCCTGTAATAGGTGATGGCACTTCTGTCATATCTGGCTTACTCTGCCTCTCCGGTCCTCTCCTCTGATTGTTTCAGCTGCAGGATAGCTCTGGCTTCCTCCGTCGTCGCCGGCTCCCTGCCGATATCGCGTGCCATCCCTGCCGCCTTCTCTACCAGCGGCCCGTTCCCTTCCGCCATCTTGCCGGGCGACAGATAGAAATTATCCTCAAGGCCAACCCTAACATTCCCACCCAATGCTAGGGCAGTACTTACCAGGAGCCATTGCTCTTGACTGATACCTATGACCTGCCAGGCCACTCCGGCGGGAACTACGCTCGACACATGCGCCAGGTTCCTGGCTGTGGCCCCCATGCCTCCAACCACCCCCATTACAAGACTAACTTGAAAGTTCTTGAGCAGTCCCATGTCCATCAGAGGCAAAATGCTCTCCACGTGACCCAGGTCGAAACACTCACATTCTGGCTTCACGCCATTCCGGTTCATGGCATCCAGAAAAAACATTATATCATCGAAGGGATTCTGAAAGACCAGGGAGAAGACAAAGTTCTTCCGCTTCGGGCTATACTTGGCATAGTTCATTGTTCCCATGTTTAATGCTGCAATTTCCGGTCTCAGCTCTCGAATATGGCCTATCCTGGTGTCTCTGTCCACCCCAACTGCGCCTGTGGAGAAATTTATTATGATAGGGCATCTTTTCCTCACTTCTTGCATTACCTCGCGAAATATCTCTACTCTCCAGGATGGGGTGCCATCATATTCCCTGCCATGGATATGCACTATTGCAGCTCCAGCATTGTAGGCCCTGAGCGCCTCTTCGCCAATTTCCTCAGGAGTATAGGGAATCCATTTGCATTGCTCTCTGTTGGCGGCTACGCCGGTCAGAGCAGCAGTTATTACTACTTTGTCTGCTAATCCCATGACGGTGCCTCTTTCTTGTTTATTTACCTTTCCACTGCGGTTCACGCTTTTCCAGAAAAGCGCTAATACCCTCGGCTACATCCTCAGCCATGGTATTAATGGTCAGCATTGACGACAGATACTCCAATGCCTTCTCATATTCCATGTCACGCATCGTGTAAAAGGCTCTCCTGCCCAGTCTTAAGATAGCCGGGCTTTTGCTGGTTATCTTCTTGGCAATTTCATCAACCTTCGCATCCAGTTGTTCTCTGGGCACGACATGGTTCACCAGCCCAAGCTGTTGCGCTTCTCTGGCATCGAGTCTTTCGCCAGTCAGCATCATCTCTATAAGCTTTTTCGGGGCCGAAGTAGATCGGAGCAAGGTTGCCATAATCACATAGGGAAACAGTCCAACGTTTATTTCCGGCGTGCCAAAACGGCAATCTTCAGCGGCGACCACTATGTCGCAAGAACAAGCCAACCCAAACCCGCCCCCCAGGGCATGACCATTAATCCGTCCCAGCAAAGGCTTTTGCAGACCTTTGATAACCTTGAAAAGCTCAGCGAACTTCCTCTGATCTTCGTGACGCTCCAGTAAACTTGCTGTGGGGCTCATGGCCTCGCCAAAGTCAGCGCCAGCGCAGAATACTTTGCCGCCAGCCCCAGTCAGCACGATGACGACTATATCTGGCTCACCGTCGTATATTCTCAGGGCGTCAAGAAGTTCGACCAACATAGTCGGTGATATGGCATTCCTTCGTTCCTCGCGAGACAGCGTAATTATGCCTGTTTTGTCCCTCGTTTCAGTCACTATTGTCTGATACATTAGTTGTCTCCTTATACAGGATAGACCCCGTGCTTCCGGGGATGCCTGAATATCTTCTTGTCCTTGGTAAACTCGAGAGCCCGGAACAATACCCTCTTCGTTTCTCTGGGATCGATTACATCATCCATAACACCGGACTTGGCCGTCTTGAATATGTTAATCCGCGGTTTTATCTGCTCGGCAAGTTGCGCTAACATCTCTTTCGGGTTTTCTGCCTCGGCAAGTTGTTTTCTGGCAAAAATCGACACCATACCCTCAGCTCCCATAACTGATATTTCAGCTCCCGGATAGGCAATCAACAAGTCGGGGTCGAAGGCCTTGCCACACATGGCATAATACCCGGCACCATAAGACTTTCTGACGATCAGGGTTAATTTGGGCACAGTTGCTTCAGCAACTG
>Ga0299912_10003075_pt1 | contig 13680 bp, 10 predicted proteins | sample RVTome_2_FD_207667 | JGI IMG/M metagenome (GOLD analysis project Ga0299912, IMG submission 207667) | Soil microbial communities from uranium-contaminated site in the Upper Colorado River Basin, Wyoming, United States - RVT95D214 (version 2) ...
CATAGGGTATCAGCGCGCCGCCCGCCTCATCGACCAGCTCGAGGAATCAGGCATCGTCGGTCCGTACGACGGTTCGAAAGCCAGGGAAGTGCTGGTGGACGAGCAGTATTTGAAGGAAAAATTTAAAGATGAAGGTATCACCTGAGCCGCTTCAAATTGCGACCGGAGGAATATTACCCCAAGCTTGACTGATGAAGCCGATTAGCCTGAAAAGGGAATTAATCCTGCTGATTATATTAGTTGCTGTCATGGTATTGCTGCCAGCCGTGCTTTCCACTGCAAACGACCTGCCAGCCGTCCTCATATCGAGGTACAGCCATAAAGCATCCATTTTCTGGAAAATCCGTCAAGTCACTATCTCGCCGATTTTCGATGAGCCGGAGACGACGAGCGTAGATTTTTTCATCAACAACCACGACAGCCTTTATATCAGCACGCCCCAAAAACAGATTTTCGGCATCGCCGATACCCTGTGGACATATCTGCCAAAACATAAACAAATACAGAAGCATCCCGGCTCCCAGGTCATTAATCCGCTGGCTTTTATTGATAGCTCCCAATCACTCTATAGAGTTTTATCGGCTAACGATCAAATGGTCATTCTCAAAAGCATCGATGAAAATTCGGAGCCGGATAGCGTGGCTATACACTACGGCAAAGACGGCGCTATCGACAGGGCCGAATATCTGGACGCAAATCAGAATAAGGTCGTGATGGAATTCCTGGATGAATCATTCGCAAAGTCAATTCCCCGTGACAACTTCATGAATAACCCACCGCCCGGCGTTGAACTTATCGATTTGGGAGAGTAAGAGACTATGAGAAATCTAATTTTGCATAAAACCTCTCTCATTATGACGCTACTGCTTCTTATGATGCGTCCGGTGATGGCCGAAACGTTCAGATATCAATTCGCTCAGGGAGACAGCCTGCCATTCGAATTAAGCTTAAATAGTCAGTTGAGCTTCAAAAATCTCGGCAGCCTGGCCCAGCTGCTAAATATGGAAGGCCTCAGCCATAATGCATATCTCGGCGGCGAAATGTACATAACTGAGGCCGAACCCGAAGTCGGGGCTTCTATCGATGTCGAATTTCAGAATGTCAGCATTGTCATGATCGCCGGCGACAGCGTGTATATCGATAATGGGTCGAGCTGGGGAGCCATCAGGCCAGGTTCGAGATACGGCTTCGATATCTCAGAACTTGGCGAAATAACTGATTTTTATGGCCCGGATACCCTTATAGCCAATCAGGGTTCGAGGATATTTCAAAGGTTTTTCCCGGTTTTCCCTGTAGAGGATATCGGGATTGGCTACCAGTGGCAGGATTCTCTTCAATTTGATCTCCAGCTTCGCGGAATGGAGCCGATAACCATTTTTGCCCGGATCGATTATACATTCGCAGGGTCGGATTCGATTGGATATAATATCTGTCAACGTTTTGATTTCACCATCAGCGGTTCCTCGTTCGATAAAAGCGATCTGCAGCTTAGCGGCAACGGTTTTTTCTATTTCGATCGAGCGGCGGGTTATGTCAGACAAAACAACGCCCGCCTCGAGATAAGTGCACTTGTTGACCTGGCGGCTTTCGGGATGCCCGCCGGCTTAGGCAGGGGGGCGCCGGTCGAAATAGATTCGGAACTCAAGCTCAGGTTGGGCAGTGGACAATAAATCGTTTTATTTTCTCAACCTGGGCTGTCCCAAAAATCAAGCTGATGGCGATCAGGTGCGCGGAACGCTGATCGGCCTGGGTCTGGCTGAATGCGAAATTCCCGATGGGGCGGATTATATAATTGTCAACACTTGCGCCTTCATAGAGCAAGCCCGTATGGAAGTTAAAGGCGAGATAGCCGAATTGCTGCCGGCCAAGAAAAATGGCACCCGACTTATCGCAATCGGCTGCTATCCCATGCTGGCGGATATCAGGAAGGAGCTGCCGGAACTGGATGCCGCCTTTGGTTTGAATCAACTTAGGGAGTTTTACGAATTCATAGCCGGACCTGCTAACGACCGGACCACGCTCAGGCGCAGCCCGAGGATCATAAACGATCTGCCTTATGCTTATATAAAAATCGCCGATGGCTGCGACAACAGGTGCAGCTACTGCACGATTCCCCGAATCAGAGGGCCCTACGCTGAAAGATCTCCGCGCGATATTAGAAATGAAGTCGAATATTTGGCCAGCGGAGGGATCAAGGAAATCGTGCTGGTGGCTCAGGACACGGTTCTCTACGGGCGAGGCGCCGGATCTGGATTAAATCTGGCGATGTTGGCGAAGATGTTATCTGAGGTCGATGGCATTGAATGGATCCGAATACTCTACGCTCATCCCGCGCATCTCAATGAAGAATTTATCGACAGGTTATTCGAAAACGACAAGGTCTGCCGCTACCTCGATATTCCCATACAGCATATTTCTCGCAAAATCCTCACTTCGATGCGCCGCCATTCAGACCCGGATGAAATCAAAAAGCTGATAAATTATTTGCGCTCGGTCGATGAAACCATATCTTTACGCACGACCTTTATGGTTGGATTTCCGGGTGAAACCGACGAAGATTTCGGAGAACTTTTGGATTTTATCGAAGAAGCCGAATTTGATTATGCGGGAGTATTCCGCTATAGCCCTGAAAGCGGCACGGACGCAGTGAAATTCGTCGGCGCCGTTGATCCGGATTTGGCCGGGGAGAGATATGAAATGCTGTACGAGACCATCGATCGGATTTCCTGTCGCCGGGCACGGGCTCGGGTAGGTAAGAGGGAGAATCTGCTGGTTGAGAGATCGGGACCGGATGGAACCGGCATTTACGAGGCCAGGTCTTACCGACAGGCACCGGAGATCGATGGCTATTATTTGATCACCTCGAAAACGCGCGTTCGCGCGGGCGATTTTGTGGAATGCATCATCACTGATTTAAACGACGCCAGGCCATGCAGCTGAATAAACCCATAAGAATGGCTGCGATGCTTCACAATCCAGGCCGGGCTGCAGCCATATCCCTGAAAAAAATTTACAGTCATGGCCTGAGTTTTTCACTGGCGATATTCTATCTGTTTACTGGCCCCGCCAGTCGAGCCGAACTACCGCCCACCAATGAGGAACTCGTAGTACATTCAATTGCCACAATTGTTCAGTCATTTCTTGATACTTCGAGCTTCAGCGCTTCAGATATCATCATCGAACCGACGGGCAGCGAAGATCAACTTGCCTTTGACGGAGTGCGGACGGCCTTAATCAGGGCAGGTTGGCGTATAAGCGAGGTCGAAGCCGGCGGTCAGGAGCCGGAATTTAAAGCGGCCACCTCGTTAAGCGCCCTCGATTTTTACTATAAGCGGGGAGCCTCGCGGGGATTTTTTAGAAAGCCCATGGTCAAGCGCGAGTTCGCCGGCCAGATCCTCTTCAAGCTCATTGGTGAGAAGCTGGATTATCAGGGATTCCTCGATTTTTCAGGGTCAGATGAGGTGGCGCCATCGCATGTGAACTATGTGGCCAGCCTGAAGTATAAGCAATTGGCTCCGCCCGCTCCGGGTGGCGGGCTGGTCAAGTTTCTTGAACCATTGGCCGTAACCGCCACAATAGGCGGGCTGATTTATTTGTTTTTTATTAATCGGTAGAGGAGACTGACGTGCGGTTTTTGCCAATATTCTTAATCTTAATAATCATAGCCGGCTGCGGCGAAAAACCTCAACCCATCTATTCGGCCGCCGATCAGTTTACGTTCGCCAGAGGGCTGTATGATAAAGGCAAGTATTATAAAGCTCAAATCGCTTTTGAAAATTTAATTTATTCCTATCCCGGCAATTCGGTGATCGACACGGCTCAATATTACCTGGCGATGAGCTATTATCAGCAGGAGGAATATAGTCTGGCGGCAGGTGAGTACCGACGGTTATTAAGCGCCTATCCCCGGTCACAATTCGCCGATGATTCGCAATTTCAAATCGGCATGTGTCATTATAAAATGTCGCCCAAATACGAGCTAGACCAGAGCGAGACTTACGAGGCAATCAATGAATTTCACACGCTTATCTCGGAATATCCAGCCAGCGGCTTTTTGGCCGACACGCAGGTCAGAATCAAGGAGCTCGAGGATAAACTGGCTCAGAAAGCTTTTAAAACCGGTCAATTGTACATGAAATTGCGAGATTATGAACCGGCCTTAATCTATTTCAGCTATGTCAGAGATAATTACCCATCGACGGATTGGGCAATAAAATCGTATTATTACACGGGGGAAGCCTATTTTAAGTTGGAACGATACGACCAGGCGCTGGAAATTTTTCAGAATTTCCTGAACGGGTTTGCGAATCATGATTTGACGCCCCGGGCCAAAGAGCAAATCGAGAAAATCACCAAACTGAATAACAACGATCAAAGCTGAGATGAAAAAGCTCGGAATCCTCGGCGGAACCTTCGACCCGCCGCATCTGGGCCATTTAATTCTTGCCCAATCAGCCCGTCAAGAACTCGATCTCGCAAAAATTATATTCCTCCCCGCCGCGAAACAACCACATAAGCAGAATAAGCCGGTCACCCCGGCCGAATTGCGGTTCCGGATGGTTAATATCGCCATAACCGGCGATGAGCGCCTGGAGGCGTCGGATATTGAGATTCAGCGGCACGGTCTTTCGTATATGAGCGATACCATCGAAACATTGCGGAGGGAATTTCCGGAAAGCGAGCTGGTATTGATTATCGGCGGGGATAATATTCCCGAGCTTGAAACCTGGAAAAATCCGGAGGTCATTTTCGCGCGGGCCGTGGTAGCGGCGGCCTTAAGGCCGCCAGCCGAAATTTCCGGCCGGTTTAAAGACAAAATCCGGTTATTCGAAATGCCCCGCATAGATATCTCGTCTTCTCTGATAAGAGCCCTTGTCAAAAATGGCCGATCGATCAAATACTTTGTGCCGGACGGCGTAGAAAAATTCATTTATGAAAACAGGTTGTACATCTGAATGACGAAACTACTGTTGCTCATTGACGGTGCCGCGCTTGCCTATCGCAGCTACTTTGCCCTTATCCGTAATCCGCTGATAAACTCTCGGGGTGAAAACACCGGCGCCGTGTTCGGCTTTACTCAATCGATTTTAAAACTTATCGACGAGGCTAAGCCAAGCCACCTCGGCTGCGTTTTCGATACGGCTGCCCCCACTTTCCGACATGAGCTTTACAGGGAATATAAATCTACCCGCGCCAGAATGCCGGACGAACTGGCCGACTCGCTTCCCTGGATAAAGGAAGTCATGGATGCTTTTCATATACCGGTCCTCGAGAAGGAAGGATTCGAGGCTGATGATATCATCGGCACTCTGGCCCGAAAAGCGGCGGCGGCCGGTTACCAGGTCGGGATGTTCACCGGAGATAAGGATTTTTGCCAGCTCGTTAACGACCGCGTCAAGGTGCTCCATCCCAAGACTTTCGAGTGGCTTGGCGAGGATGGGGTCCGCGACAGGATGGGCGTACATCCGGACAGGATTATTGATTTGCTGGCGCTCATGGGCGATACTTCCGATAACGTGCCGGGCGTGCCGGGTGTCGGCGAAAAAACTGCTTTGAAGTTATTAGAGCAATTCGGGGATTTTGAAACGGTTTTGCGGTCAGCCGCCAGCGTGCCCCAAAAAAAGCTTTCCCAATCATTAATCGATAATGCGGAGCTCGCCCGACTATCTCGGCAGCTTGTGACGATCCATACTGATGTGCCGGTCGAATTCGATGAGATCTCCCTGGCAGTGCAGGAGCCGGATAACGAGAAACTGGCTGAACTATTCAAGAGGTTCGAATTCAAGACTCTATATACTAGATTCAGCACGCGGACGGGCCAGGAGTCAGTTGAAATAAAAAAGCACGCCGGGGCGATCTATGAAACCGTAGATTCGCTGGCCCGACTTAAAAGCATCCTGACCACGGCCGAGAAAATCGGCGAAGCGGCGATCGATACCGAGACCACTTCCAAGAATGCTATCGAGGCCAGTTTGGTTGGCATATCCCTGGCTTTCAAAGAAGGCGAAGCCTATTACGTCCCTGTGGGCCATCTGGATAACGCCGCCAATTTGCCCCTGGACCGCACGCTTGAGCTGTTCCAAAAATTTTTCGAATCGAAAACCCGAATGATAGGACAAAATTTGAAATACGACCGTCAGGTCTTTGTCAATCATGGCCTGCATCTGGAGAATATTTATTTTGATACGATGATTGCCTCTTATATCATTAATCCCGGCCGGCGGTCGCATAAACTCGATTATTTAGCTCTGGAATATCTCGATTATAAGATGCAGCCGATTACGGATTTAATCGGCACCGGGGCCCGGCAGATTTCTTTTGCCAGAGTGCCCGTGGATAAAGCGACCTTCTACGCGGCTGAAGATGCCGATTTTACGCTACGATTGAAGACTCGATTGCAGCCCATATTAGCCGAACATGAGCTTGATCGGCTGTTTTTCGACCTGGAAATGCCGCTTTTACCCGTGCTGGGCGATATGGAACGAGCGGGAGTGGCGATCGACAGGCGTTTTTTGGCAAACCTCTCGATTGAATATAATGACAGAATGAAAAAGATCGAACGGGATATTTACCGCGAGGCCGGTCAACAATTCAATATAAACTCACCCTCCCAGATGAGGATTATACTCTTTGACAAACTGCAACTCCAATCGTCAAAGAAAACCGCCAAGGGTGGAGAGAAATCGACTGACGTGGACGTGCTCGAAAAACTCGCCCGGATCCATCCTTTGCCCAAGATGATTCTGGACTATCGCCAGCTTGCGAAATTGAGGTCCACCTACATTGATGCCTTGCCGAAGCTAATAAATCCTCAAACGGGCCGGGTGCACACCAGTTTCAACCAGACCGTAGCTGCCACGGGGCGACTATCGTCGTCGGACCCCAATCTACAAAATATCCCGATCAGGACCGAGGATGGTCGTGAAATCAGGAAGGCCTTTATCGCCAATGAAGGTTTCCAGGTTTTATCGGCCGATTATTCGCAGATTGAGCTGCGCCTGATGGCCCACTTCGCCGGCGATAAGGCCCTAATCGATTCCTTCAGGCGGGGCGAGGATATTCACAACCGAACGGCGGCTGAAGTGAATGGCATCGATATTGAGAATGTAACCCAGGCGCAGAGGCGCGCCGCCAAAACCGCCAATTTTGCGATTATTTACGGCGTTTCCGCTTACGGGCTGTCGCAACAATCAGAGCTTACGGTGCAGCAGGCGAAGGATTATATCGAAGCCTATTTCGAGCGTTATCCCGGCGTCAAGCGATATATGGATGACATAATTACCTTCGCGCGGGAAAAAGGGTATGTCGAGACGCTGCTTAAAAGACGGCGATATCTGCCGGATATCCAGGCCAAGTCGAGACAGGCCAGGGAATTTGCCGAACGAACGGCCATCAATACCCCGATCCAGGGGACGGCCGCCGATTTGATAAAAGCCGCTATGATCAAGATCGCTGAAAAGTTGAAGGATAAAAAGTCGCGGATGGTGTTGCAGGTGCATGATGAATTGATGTTTGAGCAGGCAGAGTCGGAACGGGAATTTCTGCGTGACCTTGTCAAATCCGAGATGGAGGGTGCGCTAAAATTGGACGTGCCAATTAAGGTTGATATGGGTGAGGGGGCTAATTGGCTCGAGGCGCATTGACACGATTAAATTCCGACCGGGCGCGAAGGCCACTTTATATCGGACTCACCGGCGGACCCGGGGTGGGCAAATCGACGGTGGCGAAACTGATGAGCAGGGCTGGAGCGTCTGTAATCGATGCCGATGCGATCGGGCATTGGCTTTTGGCAAATGACCCGACCGTGATCAAAAATGCAGAAAAGCTTTTTGGCAACGCCGTGCTGGGTCAAAGGGGGCCAGACCGGGCGCTGATCGGGTCTATAGTATTTAATGATAACGCGGCTCTGCAGGCATTTAATCGCATAATTCATCCGCCGCTGCTCAGACGACTAAGGACCGAGATGAAGCAGGCGGCCACGAAAAAAAATGCAAAGGCGGTGGTTGTCGACGCCGCCCTGATTTTCGAATGGGGGATTGCCGATTGGTTCGACCTGGTTGTCGTCGTGGCAGCTTCCCGAGCCCTCAGGATGGAGAGGCTGCGTCGGGCAGGCTTAACTTTGGCTCAGGCCAAAAATCGATTTGCCTCTCAACTTGACCAGAGGGATAAGATTGCCCTGGCTGATTATGCAATTAGAAATGACGGCGAGCGCGCGGCTTTGAAAAATGAAGTGCGAAAATTTATCGAACAAATCAGTCAAATTAGCCGATCGCAATAGGAGTATTTTAATTTAGCTTGCCGGAGGACTGCCGATGAAATATATTATCAGTATGGAAATTTCGAGCCTGATCACCCATAAATTCTGGATGGGTTTCAACAGCTTCGTGCTATTATTTCTGGCCGTCAATATCGCAACCATCGGCGTCGAAATCGATTCCAGCCTGCCGTTTTTGCTGGCCCTCGGATATATGGTTTACATGAGCATTTACTTATCAAAAACGGTCTTATTGAAAGTTTATCTTTTGCTCGGTATCGGTCTTTTTGGGGCGGCATTTTACGCTGCCGGTATTATCGCCGGTCTGGCCGGTCAGGCGGTTCGGCCAATGGCCATCACCCACCTGGTACTTTCATTAATCCTGTCCGCCGGCGCATTGGCGCATTTGACTTCCAAAAAATAGAATTATTTAGCGCAGCCTGGCGGTGGGTCGGATTTCGATCTAAGCCAGCAATCCGACAATCCCATTTTATTTAATGCTATGCGAAGGCGATGAGTTTTTCTTTGATAGCATTTAGCACCAGATTTCCGGTTCGCTCGGCTCGCTACGACACCCGGCCCGCCGATTATTGAAAAAAGCGGGGAAACTCCTCATTTCTTTTTGATATTGACAATAAATGAGCTCCTGATTAATATACGGTTGTATGTTACATTTTTCACAAGAAGCGAATCGATTTGACAGGCGTTTGGAAGTCGCGCGCCAAATTTGATAATGTCATTCGGACGGATGGCATTTGCCAGTTTAATTGCCGATGGAATGAGAGGCTTATATGAAACTTGCCGATAGGATGTCTCGACTGGGAACGGAAACCGCATTTGTCGTGCTGGCCAAAGCCAAAGAGCTTGAGGCCCAAGGCAGAGAGATCATTCATCTGGAAATAGGTGAACCCGATTTTGATACTCCCAGAAATATAATCGATAAGGCCATCGATGCTCTGAATAACCATTGGACCCATTACGGACCGGCCGCCGGCCTGCCGGCATTGCGCGAGACAATAGCCCGGGAGGTCAGCCGGTTTCGGGACATCAAAGTCGGTCCGGAAAACGTCGTGGTCACGCCCGGCGCGAAACCGATCATGTTCTATGCGATCCTGGCCTTGATCAACGAAGGGGATGAGGTCATCTACCCTAACCCCGGGTTTCCCATTTACGAATCAGTGATCAATTTTATTGGTGCTCGCCCGGTCCCGATTCGCATGAGGGAGGAAAAGCAATTCCGTCTTGACGTCGATGAGCTGATCTCACTCATTAACCCGAAAACCCGGATGATAATCATCAATTCGCCGGAGAATCCAACGGGGTCAGTTCTTACGAATAAAGATCTGGAGGCTATCGCTGAGGTTTCGATTAAGAATGACATTTACATTCTCGCCGATGAAATTTACAGCCGGCTGATTTATAGCGGCCGCCATCACTCCATCGCTTCACTGCCGGATATGCTTGAGCGGACTATTATCCTTGACGGCTATTCCAAGACCTACGCGATGACCGGGTGGCGCCTTGGCTATGGCGTAATGCCCAGAGCGCTGGCTGATCAGGTGGCCAAACTTCAAACCAACTGCAATTCGTGCACCGCGTCATTTTCGCAAATTGCGGGCATTGAGGCCCTGACGGGAGATCAGTCGGCGGTTGATAAAATGGTCACGGAATTTAAGAAACGCCGCGACCTGATCGTGGCGGGATTGAACGATATTGAGGGGATAAGCTGCCTGCGTCCGGACGGCGCTTTCTACGTATTTCCAAACGTCAAAAGCCTGGGTATCGCTTCGTCGCGGTTCGAATCACGGTTACTGAGCGAAGCGGGCATTGCCACCCTGTCAGGAACCTCCTTCGGTGCGTTTGGCGAGGGGTATATCAGACTATCGTATGCCAATTCGATCCCGAATATCGAAAAGGCACTGGATAAATTAAGACATTTCGTGGAATCGCTCTGACAGCGGTACCTCGCACCTGCCTCAATGCGGAGTTAAAGCACCATAAACATCCGCCTTTGGGCTGAAAATTTTGAAAAAATAGGGAATATTTCAGCAGCCCCGGGATATATATTAAGGCTAAAGGAACGGGAGTTTTATCCGAAGGGGTAAAAGGACAGGCAGTTTACCTAAATTATGTTAAGGCAAAATGTTAAATAAAAAAAAGTAACATTTTCGCTTGACAGGATTTTGCCCCGCTCCTATATAAGTTCCTTGAAGAGATGTGAAAAAAATGATTTGAAAAACCGGTTCGAACAAAATTTATTTGGCTTTATGAACATTAAACCGAGTCAAGCTAAGGAGGTGGCCATAAGTAAACAGTTAAGCTTTTGTAAATAGCTGAAACAGTAAATCCATCAACTCTTAGCTCAAGGAGGGAGAAATTTGTTGGTGAAACCACTGAAGAGGCTTTCGGTTTTGATGCTGGTGCTGCTGCTTGCTGGCTCGACCTTTGCAGGTACAACCGGCAAAATAGCAGGTATTATCACCGATAAACAAACCGGCGAGCCGCTCCCCGGCGTAAATATTGTGATTGCCGGGACAAATATTGGAGCCGCCACCAACATCCAGGGCGAGTTCTTCATTATCAACGTTCCCCCGGGAAATTATACAATGAAGATAAACCTCATCGGCTACAGGCCGGTGGAGGTGAAGAACGTGGTGGTCACGATCGATTTGACCACCAATCTGGACCTGGATTTGGAAACTGAAACCATCGATATGGGCACGGTCACGGTTGAGGCCGAGCGTCCGCTGATAGAAAAGGACGTCACCTCTTCCCGGATGCGCATTACCCCGACTGAAATCACCAATTCAGCGGTAAGCGGATTGGTGAACCGCGTGGCGGTAAATGCGGGCAACGTGCTCGGCTCGTTCCGGGGCAGTCGCGATGGCACTGGCGAGGTCGTTTATCTTCTCGATGGCGTCAATTTGGGTAATCCGCTTGGAGCTTTGACGGGTGTAACCCCCGGCTCCGGCGTGGAAGTCAGAACAACGGCTGGCCTGGGACAATCGGTCGCACTGGCGACATACGTGCCGGACGAAGCTGTAGCTGAAGCCGAAGTGCTAACTGGCGGATTTGGCGCCGAATACCCGAACGTCCAATCGGCTGTAGTCAACGTGGTCAGCCGAGAAGGCGGAAAATCTTTATCCGGCAAATTCAAATCAAAATCAACGCCGGATGCCCTTTTAGGTTGGGATGTGTACGGCGACAGGACTTATAATTCTGCCGGCACCCCGATTCGGGTGAAGCCAGTTTACGATGCTGATGGTCAGATTGCCAGCTGGGAATGGACCGGCGATCCGGTTTACGATAAATATCGGCGTTCGAAGGTCTATGACATGAGGCAACATGATTGGTCCCTTGGCGGACCGGTACCGCTTGAAAAATTCGACATCCCTGGCGAATTGAACTTTTTCACCTCTGGCACTTATGAATTTCATCGGGATGCCAGAAATCCGGCCTATTGGCGCAAATCCCAGGCGTTGCAGGGTAAACTGAGCTATAATATCAGTTCCTCAAAGAAGCTGACGGTCAGCGGCCTGACCTCTTATTCCGATTACATCAATCGGGAATTTGAGAAGGAGTTCACGACTTCCTGGGGCAAGACGCTCTATTTTACCGGGCCGATCTACTGGCTGGCGGCAGATGGGTGGTATCGACCCTATGACGTGCCGGCGGGTTCGGAGGCATATTATGTGGCCACTCCGTCAGGCCTGGATTCGGTATATAGCTATACCCCCTACTCCTGGATCGTCGCCGAGGGTTATACAAGCGTTGATGCCGACACCATTTTCTTCGGCATTTTGAATGACCTTCTGGGCCTTGATGAAGGTGAGGCTGGTTATTATGCTGGTTTTCCTTCCGGCGAATTCCCGGATACGACGATCAACGACGTGTCCCTGCTCGGTGCCGTGTCCCGCGCTGCTGATAGCCTTGAAGCGCTTGGCATTGCCCGCACCTATGAGAATTACAATATGTCGAATACGCAATGGCGGGCGGATTCTTGGGCCAACGAGTTTGCAGTAAACTTTACTAACAACTTGAGCCCCAAGAGCTTCTATAACCTGTTGTTCTCGCGCTTTAACACCTCCAAGCGGGTGCGGCAATTTGACCCCTGGGATGACCATCCGCTATCTTACGATGAGATGCAGCAAATGCGATTCCTGTCGATGGGAGCGACGCTCAACCAGGGATTTTCTATCAACCCGATGTATCTGGGCCGGCGGCGCACCGGTGATGACTATCAAACCATCTACACGTTCAAAGGCGATTTCACGAGTCAGCTAAATTCTCACAACCTGATGAAAACAGGCTTCGAATTCAAGAGGATGGATCTTTACAAGAACCATACTTCAATCGCCTCTGGCGGTAATGATTACAACGACCAATTCCACGTCAAGCCCTTCCAGGTCGGCGCCTACGCTCAAAACAAGATTGAAAGTGAAGGCATGATCTTAAACCTGGGCCTGCGGTACGATTACTTCGATCCAAAGACGTTTGTGCCTGCCAACTTGAGCGATCCGCTTTTAAAGCAATACCTGGATGACCCCCAGGACGTCGGCACGATGTTCGATCTGCAGAACAGGCTGCGGGGCGCGATTGATGCCAAGGCTAAGCAGCAACTATCACCGCGCGTTGGCGTCAGCTACCCGATCACCGAAAACGACGTGTTGCATGTCACTTACGGTCATTATTTCCAGTTGCCGCTTCTGGATTACCTCTATGGCAACCACAGCTATGACCTCCGGGGAGCCCATAAGTACATGGGCAATCCGAATCTCGAGGAAGAGAAGACTGTGGCGTATGAGGCAGGCCTGGAGCACGGCTTTAATGACTACCTTAAGCTCTCAGTCGTCGGCTTCTTCAAGGATGTGACAAATTTAACTAACTACCAGAAGACGTACTTCGGAAATGCGTTCTATTGGCTGCATATCAACTCCGACTATGCCAGGATCAAGGGCTTTGAATTCACTCTGAGCCAGCGCCCGTGGCACGGTTTCTCGGGCATCGTTACCTATACCTACCAGATTGCCCGGGGCAGATCTTCCGACGCCTATCAGACGTTCCAGGACGATTATGACAATCGGAAACCCAGAACGGAAGATTTCCCGCTGGATTGGGATCAGAGGCATACGGCCCGGGTCAATGTCAATTACCAGATTCCCGAGGATTGGGGTCCGGCGATCGGCACAACGCATTTACTGGGCGATTGGAATATCGACATGTTCTGGAGTTATGGTTCCGGTACACCTTACACCAGTTCGACCAGCGTACCCCAGCCCGAGCTTCCGCCGATGAACGACAAGACGTTCCCGGCCGCCTGGAGCCTTGACATGCGGGTCGAAAAAGGATTCAACATCTATAAGACCTATAAGGCCAATGTGTTTACGGAGATTGCCAATGTCACCAACCGGGCCAATATCATAAGC
>Ga0299912_10003076_pt1 | contig 13680 bp, 7 predicted proteins | sample RVTome_2_FD_207667 | JGI IMG/M metagenome (GOLD analysis project Ga0299912, IMG submission 207667) | Soil microbial communities from uranium-contaminated site in the Upper Colorado River Basin, Wyoming, United States - RVT95D214 (version 2) ...
AAAATCGCGAAAATCCAGGTTTTGATAGTAAGCCAGGATGGCTGTTGAATCCTCAGTGCCACCCAGCAAATTATTGGCAAAATTGGCCGGATCTTTATGCAGCTTCTCGCCGCAGATATAGCCAACCGTCAAGGGCAAAACAGTACCGGGAGGAATTTCTGTAAATTCGCCAAAAGAATATAGGTATCTCGTATCAAAACCGTCAGCCAGATCGCCGGGGTTCTGAGTTGTGTTCGGAAGCCAGCCAGGTTGATCGATATCACACCAGATCTCGTCGAAGTCGAACTCGTCATTTGACATCACCTGGTATTTGGCGCGATCGCCGCCGGGGGTGCCTTTGCCGCCGCCGGGGAAGATCCCCCAGATATCATAATTCGCTTGAAGCTGCGGTCCCCAATCGAATTGAGATTGAATGTTCGAGATCCACCAATTGAAACCATATTGAATCGCCCCGCCAGATGTGTCAGGGCTGGGGGCTCGCACCACCCGGCAACCCGATAAACCTCTCGGCGACCTATAGTCGAACGCGGAGGTGCCTACGGGGTCGCCGTCGTTATCAAATATGTAAGCGGTAAAAATCTCCGTTCGCCTGGAGCTGTCGGTCGCATCGGGATAGTAATATTGCAGGAAGCCGCAGAGATCGTCCTGGGCTTCTTCGTAGCCATCGCCGGAGGTATGCCAGACATCCGCGTCGATGTAGAGACCCATCCAGACGTTTCGGAGAGGGACGTTGCCGATATTTTCGATTTCCCAATCGATCAGCACGAAATCCTCAGCATATTCATATGACCAGGCATAGCTTTTCTGGATGATCCGCATGTTAAGTGGGATATGCGGCCGATTGTCGTTGGGATCAGGGCTGACTCCGATAAGCACCGTATCCGAATATACGCAAATGAAATCCTGTTCCGATATGGCATCGAATTCCACCCCCGGTAAATCCCGGGATAACGAGCCATGTGTCGGCGCATAGGGAGGCGCATTCTCCCCTCTTATGGAAAGCATCAGCACTTCGCCGCCCGGAGGCACTTCCGGATAAAGCTCCTGGTAGGGATTCCACCAGCCATCATCCCCGATCGAGACAAGCGTATCAAGGACTCCCGGCTCTTCCGGATCATCGACTACCGCGCCGATCCAGATAGCTCCCTGGAAGAGGTACTCAAGGCTGCTTTCCGCCGGGAATTCGCAGGACGGGGCCGGCAATTGCGTCAGCGGATCATAGAGATCCAGGCTTTCGCTGCCAAGCTTACCGTAGTTGGTGATTGCGAAATATAGATTCGAAACCCGGTGCACCCTGAGCGTTTTATTGGGAGTTACCATTGGCTTATAAAATGGCCCGCTCTCCCCGCCCGCGTTGGGATGCATCTTGCGGGCAATCGCTCCCGGCGCCATCATCAGGATCAGCATTAACAACGATAGCGTTAATTTAATGACGTGCCGGCACCGGATGCGCCCGGTTGCATTTGAACCCATTCGGGCCGGTCGTTTAATAGCTACAAGGTACCTTTTTTGAATCATCTACTACCTCCGAATATCTTCAGATGCGATTATTCTCGTCCGATATACTCCCGCCCGACCTATAGTTTCAATTCCAGGCCAATCATTATCTGCCTGCCCGGCGTATAATTCGTCGGATCCAGATCGGATGGAATGCCGGTGAAGATCTGGCGATTGCCCACGATGCTCGTACTCGCCATGCCGGTAGCGTCATATACGTCATCGACGTTCCTGAAATCAAACAGGTTGTTCACAAGCACGGACAGCGTATAGCTCATGCCATAGACCTGGAAATTTTTCGCCAGTTCGATATCGACCGAGGAAGTGGCCGGCATTCTCTGCGAATTCACCAGGGGCTGTTCGTTCGCCGATAGCTGCAAACCGGGATATTCCCGCGTCGGCGTAAACGGACGCCCGGTCTTGAACAGCCAGAGCGCGCTCAGGCTCCAATCGTCGGGCAGCCGGAATATGCCAAAATGAGGATGTTCGCCTTTGTTAACATTGAGGCTCATGCTGAACGTGACCTGATGACGGATATCCCAATCCAGCGGATTTTCTTTGATCGAAATTTCGCCGCCGGCAAATCTGATATAGTAATCTGAGCGGTCGGAGGAGCTTTTGCCGAAAGCGTAAGTATATTCGTACTTTATGGAACCGGCCAGGAACTGCCCGTATTTTTTCTCCAGCTCGAATTCCAGGCCGCGGGCCCTGGCATAATCAATATTCTCCTGGTAATCCGGCGTGTTGGGTCCCAGGCCCTCCGGCACCGTATTCAAAAGGCCGTATTGGTCTTTATAAAAACCGGAAATGCCGGCCTGATAACCTTCGGCAACCGCATACTGCACGCCGACTTCGTACAAAATCGTCTTTTCGTAGTCGAGATTGGGATTGCCGAAAACGGAAAATGCCGAGGTCGCCTGCGTTCGCCGCTGATAGTATTTCGAATACCCCGGTCGCTGATAGAAATGGCCGTAGTTGAAATAAAGCTTGGCCTTTTCCGAAACAGGGAACGAAAAGCCGATTCGGGGGGCCAGCTTCTGTTGGGAATCAACTATTTGCCGATAACTGAGGCCCTCGGTAGCGAGGGTGCTGCTGTCTTTGGCCTCCCGCGCCTGCAAGAAAAATTCATACCGAAAGCCGATATTGGCGATCAGCCCGCCGAATTCCATGTTGTCCTGGATATAGACGGCGCCATCTTTCGGTGATCTCACGTAGAAATCGCGGAAGACCCCTTTGGAATATGTTTCATATGTGTATTCATCCGGGATTCCATCGCCGGTGGTATCGTTGACTCCGACCACGCGCCTGATATCGGACCAGGGACCGCCATCGTCGGCTCCATCATACCGCAGATACGGATATTGAAGGTCTTGATAGTTAATCCGATGAAACTTGAATTCGAAACCCGCCTTAAGCCCATGGTTGCGCGAAACCTGGCTGGTCAGGTCGAATTTGATGGTCCTGGTGCGAGTGTAATCGTAATGGTATTGCGCCCATTGGTCATAGCCATAGTCGAAGAACAAATCCGTATAGTCGTACCGGCCATTGCCATTGGAATCGATGAAATACTCGCCAAAGTCGTACATGCCATTAGGCTCATCATAGCGGCCGTTTCTGTTAAAGTCCACATAAGGGATACCTTCGGACCATGGTTCATCTGGTCCGGTATAACGGCCATTATGGTCAAGATCGTTGATCGGGGACCACTGATCTACTCCCTCGTCATAAATGCCGTTGCCGTTCACATCGACAAAATATTCACCCATACTTAAGTCGCCGTCCGCGTAACGTTCCGAACGGTCCTCGTTGTATAGATCGCGCAATTCCGGATCGTATCGACCGTTGCCGTTGTTTTCCCCATCGCGATAGACCGAATCGGCATCGTCGTAGTGGCCATTGCCGTTCACGTCAACATAATAGACGTCATTCTGGATCGTCTCGGCTGGATCCCAGGTGCCATCGCCATCGGTATCGACGAAAGGCTCCGGATCCCAGAAGCCGTTGTTATTGGCGTCCGTGAAGGGCTCGCCGGCGTCATATCTGCCGTTGAAATTGCTGTCAATATAGGGCTCGCCCCAACGTCCATCGCCATTTAAGTCCTCGAAGCTTTCAGCCTGATCCCATTGACCGTTCCCGTTGCGATCGGTATAACTTTCGAATCCTTCAAGCGGCACATAAAAATCACCCGGATCGAATCCGCCGGGCCGCCGCTCGTAGGTTTGAATTACCTCATTAAAATTGAGCTCGCCGAAAGAATCCTTCAAAAACGGCGGATTAAACGAAAAAATCACCGAGGTGATCTCTTTGCTGGATTTCAAGACTGTGGCCGTCTGAGGTGTATAGATAAATGGGAATTGAAAGTTGGTCGCTCTGTCCCATTCGTTCGTATATCTCAGATTGAGCTTATACCTCGAATTCGGGTCCATCTTCCACGTCAGCTTCGCCGTGCCGGCGTACTTGTTAATCCGCCGATTGGGGATGTTTACGCCGAGAAATTCTTCCTGCCCATAATTGATTTTCGATTTGGGCGACTCATATTTGTTGTAATCCACATAGCTGTCCGACTTATCCACGCGAAAACTGGCATAGTAGGCCAATTTTTCACCCGGCCATTTCAGCCCCATCCTCGGGAATAGCTGGTCGGATAAAAGCGGGAGCGGGCCGCTTAAACTCATCTCCATTTGATCCTGGTTGAATGAGTATTTATTGAGACTCGGAAAGCCCAGGTCGTCGGTTATGAAGCGGCTATAGAAGCTGGTAAGCTTATTATTGCCTTCCCGCCGCTGCATGGTGACCAAACCGCCCGCCATGTCGCCGTATTCGGCGGGATAATTACCCTTCATAATCGATACGTCTTCAATTTCCTCGGATCCCATATTGAGCGATAGCCGCGAAACCGGCGTCGATTCGTTACCGCTGATATTGACCGAGCCATAGCCGGCCAACTGATCCCTGATCATTACGCCATCATCAATAAAGGCCAATTCCCCGGCCCGCGAGCCCCGAACGTGAAGAGCGCCGCCCTGCGAAACGAAGCCGGTCTGGGTCTTGATGATCCCTTCGATGTTGGTGACGGGCAGAGCCTGGATCTCGTCCGCGCTGATCCTATTGACCGTGCTGACTTCAAATTTGTCGATGTCCGGACGGACGCCGACCACGATCTGGTCCTCCACCTTTATGGCTTCAGATACCAGCGAAAAGTTTTGTTCCGTGGTTACGTCGGTTTGAACCAACACTCCGGTTACGGAGGTCTTATTATACCCGATACATTCTCCGATCAAGATATAGGTCCCGGGCGGAACATTCAAGATCACGTAAGAACCGTCCACCGGGTTGACATTCGCCCCCATGGTGGTCCCGTCTATTCGTACGCGTGAACCCGGAATTGGCTCTTTGTTCTCGCTATCTTTCACCACTCCGGAAATCTTGCCGGTCGTTCCAGCCAGGGCTAATTGCGGAGTAATCAACAACAGAATCAACAAAGCCGCTCTGGAATACCCTATCAATCGCATATCTTACCTCCTGCAATATTATTGCAAAATGGATATAATTTAATTTTTAACTTGCAGCGTATCATCATCTTTAATGAGCGTGCATTGCCATTGTTGCCTTGCCATACCAATTACAAGCCAGCCCCGAAAATATTCCACACAATTTGCCTTTTGCTCATTCGAAAGTCAAGATTTTTTTGGGCGAAATCCACCGTGTTAATAATTCTTCCCGGATCAGTCGCGGAGCCAGCCGTGATTTGATCTCGGTGACTTTCCGATGCTTTAATACAGCACGGCCAGCTCCATTGGCTAAAGCGCGGTAGATTTCACTTAGCTCTGGATCGAGCGGCGATTTCTTTGGAGCTTATATTTGATTCAGGGGATAAACTGAATAATCGGCAATATCGACTTAGAATCTCCGACGGGATTCGCCGACTGATTTCGCCGGTTGGATCATTCGGCATCAGCTTCGCGATCGCCGAGGCCCTGCAAAAATGCAGTCAGGTTGGTATCTCTTTTGTTTATGACTAATTTTTTACGAATTTTTTCGCGATGCTTGTTGACGGTCGGCAGAGAAATATTCAGGGCCCGCGAAATCTGTTTGGATGAAGCCCCGTTTTTGATAAGGCTGCATATCTCAATCTCGCGAGGCGTCAATTTGGCATATATCCGCGCCAGTCCGCCGGATGCGGAAGCTAAATTCTGCAGGTCGCTTTTCAGGACATCGAACTGATTTTCGTTTATGGAATTATCTTCATTTACCAGCTTGTTGATCGAGGGCATTAAAACATGGTCGATGTTATTGGCTACATGCCTTTTATACCTCGTCCTTTCCTCCTCCACTCGCGTGAAAATTTCCTGGAGAGTGATATTTTTGCGTTTAAGCTCCTGTTCGGCCTCTTTGCGAGCAGTTATGTCACGAAAGCCGGCCAGAATATAGGTTTTGCCATCGATTATGATCTTGGCCCCGACCGCCTCGACGTGCAATTCGGCCTGGCCCTGGTTGAGCAGGCGAGTTTCTCCCAGATAATCCTTGCCAGTTTCAAAAACCGTTTGGTACTCCCGCTCGAGCTCCAGCCATCGGTCTTTGAGCACAAGGTCCTTAAGAACGATGGCGCTGAGTTCAGCCATTGAATAGCCAAGCAGCTTGCATGCCGAATCGTTGACATTGATAATCCGCCAATTTTGATCGACAACGAACAAGGCATCGAAAACCCGATTAAAAAGAAGCGCGAACTTCTTTTCGGTTTCTCTTATATTATAACTATGACGGATCAATCCCACTACTATAGCCATGGCCAGAATGACAATAACCAGAATGACAATTATCATTCCTCCGACCAAACCCAGGAGTGGCTGCACTATAAAATCTCCAGACATAACCAGGAATATTGGCGACCGCTATGATCCCGCTTTTTTCTAAGGCTATCTGCCGTTAATTTTGCCCCGGGACTTCAGTCGCGATTCATTTATTTACCAGGCCATCTTCGTGATGGACCCATAACCGAAGCGATCGGCGTTCCGCCATCGCTGTCGATTTAGCCGGCTTCCACGAAAGCAGCAAGGCGGTCATTTATGTCGCCATTTATAATCTAATAAATTTGCGCTCAATGTCAATACTTTTGTCCATAAGTCGAAGGCTATTCGGCGGATCCGGGCGCGGTAAAAACCGGCCTCGCCGGGAATTCAAAGGCCGCCCGAATAGGCTATGAATCGAAATCCCTGCCGGCCAGGTTAAGCCGGGCCTCATAACATGTCGATGCATTCCTTCAGCTTATCCGATCGAGTCCGGTGGCGAAGTTTTTTTAAGGCCTTGGCTTCGATCTGCCTGATGCGCTCACGAGTAAGATTGAAAATCAAACCGACCTCCTCCAGCGTGCGGGGCATTCCATCCCGCATCCCGAACCGTAGCCTGATAACCTCCTCCTCCCGCTTGCTCAGAGTATGGAGGACCTTTTCCAATTGATCCTGCAGATAGACGAAAGAGGCTTTGCCGGAAGTGGTCGAAAACTGCGGATCGGCGATTAGGTTGAAGATCTGGTTTTCTTCATCGTCCCCCAGCGGCTTGGACAGCGAGACCGTCTGGGGAATCATCTGCATGATATCGATGACTTTTTCGATGGGCAATCCTGATTGCCGCGAGATTTCATCGATATCCGGCCGGCGCCCCAATTTCTGAAAGAGATTTTGCGAAACTTTGGCCACTCGCCCGTACTGACTATTTAAGTACATAGGCGTTCTAATCGTTTTGGCCTGTTCGGCCAGTGACCGCGTTATCGCCTGCCTGATCCACCACGAGGCGTACGTACCGAATTTAAAGCCCTTGCGATAATCAAATTTATCGACCGCCTTAACCAGGCCTGAATTGCCTTCCTGAACCAGGTCCATAAACTCCATCCCGCGACCGATATATTTTCGGGCAATCGATATCACCAGGCGCATATTCGCTTCGACCATAATTCGCTTGGCCTGGTCGAGCTCCTTCTCAAGGAAACGTAGCCGTTTTTTGACTTTCTCGAGCTCGTCCTTGGGCAGTTCCTCGGTGAACAGAAATTGCGTGGGATTCAAATCTTTGACTACGGGCAGGCTGCTCTGAGGCCGATGGAATTTTCTGCCTTTGGCGGTTCTTTTTTTAAATACGTCCGTAAGACCATCGAGAAATTCGAGATTAAAATTGAATTTCTCCACCTCGACCAATAATTTTCTCCTGCTGGCAGTCCGCCGTTTCAAACGCACGATAAGCTCGTTCGGGGCAAATTCGCCCAGGGGCTGATTCGCCTCGGTGACGATTTGATTTATCCTTTTCAGACGATTTAAAACCTTCGACTTCTCGCGTTTAATATTTTCCGGGGCGAACCATCTGCAGGTTTCCGGCGATACGATATCCTCGAGCCTGATTTCCTTATTTGTCAGATTATTTTGACAATTCAGCAGATTCTCGATCACCGCCAACGAAGAGAAGATTATTTCTTTGATCCCCTTCTTATGTTTTTCGATGCGGCGGGCGACCGTGACTTCCTGTTCTCGAGTTAATATTTTGAACCGGCCAAGATCCCTGAAATAGGCCCAGGCCGTATCCGCCCCTGTATCAGCAACATCGACTTCTTTGCGGATTTGTATTGCCTCCAAGCCGGTTGATTCGGCCTCGTTGTTTTCCTCAGTCACCTCTTCTTCGAACACATCCAGACCGATTTCAACGTCATCTGGCATCTAAACCACCTTTCGGTTCGCGGCAATTTGCAGGTCATGAAATTCTCGGGAAAGCCTCTCCACAGCTTTAAAATCTCCCTCCCTCTCAGCCTGCGCGATTTCGGACCGTATTTGGGATAAGCGATCCGAGACCTGCAGGTTTTTGAACTTCTGCACAAAGGCAGTAAATAAAATATCCGGCGGCGCTCCGCCAGCTTCATTGACAATTATTTCCGTTAGACGGGTTCTGGCATTATCATCAATAAATTGTTCGAGGAAATCGCCTATTTTGAAGGCGGCGCCATCGACTTTGCATAATTTTCTGTATATTTCTCGATTAGACGGCTCGATAAAATTCTCTGATTTCACTGATATCGCACATTCCTCGATGAATTCCGGATTGGCCAGCAAAAAACCCAGAAACTGCTTCTCGAAATCGGCGCGGCCGATCATTTTAGGGGCCTTCCTGATTGCTGCCCCGGGCTTGGGTCGATGGAAACCGGTCATTACCTTGGCCGGCAGATCGAATATTTCGGCTACCTTGCGAATGAACAGTTCGAGTTTTAATTCGTCGCTAATTTTTTGCGCGATTTCGGCCATCGATGAAATTACCTTTTGCTGCTGTGATATCGGCAGCTTGCCAAAATGATCCGGCAATGAATCGCGGATAAATTCGAGATAGCCGAGGGCGGAATCGATCAACCGCCGCATTTCAACTACGCCTTTCTGTCTCACGAAGCTATCGGGATCGAAATCGGCAGGCAGCCTGGCGATCAAGGGTTCCAGGCCAGCATTGAAAATCACATCGATTGCCCGAAAGGTCGCTTTCAGGCCCGCCGAATCGGCATCATAAAGCAAAACCACTTCGCCGCCAAAGCGAGCCAGCAAGGCTGCTTGATCAGGCGTAAATCCCGTCCCGGATACGGCTACGACATTCTTGATGCCTGCCTGGTAAAGCGATATATAATCGAAGTAACCTTCCGTGATAATCGCCCGCCCGGCCTCCCTGATATGATGCTTGGCCTGGTTCAGGCCGTACAGGATCGAACCCTTGTGATATATGGCCGTTTCCGGAGAGTTTAAATATTTCGGACCCTCTTCATCGCTTAACGCTCGCCCGCCGAATCCGACGATTCGGCCCGCTACATTGGCGATAGGAAAGATCAATCGATTGCGGAATTTATCATAATAACCAGACATGCCGACCTGGGCGGTTTCGTCAGACCTATCTTTTCTGACAAGCAAACCGGCCCGCTCGAAGATATCGACCGGGAGCTTCTCGCTTTTAATGCGCTTGTAAAGATTATCCCAGCCGGCCGGCGCAAAGCCGATTCCGAACTCGGCAATTGTCCCGTCACTAATGCCCCGTGACTTTATATATTCATAGGCAGGCGAATTTTTCAATTGACCGACAAAATAATTCTGCGCGAATTCGACGGCTCTATATATCTCGCCTGTTTTCGATTCAGCCTTAATACTCTCGGGGATTGCAATGCCTGCCCGCTTCGCCAGAAATCGGAGAGCCTCCGGATATTCGAGATTTTCATGGCGCATGATAAAATTAACCGCGTTGCCCGAGGCGCCGCAGCCGAAGCAATAGAAGAATTCCTTCGCCGGCACGACCGTAAACGACGGGGTTTTTTCCCTATGAAATGGGCAGAGACCGACGTAATCTTTGCCAGCCTTCTTCAGGGTGACGAATTCATTGATTAACTCAAGGATGTCGGTATCCGCCTTGATCTTCTCAACGATATCTTCTGGAATAAATGCGGGCATAATCAATCTCGATTTATCTCCACCACGGTTACCCCATAAGAGCCCTCATTCCAGTGCCCCAGCCGAAATGATTTTACGTGGCTGTTGTTTTTGAGATAATTCTGCACCTTCGTTCTGAGAGCGCCGGTCCCTTTGCCGTGGATGATCGAGACGCTATTCAGACCAGCCCGATAAACGTCAAACAAGTACTTTTCCAGCAATGGCTCCGCTTCCTCAAACGTCAGTCCGCGCAAATCGATCTCCATTTTTGGTTCCGGTAGGCTGGTCGGGGTGAATGCTATAGCTGATTTGATTTCTTGATCATCAGGCCTTTTTTTGAAAAGGCGCCTGAGTTCGGTCTGCAAAATTACACTGCCGATCCGAACTCTTACCCGGCCTGCGGTATCCGGCTTTTCGATAATTTCTCCAGCGGCTTCCATATCCGGCAGGTAAACTTTTTCGCCGACCTCACCGAACGCCGCGAGCCTTTCAATAGCTGGCTCGATTTTTTTTACCTCTTCACGAAGGTTTTGGATTTTGTCCCGGACCGCATGTTCCGCCTGTCGGAGCGCCTCGATTTTCTTGTCCGATTTTTTGGCCGCTTCGATTAAATTTTCGATTTCCGATTTATTGGATTGAATTAGTTTTTCAGCGTCCTGAATCGCCGTCTTCATGATCCGCTTTTTGTCTTTTTCCAGGCTTTCCAACTTCTCAGTGTAAATCCGCGCCAGCGCTTCGTATGAAAGTTTGGTTGCCTGGCTGTGGCGAAGGTTCTCGTCGGCCGCCTGAAGCTTGCCGGTGAGCTCGGCGATAATCGCCGCCAGCTTCCGTTCCGATTGGTCGATCAAAGACGCGGCGCGCGCCGTGATCGATTCGGGCAAGCCGAGTTTACGGGCCGTTTCGATAGCGTAAGACAATCCCGGTATGCCCATGCGAAATCGAAAAGTCGGTCTCATGCTCACCGTGTCAAAATCAAGAGAAGCATTGTGGACGCCCGGCAGGTTCACGGCCAGCGCTTTCAAACGGCCATGATGAGTTGTGACAATCGAAAGAATCCCTCTTTCGGTCAGGTTTTCAATAAGCGCCTGCCCCAGGGCCGCACCCTCGTCCGGATCGGTCCCTGCCCCGATTTCATCCAGCAGCACAAGGCAATCTTCGTCGGCATTGTCGAGGGCCGCCTGAATGTTCGCAAGATGAGCTGAAAACGTCGAAAGCGAAGCTTCCAGCGATTGCTCATCGCCGATATCGGCAAAGATGTCCCTGAACACCGGTACGACCGAATCCTCGGCCGCTGGAATAAACATCCCCGATTGAACCATCAGGCAGAGCAGCCCCACCGTCTTTAATGTGACCGTTTTGCCGCCGGTGTTCGGCCCGGTTATCATCAGAGTGGTAAAATCGTTCCCGAGTTCGAGATCGAAGGGGATTACCTGGCCATCGGTATCTTTGGCGCGCCAGAGAAGGAGCGGATGGGAGGCTTGTTTTAGGCGAAGCGATTTATCACGATTTAACGCCGGCCGCGAGCAGCTTAATCTGCGGGCAAACCTGGCCCGGGCGGAATATATATCGAGCATAAGCAAAATCCGGATATTGTCTTTGATGCCATCGCCATCATGCAAAATCGCGTCCGTCAGCCGCCTTAAGATATGATAAATTTCCTGTTTTTCCAGGGCTTGCAGCTCCCGGTAATTATTGTTCAATTCCACTGCCGCCAGCGGCTCGATAAAGAACGTGGCGCCGGTGGATGATCGATCATGCGTAATCCCCTTAATTCTATTTTTCTCGCCCTCCCGAACGGGCAATACATAACGGCCATCCCTGATCGTGACCACCCTGTCGGATAGGTATTTTGCGTCGTCCGATTCGAGGTATGAGTTAAACCTGGCTTCCAGTTTTTCTCGAGTGGAACGGATTTGTCGACGAATCCTGCGCAGTTCGGGCGAAGCGCTATCTTTTATTTCGTTTGGCAGTTCCACAGTGCGATCAATCTCCTCGACAAGCTCCGGCCTCACCTGGAGTTCGGCGGTCAAGACCTTAAGGTTGGCATATTTATCATCGAGCGTGGAGTACGCGCCGGCGATTTGATACAAATCGCGCACCTTCATCAATCCGGCTGGCTCGAGGACCGTTCCTTCAGCCGCGCAACTTTCAAGCAGCAGTCCCACGTCATCAAATGCCAACCCCGGCGGCCCGCCTTCCGTCTGATAGATCTCCTCCATTTCAGTCAGGCAATCTAACCAGTGCTTAATTTCATCAAAATTAGTCGACGGCATGATATTGTATCTTTTCGCCGGCGCACTCTGGCAAAGGCCATGGAGTTTTTCGATAATCTGGTCAAACTCCAGAACCTTCAGCGAATGGGAATTCATAAAACGCTAAAACGAGTCCCTCCTGGCCGATCTGCTTACTGGGTTGCGCCTTTGGCCAGGGCGGTTGATTTGCCGAAGTATTTCCCGAGGCTGCTCAGGGCGTGGTCGTCTTTAACAGAAACACCGAGGATTTCATCTTCGCTGTTCAGCGCGTTTTCCAGGTTCTCGCTGTAATCGAGCGCCTTCTTGCCGAGCACTCCCTTAATCACTTCCTCGACGAAATCGCCGCTGTTCGGGTGCAGCATTTTGGTCATGTCAAATGCTACGGGCACAACGTCGATAATAACCGGCGCCAACTGCGATTGGTCCACCGCATCATTGAAAGATTGATTCGGCATCAAGACGAACAGCAGAATCACTAAGGATAGGATAAAAACGCCCTTAACGAAGCCGATTAAACCGCCCACCAATTTGTCCGGAGATTTTAGCGGAGCGACCTTTACGAGCTTATTAAAAAAGCGCCCCAGAATCACGATCCCTGCCAGAGATGCCGCAAAAATCAAAGCGGCGCTGAGGACGTAGACCTTGCTGGTCGGCATATTGAATAAGCCCTCCAGCTGGACCACCAGCCAATCGGCATGGTTGATGGTCAAAATGACGCCGATGATTACGCCGATTAGAGTGGCCAGCCCCTTTATCACTCCCTGCCTCTGACCGCGATAGATAAAACCGACCAGAACAGCGACAATAAAGATATCAACTAACCAGTTCATTTCCCCCTCCGACTTGAGGTTCAACCGCTCAGTTTCTTTGCCACGATTTCATTCACTTTCCGGCCATCGGCCTTGCCCCTGACCTTTGGCATCAGAATTTTCATCACCGCCCCGATCTCGGCGGCCGTTGAGGCTTGTGTGTCGGCGATAGCTTGAACGACCAATACTTCAAGCTCAGCTTCTGTTAGCTGCTGAGGCAAATAATCGGCGAGAATTTCCAGTTCAGCTTTTTCCTGGGCTACCAGGTCGGCCCGGCCGCCTTTTTCAAATCCCTCGATCGAATCGCGCCTTTTTTTGGCTGAACTGGCGACCACCGCCAAGCAATCCTCATCGCTTAATTCGCGTCCCAGCTCGATCTGCTTATATTTCAAGTCCGATTTAAGCATGCGCAAAACGCTGACCTTAATTTTGTCGCCGCCCTTCATGGCCGCGATCATCTCGTCGTTGACTTTTTTGCTCAGACTCATCGGGGCTCGCTTACCAAGCTACGCCGGATTTTTTGCGGGCTTTTCGCCTCGCCGCATTATGTTTGCGTTTCCTGCGATCTGATGGCTTCTCGAAATGCTGATGCTTTTTAATATCAGCCAGAATTCCCGCCTTCTCGCAAGATTTAGTGAATCTCTTTAAGGCCTTTTCAAATGCCTCGTCATCACGGATACGGACGCC
>Ga0299912_10003077_pt1 | contig 13677 bp, 16 predicted proteins | sample RVTome_2_FD_207667 | JGI IMG/M metagenome (GOLD analysis project Ga0299912, IMG submission 207667) | Soil microbial communities from uranium-contaminated site in the Upper Colorado River Basin, Wyoming, United States - RVT95D214 (version 2) ...
TCCGCGAGTGCGGATCCTCTGCTGACGTTTACGACGCAGACCGTTCCGACGGCGGAGCAAGTCATCCGGCAGATTGACTCCGCAACACGTTGGGTCGCCCTCTCAACCGGAACCGTCGACACGACACTGTACGAGTCCGCAACGGATGTCGCGACGTTGCGAGCGGCCGGACTCTGCGAGATGTCGTATCCCCTCCGAGATGGCGACATCACAACCGTTGCGAAGGCTCTCCTCGAGCAGGCGGATGCCGCACTCATCGCTCTGACTCGCGCGAACGAAGCGATCACGAGTACGACGGCAACCTCCGGTGCGAACGTTCCCCAGTGGTCCTTCCCAGACCCAAGGGTTACGGAGGACACGTCGGGTTGGGAGTCCGCATGGCTGTGATCATCCGGACTTGTGCCCGGTGTAGTACTCGTCAGCCGGTGAGTAATCCGGAGATAGTCAACGGATTGATTCCGGGCCAACAGAAAACAGACAGCGCGTTGCCCCCGGAGTTAAGCCGGAGAGTCGAGGGGAGGCGAAAGTGACCAGTGGCGATTACGTCGTGAAGGTGAACCAGAGAGCAGCGGACGCGCCCTTCGAACTTCACGGCGAGGGTGAAGCCTTGATCTTCGTCCGCCTCCTTGGAGAGGCCGTTGCGCAGCACCAGCGGCAGAACGCACCCGTTCAGACCGGACGGATGCGAGACTCCGTCGTCGTCGACGGACCGCACTCGGACTTCTTGGGCGTCTACTGCGACGTTGGTCCGACAGCGACAACGCCCGACGGGTTCCCGTACCCACTAGTAGTCGAGTACGGTGCGAAGGAGCATGATGGTGTTCCCGCAAGACCGGCGCACCCGTTCATCCGACCTTCGGTGAGTGTTCTCCAGCGAGTGACCCTATGACGACCTACGTCGACGCGGAGGGCGCGATCAAGACGTGGATCAATGCGCAGACGACCTGGGCCGCGGCACCTGGAACGGCGGTCCCGAAGGGCGCGCATCTCCACCGTCTCCGTAGTCCGCTCAGTGGTTCCTACATCTTGCTGTCTCTCCTCAATGGTTCGACAGCGCTCACCTCGGAAGTTCCCTTCTTCCGCGCTCGCATCAGTGGTCAGGTCTACGGCCTGTCGAAAGAGCAGGCATGTGCCGGCGCGGTTGCGTACGCAAACGCAATCGAACGGATCCACTCCCCTGTGCAAATGGGGACGGTTTGGTGCCAATTCGTCGCGGACGTTACGGGTCCTCGGGACCTTTCGGACGTCGGTGTCGAACCCCGATACGTCGTCGACGCAGACTTCTACTTCCAACCAGTCTAGCCAGGAGGAGCTCCTAGCGATGTCAGAGATGACGCTCGTCGAACAGCAGTACGCAGACGCGATGGTTCGTCGGCAGCAGCAGATCGAGGAGTACAGCCAGTGGGTTGCCGCAGTACCGATTACGGTTGGGACTGCTCTTGCGTTCAACACCGGAGATCCCGTTCCGGCGAGTCACGTCGAGAGGTTCAAGTGGGACGCTCTCGGCTTGGTCTCTCCTCGCTTGACGAGCGAGAGTGCTCAGGCCGTACCCGCGGTGTCCCCCGTCACGTCCGAGGCGATCCTCGCGGACAAAGATCTGAAGGACTCTACCGCGGGATCGAAGCCCGCGCCGAAGGCAAAGGTGTAGCATATGGCCACCTACGGTCCACAGTCGCCGACGAGTGCGGGTCTGGCTGCAACGTACAACGCCGCAGCGGGAGGTGGCGACAAGGTTCCCGCGGGTGCGCTGCTTCACGTCAAGAACGCGAACGCAGCCATTCTGACTGTGACGATCTCGATTCCGGTAACCGTCGACGGTCAGGCCGTTACCGCGCGGACGGTCACGGTTCCAGCGGACACCGGGGAGAGGTTCATTCGTCTGACCCCCTACGACGTCTACCGGGACCCCGCGGATGGTCTCGTTTCCCTTGCGTGGTCCGTCTCTGCATCTGTCACCTTCGCAGTCCTGAGCTGAAGCAACTCCAGGAAGGGGTAGCCCCGAAATGCCAACAACTGCAACTCCGACGCTCCTCAGTGATGCCGGCTACTTGTTCTGGGCTCCGCTACTGACCGCGGAACCGACCAATACGGTCGCGGGCTCCAAGTTCACCGACGCCTGGCCGGTGTCTTGGCTGTCCCTCGGCGCGACGGAAGATGGCTCGGAATTCTCCTACGAGGTCAACGTCGAGGCGATGTCCGTCGCGGAGTTCTTCGACCCGGTGAGGTACGCGACGACCTCCCGCAAGGGTAAGTTCGGCTTCGCGCTCGCCTCGTGGACTCTCACGAACCTCAAGTACGCGATGAACGGCGGAACGCTCACCGTCGTCTCCGGTACCGGTGCGACTCAGTTGAACTCCTTCATCCCACCGACACCGGGTGCGGAGGTTCGAGCGATGCTCGGATGGGAGTCCCTCGACTCGACGGTTCGATTGATCTGCTACCAGACGCTGTCCTCCGGTTCGATCACGTCTGCGTTCAAGAAGGCTCCGGACAAGGCCCTTGTCCCTTGCGAGTTCAACTTCGAGGTTCCCGCATCGGGTAACCCGTTCAAGTTCTACACCGCCGGAACGACGAGGGCCTGATGGCTCGCCGTAACCGACGACGTCGGCTTGAAACCGTTCCGGTTCGTGACCCTCGAGCGGAGGACGATAGCCCTATCGTTCTCTCGTGGCAAGGTCAGTCCTTCCGTGTCGCGAAGAAGCTTGGCATCATGCCGATGTTGACGTTCGCGAAGTTGGCACAGAGCGGTGTGGACACCTTCGATCCGGGTGCCCTCACGGCGATGTACGACATGCTCGAGAACGTCATCGACCCTGTGGACTGGGAGAAGTTTACGGCGCACGCAACGAAGGTCCGAGCCGATCCGGATGACCTCCTGGCCGTCGTCGGACAGGCGATGACGGCACTATCCGGTTTCCCTACATCGCGGCCATCCGACTCCTCGGATGGGTCTCAGACAACTCCGCAGAGCTCAGAGGACGTCTTGCACTCCAGGGTCGTGGAGCGCCTCTCTGGGCGTCCGGATCTCCAACTCGTCGCGGTGCAAGCTCGAGAAGCGAGAGCTGGCTAGACGTTCAGGAGCTCTGCAGCATCGTCTACGTCCTCCTCCTCGATAGAGTAATCGCTGCCGCTCGCAACGAGCGTCTCGTTGTTGCGACGCTCGTTGCGGCGGGAGCGGAGGGGTTGGAGTTGCCAGTTGAGTCGGAGGTTGCTGAACGATTCACTGAGGCCCTATACTCCGAACCGACAGCGGAGGACGTTGAGGAGTTGGAGTGGCGCCGGGTGATGGGATTGGAGGCATAGCGTGGCGGGTACTCCACTTGCGGAAGCCTTCGTACGCGTCCGCCTGAACCGAACACAGTACGACGCCGACGTCAAGCAGCTGGGTAGCTCTCCGGGTGCGGCGAAAGCCGGAGAGCAAGTCGGAACTCAAGTTTCCGACGGTATGCACAAGTCTATGGGAAGTGGACTGAAGCGCCTTGGCGCGGTTCTCGTTGCGGGATTTGCCGCGATGCGAATTGGGAGCAAGTTGATGGAGTTCAAGACCGCGGCGTCGGACTTGAACGAGACGATCAACAAGTCGAACGTCGTCTTCGGGAACTCCTCCGCGGAGATCATGAAGTGGTCTGAGCAGGCCGCGACGTCGTTCGGACTGTCGCAGCAAGCGGCTCTTGAGCAGGTCTCCACCTTCGGTGAGATGTTTCGACAGCTCGGACAGACTCAGGGTCAAGCCGCGAAGACTTCAGAGTCGATGATCAAGCTCGCCGCGGACTTGGGATCGTTCCATAACGTCGATCCGTCAGAAGTGCTCGATATGATGTCGTCGGCGATGCGGGGTGAGTTCGACCCCATTCAGCGCTTGATTCCGAACATCAACGCTCTCCGCGTTGAGCACGAAGCGCTTGCGATGGGTATCGCTAAGCCGGTTAAGAACATGGCGCTAGTCCAACAGGCGGCACTTCGTGAGGAGGCCGCACGGAAGAGACTGAGCGCCGCGATCAAGGAGCACGGCGAGACCTCGTTCGAGGCGCGAAGCGCGGCGAATGCGTTGCAGCTCGCGGAGGCGGGCGTCGCAAAGGCTCTGCAAGGTCAGAAGGTTCCACTGACCGAAGCGCAGAAGGCAATGACCGTTCTGGGAATCATTCAGAAGGACGGCGCGAACGCGACGAATGACTTCGCAGAGACTTCCGCGGGTCTTGCGAACCAGCAGCGTATCCTCGCGGCTCAGATGCAGGACCTGAAGACGAAGGCCGGACAAGCTCTTCTGCCGACATTCGTTGCGCTGGCGAATGTCGTTACGACGAAGATAATGCCGCCGATCGTCGAGTGGGCACAGGTGCATGGTCCAGCCCTCGGCGTCACTCTCGGTCGTTGGACAACGACCGCTGTCGACTTCATCTCTCGTGCGGGTCCGCCGATGAGCAAGTTCTTCCAGGAGGTCGGACCGAAGATTCGGGTGCTCTTTAGCGACCTCCGAAACGGGACCGAGACCTCCGGTTCGGGTATGAAGGACATCGGTCAAGCGTTCAAAGACGCGAGGTCGGAGCTCTCGTCTCTCTCGAGTCAGTTGCCGTCGTTCAACGACCTAATTAGCGTCTCCGGCGTGGTCTTGAAGTTCCTGGCTAGTCACCTCGACCTCGTCCGGAAGTCCCTTCCGCTTCTCGTCGCGGGTTACGTTCTGTTCAAGGCCGCACAAGTCGCTGCGAATGTCGCTCAAGCGCTTTCCCTGCCGATGAAGGTTGCGGAGATTGCGGTCAACTACAAGCTCGTGGCTGCGAACAGAGCGCTACTCGTTTCGCAAGCGTCCGTAACCGGGGCGCAGACAGCGTCAGTGACTGCTACTACCGCGGACGTCGTCGCAACTGAAGCGAGCACGTTCTCTCGGATCAAGAACCGGATCGCAACGATCGCGTCAACAGCCGCTACGTATGTCGCGAGAGGCGCCGTTCTCGCTTGGACGGGTGCACAGTGGCTGCTAAACGTCGCGCTCAACGCCAACCCGATTGGCCTAGTCGTCCTGGGTATCGCCGCGCTAGTTGCAGCGTTCGTCATCGCGTGGAAGAACAGCGATACGTTTCGACGGATCGTGATGGCTGCGTGGGCTGGGATCAAGACCGCGGCACAAGCGACAGTTGACTGGATCCGAGCCGCATGGCCAACGTACATCCAACCGACGCTACGGCAGATTGGCAGCGGTGTCGCTTGGCTCTGGAACGCGTTCAAGACCTACTTCACCTTCATGGCAAACATCTACCTCAAGGTCTTCCAGGGGATGATGTGGGCTTGGCGGAACGTTCTCTCACCGACGTTCTCCGCAATCGGTACGGGTATCGGGTGGGTCCGAGACGGCTTCCGGGTTGCGGTCAGACAGATCGGCGAGATTTGGGGAAGGTTGCGAGACGCTGCGGCCAGTCCGGTGCGATTCGTCATCAATACCGTCTACAACAACGGCATCCGCTCGTGGTGGAACAAGATCAGCGGGGTCTTCCACGGACCAACACTCCCGTTGATAAGGTCGCCGTTCGCAAGCGGTGGGATCGTTCCGGGCGTTGCAACGCCGGGGCGGGACAACCAGCTCGCCGCAGTTGGTAGCGGCGAGGCAATCATGCGTCCGGAGTGGACTCGAGCCGTCGGAGCCTCGACCGTCTACGCTTGGAACCGTGCGGCGAGAACCGGTGGAACGTCTGGTGTCGCGAGAGCGATGGGACTGCGAGGATTCGCGGACGGTGGCGTTGTCGACCTCATCACGAATCCCCGCTCCTGGGTCAAACCTCTCGACTCGATGCTTCAGCGGATTGAAGGCTCGGCCTTCGGGAAGATGCTCGCTGGTGGTTTGCGCGGACTAGTCGGTCGGCTGACCCAGCACGTCTCCGCGAAGGCGAGTAGTCTCGCCGCAGGTGCAATGGGCGCGATTCGTCTACAGGGCGGAGGCAATGCCGCGAACCGCTCACTTGGTGCTTCGATGGCGAGTCAGATGTACGGTTGGACCGGAACCAACTGGGTTGCGCTGAACAACCTCTGGAATGGCGAGTCCGGCTGGAACCACCTTGCACGGAATCCAAGTAGCGGAGCGTACGGCATTCCGCAATCTCTACCCGCGAGTAAGATGGCAACTGCGGGTGGAGACTGGATGACCAATCCCGCGACACAGATTCGTTGGGGTCTAGGCTACATCAAGTCCGCGTATGGTTCACCCGCGAACGCATACAGCAAGTGGCTGAATCGGTCACCGCACTGGTACGATACCGGCGGTTGGCTACCACCCGGACTGTCGTTGGCGTACAACGGTACCGGACGCCACGAGAGAGTACTCGGCCCGAAGGAGTCCACATCGCCGGTCTTCAACAACTACGGCGTTGTAACGACGCTCGAGGTTGAGGACTGGTTTGTGAAGGTCCAACGGAACGTCAAGCGGAAGGGTCGTGAGTAGTGAATCTCTCGGACGCGTTCGAGATGGCGGAGGCGAGAACCCGAGACCTCCTCCCTGTGCATAGCAGCGTCGACATCCCGGGATTTGTCACCTTCGTTCTTCTCGACGGAGATGGAGCGCGGGTCAAAGCCGTCCGTTGGACAACGAACCTACTGACGGACTATGGAGATCAGTACTACGCCGCAAAGGCGATCACGAGTATCTCGCCGGCCAACGCTTCGGCGCCGACGGCGGTGAACGGCATGCGTCTCGGGACGAGCTCAACCGCTGCGGCGAAGTCCGGGACGGGTGCAACGATCGGAACGGTCATCACCAGCTCCGGTGTTCCGTTCGACACGGGATTTCCGGATGTCGTTGCCGTCGGGACCAACTTGGGGTACTACGCTCGGTACCAGTCCACATGGGCGGCTGGAGTAGCGACAAGTACGACGATCAACGAGGTCGCACTCATCACGGACTACACGAACACGGGAAACTCGACAGCGGCGAATACGTATGCCCGTGCGGTTGTCTCGACGCTGAACAAGTCCGCATCGGATATCCTCATTGGACTCTGGCGACACAAGTTGGTCGGAATCTGACCGTGGACACGACAGACGACGTCCTTGTGGGAGATCAAGTCTTCATGGCTCTCCGTCGGGACCCCAGGGCGAACAGCGAGGGCCGAGTCCTCAACGAGAGCTGCGAGACGTGTGGAGATACCCGTGGTGGTCCCGTTGGTCACACGTCCGCGGAGTGCCAGTGGAGTGTCGAGGGGTCTGATGTCGAATGTCCGTAACGACGACTCTTACCATTGGGAACCTTCCACCCGGTGGATCGAACCGAGACGACCTCGTACTCGGAACCTACATTCCGGACGAGCTGACGACCGGTACTCCACCCGGATGGACTCCGCAGGGTACGCTCACCGGTGATCAGGTCTTCAGTACTCCGGGACAGACCATCTCTGACCAGTTGATCGTCGGCAACGTTGACATCCGCGCTGCGAACGTAACGATTGAGCGGTGCGAGATTCAAGGCCACGGAACGGGTGGCTCTCGTGGGATTGTTCAGTGTCGACACGTCGGAGTAACCTCTCCCGCAATGATCAAGGACTGTCTCATCTGGGCACCGGATGGCGGAGACTACGTTCTTGACGGGATCCTCGGAGAGCAGTTCACGGCATTCCGAAACCACATCAAGTACGTCATTGACGGTATTGGCGGAATTCCACTCTCCGGTGGCTCCCCGACGAATACACTGATCCAAGCGAATCTCATTGAGCAAGGCGTCTGGTGGAGCAACGCTCCGAACCACTCTGATGGATCCCACAACGATGGTATCCAGATTCAGGGTGGTGGCGGTACCGTCGGAACAACCGGAACGACGATTCAGTACAACACCATCCGAGGTGTCTTCGCTCCCGCGTCGGTTGGCACAGGTGACGCGACCACGACGCAATCGCTATCGTGCATAATGCTCAACAACAACGTCGGGAACCTTACGGGGCTCCTCATCGACAGCAACTGGTTGTACGCCGGACAGATTGCACTCAACGGTGGCGGTCTCGCCGCAGCGGTAACTCTCGGGACGATCTCCAACAACAAGTTCGACCACACGCAACTGTACCAGGGCGCGAACTACGACGATACGCATACGATTGACGTCCGGAACATACCGACGGTGACGTTTACCAACAACACCTACGTCGACAATGGTGTGGCGGTTCACGTTCGGAGGACGACGTCATGACTCTCAAGTCCAACGGTTGGGAAGATCAGACCAATGGCACCACTGCGACGGTTGCGAACTCCGCGGTAAGTGGCAACGCCCTCTCCGTCGTCTCTGCCGGCAGCGGCGGAGCGATCACGTATACGACGTCGCAGAAGATGCACGGAGCGGTCGGTCTCAACTGTAACCAAGCAACCGCGGCGAACTCATGCTACGTTGCAATGGACGATTCGTCGGCGACGTCGTTCTCCGTTCGCTTCTATCTCCAACTCTCCGCACTGCCCTCCGCGGAGCTCCAATTCCCGTGTGGCGTTCGGAGTAGTACGGACACCAACATCCTCCAACTGCAGGTTACGGCTGCCGGACTGATTCGCGTCGTCGTTAGCGGTGGAGGCTCCGTCCTCGGGACCGTTGCGATGTCGACGGGAACGTGGTATCGTATCGCGTGGACGGGTTCGGGCCTAAACGGCGCGTCTGGAACTCAAACCTGTGTACTCTACGCCGGAGACAGTCTGACTCCAACGGACACGATCACGCAATCGGGGTTCACAACTGCCGCGGGAACAACGCGCATTCGGTACGGCAAGGGTTCAACGGCGACCCTTGGAGATTGGCAGATCGACGACATTGTACAGGACTTGGGCTCCAGCACGGAGATCGGTCCTGCGCCGTTGACCTTTACGGTTGACGAGACAGTCAACATCGATGATACCGAACTCGAGGAGCAGCGGACAATCTCGCTCACGATCGACGAGGAAATCTCCATTCCGGAGTCGTTCACGAAGGATCTACAACTCGGGGTTCCTCCAACGACAGCACCCGGAGTTGGCGCGTACGGCGTTCGCGTCGACTGGTACGGGGACGGGGACTTCGGTCTTGGGATCAAGCTCGCGGCGAGTGCTCAGTCGACGACGTTCTCGATCGACAACACGTATCTCACGTGCACGGACGCCGACGCGACGGACTTGAGTCTCGGTCAGGACGTTCAGATCTTCCGGGGAGATGGCGTAACGCTGAAGTACGACGCCGTGTTCCAGATCTCGACGATGCTCTCCGCAGCGGGGTTTACGAACATCTACGTCGTCCCAAGCTTCCCAACGGGAATCGAACCCGGCGACTTGATGTTCGCGGTCGATACGTACTCACCCTCAGTCATCGGAACGGATGTTACGCCGAGACTAACCGACGACGGAATAACTATCCAGTATGGAAAAGACACCGGTCGAGCACTAGCCCCAACGGCTCCAGCACAGGCGTCGTTCACGCTCGATAACTACTCCGGCGACTACAGTCCGGAGAACACGGGTTCGCCTCTCTACGGGTATCTCACCGCGGGTCGACCCGTCCGGATAAGTGCGTCGCACAGAGGTGTGGGATACACTCTATACCGTGGGTACACGGACCCCTTCAAGCCGACTTATAACGCCGCGGGAAGTACGCTCGAGTTCTCGTGTCTCGATGACCTTGCGGTGCTCAAGGAGTTGAAGCTTTCAACACCGGTGTACTCGGGGCTTCGAACCGGAGACGCGATCGGACTCATCCTCGACGCGATCAATTGGCCCCTTGAAGCTCGGGACATCGATCCTGGAGCAACCGTCGTTCGGTGGTGGTGGGAAGAGGGTACGGACGCGTTCACGGCGATCACCAAGCTCGTCCAGTCCGAAGGTCTACCCGCCTTCTTCACTCTCAGCGCGCAGGGCCACTTCATCTTCCGAGACCGGCACCATCGAGTGTACCGGAGTCAGTCCAATACCGTTCAGACGACATTCCGACAGATCGGGGCAGAGCCGAGAGTGTCGTGGCCGTACGACTACGACGCGGGCTGGAGTGACATCATCAACTCCATCTCGCTCACCGTCGACTACCGAGGCCCGGACAGCTATCCGACGGAGGTTTGGAAGACCGAGGACACGTTTACACTCGCGGACGGCGAAACGCAGACGATTACGGTGTTGCCGAGCGACCCGTTCATCCTGGCGCAGACACCCGTCGAGGATACGGACTACGTTGTTCAGTCCGGAGCGGCGGTAGTTGCCATCTCTCGGGACTCTGGCGCCTCGACGGACATCTCGATTACCGCGACTGGCGCGACCGTCGTCGCTGGAATGGCGCTACGCGCTAACGCGCTCCCTGTGCAATCCTCAAAGACCATCTCCGCAACGGACTCGACGTCAGTCAATCGCTATGGAGTCAAGTCCGGAGAGAGCGCAGTTGAGGCTCCCTGGTGCGGTGAGTACGACGCTCTCGCGGTCATCCTAACGGTTCTCGCTCATCGCGCGGAACGCCTTCCGATCTACACGATCCTCGTGACGAACAACTCCGAGGCGAATATGGTCGAGATGCTCACCCGGGACCTATCGGATCGGGTACACGTCACTCTCGATAGTGCGTACGTCGACTCCGACGCATACATCGAGCGGATCGAACACACCATTCGTGGTCACTTCCAGATTCACGAGACGAAGTTCTTCCTGGAGAGAGCGAGAGACCTCTCCGCGAACGTTTTCCGCTTCGACAGCGCGGACTTCGGGTTTGACGACGGAGTCTTTGCAACGAGTGGTCAGGACGATCCGACGACCATCTTCACCTTCGACGACTCAGCCAGAGGATTCGACTTAGGAGTATTCGCCACATGACGAGGACACAGGCGTTTGTGAACATGGGACGGTGGATTGCGGACTGTCCACGGCAGCACTGTACGAACGCGGAGAAGCTTAACCTCGGTCAGACGACCCTTCGATGCAGTAACTGCCTGCAGGTCGCGACTGTCGAGTGGCCAAAGGACGTTGTGGAGATCACAGCAGTTCTCGAGCGGAGACCGGTACCACAAACCCGAAACTGGGCGCCGGCGGGTCATTGGCAAGCGGTTGCAACACAGTTTCCAGATGGACAGACCGCGCGTGATCTCGCGGACGAGAACCGACAGTTTGGAGTCGAGTGATGGCCTGGACCTCTCCGATGACCGCGGTAGCAAACTCCGCGTTCACCGCCGCGCAGTTCAACCAATTCGTCCGAGACAACTTCAACGAGTCCGCGGCGGCGAAAGCGACAGTCTCGGGCGCGCTCATCGTCACCACCGGACCAAACGCGATTACCACTCGGAAGCCTACCGCGGGATCCATTGATACCGCAGAGACTACCGCATCGACGTCGTACACGGACCTCACAACTCCCGGCCCGGTGGTGACCATCACGACTGGAACGTCCGCGATCGTTGTCACAACGTCGCGATTCTTTAACGCGTCGAGCGTGTCGTGCTATATGAGTCACGCCGTAAGCGGAGCGTCGACACTCGCGGAGAGTGATACGAACGGACTGATCGCCGATCCCGGCACTGGTAACCAAGTTCGTATGTCCGCGGTCTCCCTTCGAAACGGGGACCTCACCGCCGGAAGTAACACGTTTACCGCGAAGTACCGTGTCGACGGCGGATCGGGACAATTCGCCTACCGGAAGCTCCTCGTAATCCCGCTGTAGAACTCGAGATGGATTCGCGAGTTGGGAGAGAACTGCAACCATCTGAACGTCGTCGCAAGGCATCTGGTGTAAGGAGAACGCCAATGACCTATCCATTCGTCCAAGCTCGATACTACGATCCGGGCAGGACCAAACCAATCCGACTCATTGTCGTCCACGACATGGAGTGGCCGGAGAAGCCGACCGCTGCCGAAGACTGTGCGCGGATGTTCGCGAGTAAGAACTCACCGAAGGGTTCCGCGCACTACAACGCGGACAACAACTCCGTCGTTCAGAGTGTCTGGGACAAAGATACCGCATGGGGAGCCCCCGGAGTCAACGCGGAAGCTCTTCACATCGAACACGCGGGCTACGCTCGACAGAGTCGTGAGAACTGGCTCGACGAGTACAGTCTACCGATGCTTCAGATCAGTGCGAAACTCGCGGCAGAGTTGTGCCATCGGCATAGTCTCCCTCCGGTGCACCTCACGAACGCTCAGCTAGCCCGTGGTCATGCCGGTCTCGTCGACCACAACCAGATCACGCAGGTCTACCCCGGAGGCGATCACTGGGACCCCGGTCCGAACTTTCCGTGGGACGTCTATCTGTCGCTTATCGTCGCGGCATACGATGGAACCGATTCGGTGTCACCGAAACCGGTAAAGGCTTCACCATTCCCACTGTCCGCGGGCTACTACTTCGGACCGAAGGACGGGCCGAGAGAGTCCATCTCCGGCTACTTCAGTCACCGTAACGATCTCCGGCGCTGGCAGCAGCAGATGCAGCACCGCGGATGGTCCTTCTCTCCCGCCGGTGCGGATGGACTCTACGGACCAACAACTCGCCACGTCGCCGCGGACTTCCAGCGCGAGAAGCGACCCAAGTCCGGTCCGATCGATGGTCTCATCGGTCTCGCGACGTGGACCGCGGCATGGGAGTTACCCGTTACGTGAGATCGGAAGGCCAGTGTCAACTACCCCGGCGGAACGCAAGAAGCGCGGCCGACGGTTCAGATCCCGACTAACCCGGGACACGCTCATCTTTACGGTCGGTCTAGTCGGGATCCTCAATGAGGAGTTCTTCCGAGAGGAGGAGAGACCCTACCTGCTCTTGCTGTTCGGGGCGATGATCGGGTTACCCGCATTCCTCAACGGTCCGTGGAGCAGAAATGGGGACGACAACAATGGGTAAACTCGACAGTTGGGTCACGAGAACGATCCGAGATCAAGCAACGATCCTGTACGTACTCTCCGTCCTCAGTATTCTCGTACTGATCGCGACACTAGCCTCGATGCGAACCAACACCCGACAGTTGGTCTCGATCACCGAACAGAACCACGAGATCTTGCAAGAGATTCAGAAGTGTACACTACCCGGAGGTAACTGCGCCGGCGTAACTCATGAGGAGGAAATCGCAGCGTCGGGACGCGCCGCAATCGCTGCCGCGTACTGCGCCTCTACGGAGCGGTCACCGTCACTCGATGAAGCCCGACTGTGCGTGACGGACGCTCTCGCTCGACTCAATAACGGACAGACGCCGTAGGAGAATGGCATGTCGCAGAAGCAGCTCTTCGCAATGCTCGCGAGCTTCGGTCGCGTCGCGGCAAGTACGACTCTCGCCGCAGTCGTCGCGGTCTGGAAGACCACGCCGAACCAAGATCTGCTCACGTGGACGCAGAACGACTGGAAAGCGTTCATGTGGGGAATCATCGCGGCGGTCGGTCTGACGGTCGTCAACGCGCTGCGGAAGGGCGATCCTCGCTTCGGTCGAGGCGCGACGGATGGAAGTCTCCCGAAGGGCACAGGAGATGGTGTGGCCTTTCCATCCTACCCAGCGACCTGAGAACCTCGTGTAAATCTCCGGAATCTCGCCCGGTACAAGATATGTTGCCCGAGACCTTTTCTCCGGGTAAATCCGGGATTACTCGGGTCTGATTTTCCGTTCTAACCGGATAGCTTCCGGATAACCGCGGATAGGGCGCGGTTCACGCGAGAGAGGAGGAAATTCGCGACGCGGAGCTGCCAGGGCGCGGAGTGAACGAACATTCGACAGTAGGAGAGGCCAAAAGGGCTCTTCGGGT
>Ga0299912_10003078_pt1 | contig 13677 bp, 17 predicted proteins | sample RVTome_2_FD_207667 | JGI IMG/M metagenome (GOLD analysis project Ga0299912, IMG submission 207667) | Soil microbial communities from uranium-contaminated site in the Upper Colorado River Basin, Wyoming, United States - RVT95D214 (version 2) ...
TTTGTAACGACGGCAAAGACCAACCAGGAAGCAAAAAAATTGCTGGAGCTCTTTGGAATGCCATTCAAGAATTCCGAAGTAATCAGGCGTGAAGGATAAACTCTTCAGCAAAAAGAGAGAATTGGAGTATGTGAATGTCAACTAAGGCGCTTGTAAACAAGGTACGAAAGAAACAAAAATTTCGTGTAAGACAATATACCCGTTGCCAGCTTTGTGGCAGGTCAAGGGCTGTTTACCGCAAATTCAAAATCTGCCGGATTTGCTTTAGAACTTTAGCTAACGAAGGCAAAATTCCCGGAGTGAGAAAAGCAAGTTGGTAAACTGTATCAAAACAAGATACGAGATATGAAATACGAGAAACGAGAATTATGAGTTTGAGCGACCCAATAGCTGATATGTTGACAAGAGTTCGAAATGCTGCGCGAATAAATGCAGGGCAGGTTAACATCAGGGCATCGAAAATTTGCGTTGGTATAGCTGCTGTTTTGAAGCAGGAAGGTTACATTAAAGATTTTGACCGAATCGAAGATGGCAAACAGGGGATATTGAGGATAATGCTGAAATATGACCAGCAGGGCCGTTCTATCATTAACGAAATAAAAAGAACAAGTAAACCAGGCCGAAGAACTTATTTGTCTGTTGATAAATTGCCGCGAGTTTTATCTGGTATGGGCGTGGCAATCGTTTCGACGAGCAAAGGCGTAATGAGCGATAGAAGCTGCCGAAAAGAAAATGTCGGCGGTGAGATACTTTGTACGGTTAACTAATGAGTCGTATTGGAAAAAAACCTGTTATTATTCCTAAAGGTGTTACGGTTGAGCAAAAAGGCCAGTCTATTAAGGTTTCGGGTTCGCTCGGCCAACTACAGATGGACTGTCACCCTTCTATCAAAGTAAAAATAGATGATTCTGATGGGAAAATACTGGTCGAGAATAAACATCCTCAAAACCGGCAATGCAGGCAATTATACGGCACAATGCGCGCCTTGATCGCCAATATGGTTGCTGGTGTCAGCAAAGGTTTTGAGAGAAAAATGGAGATATACGGCACCGGCTTTAGTGTCAGAGAAAAAGACGGAAAGCTGGTTTTTCAGGTCGGTTTTTCACATCCGGTTGGACGGGTGATACCTAAGGGTATAAAGGTAAGCATCAATGTCGATGCGACCAGAGGCGATGAAGTTCCTGCCAGGTTTACCCTTTCAGGAATAGATAAGAGACTGCTGGGACAGTTTGCGGCTGATATCCGAAAAATAAGACCGCCGGAACCTTATAAAGGAAAAGGCATCCGTTATGCCGATGAGCACATTCAGCGCAAGGTCGGCAAAGCATTTACTTCGGCAGCGGTATAAGAGGTGACAATTTAATATTGGAAAAGAGACCCAGCCCGCTGTTTGGCGGGCCAGATTCGTAATCAATAGAAAATAGCGGTTGGAATTGTTTTTTTATGGTGACGGCCAAAGAGAAAATAAAGAAAGCAACGCAGAGGCGTAAATATCATGTGCGGAAAAAGGTCTTTGGAACACCGGAAAGACCGAGACTGTCGGTATTTCGTTCGAATAGACATATTTACGCACAGATTATAGATGACACCGCAGGTGCAACATTGGTCTCGGCAAGCACAAGGGTAAAAGCCCTGCGGGACCGGTTGTCTAATGCTGGCGATAAAAAAGCCGCTCAGGCGGTAGGTGAGGCAGTCGCAAAACAGGCTTTTGCTGTGGGTATTAAGTGTGTTTGCTTTGATAGAAACCGCTATAAGTTTCATGGCAGAGTCAAGGAGCTTGCAGAGGCAGCAAGAAAAGCAGGGCTCGTTTTTTAATTGGTTATTAAAGGGTATGTCATAAATTTGGGTTTGAAAACAAACATAAGTAGTAAATAGAAATTTATCAGGTTTGGAGAAAATTTGGCAAAGGAAGCAGTCACGCTATCTAACCAGGAAGAAAAGCCGTTGGAAGATACGGTTGTAAAGGTATATCGCTGTGCCAAGGTGGTCAAGGGTGGTCGCAGGTTTAGCTTTGCGGCTTTAGTTGTCGTTGGTGACCGTGCAGGCACAGTAGGTATTGGGTATGGTAAGGCAAATGAAGTGCCGATGGCAGTTGAGAAAGGCGTTAAGGATGCCAAAAAAACGCTGCACAAGATAGTTTTAGACGGCCGAACAATTCCGCACCAAATCAGTGGTAAGTGCAGGGCTACAGATATAGTGTTGGTTCCGGCCAGCCCAGGTACAGGGGTTATCGCTGGCTCGAGCGCACGGGCAGTTCTCGAATATGCCGGCGTTCAGGACGTTCTTACAAAGGTTTATGGAAGCACCTCTGCTAAAAATGTTGTAAAGGCCACTATGGATGGATTGTTGAAATTGCGCAGTAAGGAAATGGTTGAATCTATGCGCGGTATAAGGATTAGCGGTTGACGATTGCTGATTAACAGGCAGGTGGTGGAGATGTTGAATTATGAAATAGTTTCTGTCGTAGGTAAACGCAAAGCTCGCAAGCGTGTTGGTAGAGGTATTGGCACCGGTCACGGCAAGACCAGTGGCCGAGGCCACAAAGGAAGTCGCAGCAGGTCTGGTGCAATGTTGCGTTCTCTATATGAAGGAGGCCAAATGCCTTTGTTTCGGCGTCTTCCCAAACGAGGCTTTAGTAATTACAACTTCCAAACGCAATTCGAGATTGTTAACGTTTCGCAACTGGAAAGATTCGACGATGGTGCTGATGTTGGTGTAGAGCAATTATCCAATGCCGGATTGATTAATAGCTGCACAAGCAAAGTTAAGATTCTTGGCGACGGCGAGCTGACAAAAAAATTGCAGGTAACTGCTCATAAATTCAGCAGAACCGCCGAGCAGAAAATTATCGGTTGCGGCGGCACAGCAAAAGTGATAAAATAGAAGTTTTCTTTTATAAAGTGAAAGATTATCAGAAAATATAGAGATGCTTAAAACGGTATTTAACATATTCAGAATCCAGGACCTGCGCAATAAGATTCTTTTTACCTTGGCGCTGCTGGTAATATACAGGATTGGTTTCCATATCCCTGTTCCCTTCTTTGACCAGTCAAAGATAGCTGAAATCGCCGAAACAAGAGACACCAAGGGTGGCTTGGCCAGAGCTGCTGAATATATGCAGATGTTTACCGGTGGAACCTTGGAGAAAAGCAGCTTGTTTGGGTTGGGAATTATGCCATATATTACCGCATCGATTATTCTTATGCTTCTTGGCGAGGTCGTTCCTTCTTTGAAGAAGTTACGCCAGGAGGGACAAACCGGCTATAAAAAAATACAGGAGTACACACGATACTTGGCCGTAGGGATATGCATTATACAGTCGTTAATGTTTATGAAACTATTAGGTGGGCAGGGATTGACTTATGCGGGTATGTACCGTCAGGCCCTGATAATGGGCGTTGTCGGCATGACAGCCGGCACAATCTTTTTGATGTGGCTCGGCGAGCAGATAGATGAATATGGATTAGGCAATGGTATCAGTTTGATAATTATGGCCGGCATCATATCTCGAGTGCCTTGGGCGATGATGGAGGTTGTGCAAAATGCGGATATTAGTGTGGCAGCAGCCCCTGATAAATACGGCCCTGCGGAGATATTGTTTTTGATGGCTGCGTTTGTTTTTGTTGTTGCAGGTGCCATATTAATCACTCAAGGGCAGCGCCGGATACCAATTCAACAGGCAAAACAAATGCGGGGCCGAAGGATTTATGGGGGCCAGAGACATTATTTGCCGATTCGTGTCAATCATGGTGGAGTGATGCCCATAATTTTCGCATCCAGCTTTATGATGTTTCCGCCGATTATAATTGACCAGTTGGCGAGCAGGTTTGATTCGAGAATTCTTGATACTCTTAAAGAAGCCTTCGCTTATCATTCATATACCTACAATGTCTTATATATGTTGCTGATATTTTTATTCGCTTATTTTTGGGTATCAGTGCAGTTTCAGCCCAAAGAGATGGCCAAAAATTTGAGAGATTCAGGTTCTTTTATCCCTGGACTTCGGCCAGGACGCAGAACCGCTGAATATCTGGAAGCGGTGATGACAAGGATTACTTATTATGGTGCCGCATTCCTGGCCGTAATTACTATTGTGCCGTCTCTGGTTTCAGTATTAATGGGAATTGATTGGCGTGTAGCAACGTATTTGGGTGGAACAAGTTTATTGATAGTTGTCAGTGTTTCGCTGGACCTGGTGCAGAAAATCGAGGCCAACCTCTTGATGCGCAGCTATGAGGGCTTCAGTCAAACAGGCAGGATAAAAGGAGCTTATGCATGAGAATAGTGTTGCTGGGTGCACCGGGTGCGGGCAAAGGAACCCAATGTAAGCGCATTGCTGCCCAGCATCGTTTGCTCCATTTATCCAGTGGTGATATCTTAAGACACCACAGGGCCGCAGGAACGGAGCTGGGAAAAAAGGCCAGCAGTTTTATGGATTCAGGTGCACTTGTGCCGGATGAAATTATAGTTGAGATGATGATTGGTGCAATAAAGAAAGCTCATGTTGCCGGTTTTATACTCGATGGTTTCCCGAGAACCGTTAATCAGGCAGTTGAGCTTGATAAATCATTGGCTTTGGCCAATCGGCAAATAGATGTTGTTTTGAACCTGAGAATAGATGACCGGATAGTTGCCAAGAGAATGACCGGCAGAAGAAGCTGTCCTAAGTGTGGAGCGGTTTACCACATTGAAAACTTAAAGCCGAAAGTTGAAGGTATGTGTGATAATGATGGCACTCGGCTTATTCAGCGGCCTGATGATACTCCTGAGGTGGTGGCGAATCGTCTTAAAAACTACCACCGGCAGACGAAACCGGTGTTGGATTACTATAAAAATAATCGCGGTTCGCCGACAGTTTATGACATTAATGCTGATAAAAACGCCGACGAGGTTAGTGCCTTAATATTTGAGAAGCTGGATACCCTTGTCAAAACATAGAGTTGTGAGATATGGAATTAGATGGCTATAACACTTCGCAGCCGAAGAGAAATTGAGTTAATACGCAAAGCAGGCGTTGTTGTAGCTGATGTTCTCTCAAAACTGCAAGAGATTGCCGAGCCAGGAGTAACAACCGGCCAGTTGGATGCTGTGGCCTCGCAAATGGTTGCTGACGCCGGAGCACAGGCATTATTTAAAGGTGTCCGCAATTCGGTGGCTCAAATCCCGTTTCCGGGTGCAATTTGCACCTCCATAAATGAGCAGGTCGTTCACGGGATTCCTTCTGATGATATTAAGCTCAAGGCAGGCGATATCCTGAGCATCGATTTTGGCGCCAGATTGGATGGCTATTGTGGAGATGCTGCTGTTACGATTGCTATAGGGGAGATTTCTGAGGACAAACGCAGACTTCTGGATGTGACAAAGCATGTTCTTGATATAGCAATAGACAAGGCCAGGCCGGTTGTTAAATGGAGCCAGATAGCCGCACAGATGCAGGATTACGCTGAATCAGCCGGCTTTTCGGTAGTAAAAGATTTTGTTGGCCACGGTATCGGCAAAAAAATGCACGAAGAGCCGAAAGTGCCAAATTTCGTCAGCGATGAGTTGCTCTCTAATGACATTGTTTTAACCGAAGGAATGATTTTAGCTGTTGAGCCGATGATTAATGCTGGCACCAGTGCCGTGCGAACACTAAAAAATGGTTGGACAGTGGTAACAAAAGATAGTAAATGGTCGGCTCATTTTGAGCATACGATTGCAATTGTGGAAAATGGTTGTGAGGTGTTAACCGTAAAGTAAACGCTTATGGCAAAGAAAGACGCAATAAGATTACAAGCTAAAGTAATCGATGCTTTGCCGAACGCAATGTTTAATGTGGAATTGGAAAACGGCCACAGAGTTTTGGCGCACGTTTCGGGCAAAATGCGCATGAATTTTATTCGGATTTTGCCGGGCGATACCGTAACAATTGAAATGTCGCCGTATGATTTGAATAAAGGCCGAATAATACTAAGACATTAGGCCACAGCTATTAAAGCAGGTGGTAGAAATGAAAGTTAGAAGTTCTGTAAAACGTATATGTGAAAATTGCAAGATTATTCGTCGTAAGGGCGTTGTGCGCGTGATTTGCACAAATCCACGCCATAAACAACGACAGGGTTAATTGTATGTTATTTTCATTATTTGGGCGATAATGAGGAGCTGATATGCCTCGTATAGTTGGTGTTGATATTCCTGATGGTAAAGCGATATGGATTTCGTTGACTTATATTCCTGGTGTAGGCAGATATACATCAGAGCAGATTTTGAAAGAGGCAAGGATAGAGAGAAGTGCGAAAGCCAGCAAACTCAGCGAAGATGAGCTTAGCCGGATAACTCAGATTATTGACCGCAATTACATCGTGGGAGGACAGCTTCGCAGACAGGTGGCTCAAAATATCGCTCGTCTGCGCGATATAAACTGTTACAGGGGCATTCGGCACAGAAAAGGGTTGCCCGTCCGGGGCCAGTCAACTCGAAGTAATGCCCGCACGCGTAAAGGCCCGAGAAAGACAGTCGCAGGTAAAAAGGGTGTAAAGGAAAAACGCTAAAAACTCGGTAAGTTTGTGCCGTGTTGAAACAGGCCACACGAAATGATTAGTGCAATACACAATACGATATACGTAATACGAGAAAAATAATGGCAAAAAGTGCAAAACGAAAAGTTAAAAAAAGTGTCGCCAGGGCTATTGTTCACATAAAAGCAACATTCAACAATACGTTGATTACAGTTACCGACCCGGACGGCAATACGATTTGCTCAAGCTCAGCAGGTTGCATTGGCTTCAAGGGCTCACGCAAAAGTACGCCTTTTGCTGCTCAGCAGGCCGCTCAGCGTGCCGCAAATGCCGCCTTGCGTAATGGCGTGCGTGAGGTTGAAATCAAGGTCAAAGGCCCAGGTTCGGGTCGTGAATCTGCCATCTCAGCCCTGCAGCAGGTGGGATTGCGTATCGCTTCGATAGAGGACGTTACTCCTCTGCCGCACAATGGTTGTAGGCCGCCGAAGCGAAGAAGAGTCTAAAACAAAAACTTTTTTGGAGAGAGATAAAAGGATGGGACGTTATTTTGGTCCATCTTGTAGGCAGTGCCGTCGTGAAGCGATGAAGCTTATGCTAAAGGGAATCAGATGCGAGACGGCTAAATGTCCAATAGAGAAAAAACAGCGTAATCTGGCCCCAGGTATGCATGGGTGGCGAAGAGGCAGAGCAAGCGAATATGCTGTTCGGCTGCGTGAAAAGCAGAAAGTCAAGAGATACTATGGAGTTCTGGAGCGGCAGTTTATGAGGTATTTCCACAAAGCTGAGCGGATAAAGGGTAATACAGGGGAGAACCTGCTCCAATTGTTGGAAAGACGTTTGGATAATGTGGTATATAAGCTGAATTTTGTGCCCTCGCGCAAAGCCGCAAGACAGCTGATTACTCACGGCCATATTTATGTGAACGACCGCAAGGTTGATATCGGCGATTACACTACGAAAGTAGGCGACAAGATAACAGTAAAAGATTCTGATAAAAGTGTCAAAAAAGTAAAGCAGCAATTGGAAAGTAACCCGAATTTTGCCACTCAAAGTTGGTTGCAGTTGGCCCGTGAGAAGCCTGAAGCGGCTGTTGTTGCGTTGCCCACCCGCGATGATGTCCAGATTCCTATTGAGGAGCAGTTGGTTGTGGAGTTTTGTTCAAGATAACTCCGTGAAAATATAAATGACGATGAAAAACTGATAGATTTTCTTCTAACAGGTGAATCTGAAAAGAGAGCAAGAAAGTTTTTGTATTTTATTATGTAATTTTAATATCTGGATTTTGACCGGAGGTATGTATGCGAGTTACATGGCGTGGTTTGGAGTTGCCGACTCGTCTTGAAAGAGACACGGCGGTATCGAGCGACAGATATGGCCGATTTTTTATCGAGCCTTTCGAGCGAGGTTTCGGCACTACTATAGGTAACAGCTTGAGACGTATATTGCTTTCTTCTTTGGAAGGTAGTGCCATAACATCTATCAAAATAGCAGGCGTTGACCATGAGTTTAGCTCAATAAGCGGCGTGATGGAGGATGTTACCGATATCGTTTTGAATGTCAAGAATCTTGTCGTTCGGCTTAACGCCCCGGGGCTGAAGATAATGACGGTATCGGCAAACAAAGCTGGCGCCATAACAGCTGCCAATATTGTTGCCGACCCGGCCATAGAAGTGATAAGTAAAGATGTTGTCTTGGCTACTTTGACCGAGGATGTAAATTTTGAAATGGAAATGGTGGTTGAGAATGGCCGGGGTTATGTGCCCGCTTCGGAACGAATTGCTGCTGTGGATAGATTTGACCAGGAAGTCGGAAGGATAATGCTCGATGCTGTTTATTCGCCGGTAAAAAGGGTACGTTATACAACTGAAGACACTCGCGTAGGCCAGCGAACCAATTATGATAAATTAATTCTGGAGATTTGGACCAATGGGACAATCACTCCTGAAATGGCGCTGGTAGAGGCCGCAAAAATCTTGCGTAAGCACGTTAATCCGTTTGTGCAGTATTTTGAGATCGGAGAAGAAACCGTCGCTGCTCGGATGGCAGAGGCAGTAACGGAAGAAAAATCAATAAATGAAGAGTTGGTTAAAAAACTAAGTATACCAATTCAGGAATTGGAGCTGTCGGTAAGGGCAAGTAACTGTCTTGAAGCAGTGAAATTGGAAACTGTTGGTCAGTTGGTGAAAATGACGGATGCCGATTTATTGAAGATTCGTAGCTTTGGCAAAACTTCTCTGCGAGAAGTCAAAAGAAAACTCGCCGACATGGGCTTGTCTTTGGGAATGACAGATGCGTTAAGTGGCGGATAGTAGCGGTATTGTTATTCCTGCGAAGGCAGGAATCTATAAATTATACGCTACACGCTGATAAATTGAGGAGCTTAAGTATATGCGTCACAGGGTAGCAGGGCGTCATTTAAGTCGGACGAGTGAGCATCGTCTGGCTATGCGGCGAAATTTAGCCGCCTCGCTTATTCAGCACGAGACGATTTCGACGACAATCGAGAAAGCCAAAGAGGTAAAGTCGTTTGCCGAAAGGTTGATTACTCTGGCCAGGAAAGGCACATTGTCAGCCAGGCGACGGGCTATTGCTATGCTTGGCAATCGTGACATTGTGGATTACCAGGAAGGTGAAGCGGTCAAAAAAGGCACAGTAATCGGAAAGCTGTTTAGCGAGCTTGGCCCCAGATACCTTGATAGACCAGGTGGTTACACAAGAATTATCCGCTTGTCTTTGAGAAGACTCGGTGATAATGGACAGCTTGTCCTGCTGCAGCTTGTAGGTGCCGACGAGGGCTCAAAAAAGAAGGCCAAAGCTACTGCCAGAAAAGCTGCTCGTAAAAAAGCCGGGAAAGCTGCCGAAGCCAAAGAAGTTGCCGAAGCTGAGGAGGCTGTTCAGGCCCAGGAACCTGACAAAGGCGAAAAGACCACCGAAACTAACAGCGAGGCGAATGAATCCAACAAGCAGCGATAAGGCATTATTTGCAGGATGGCCGTAAAATGAGTCGGGATAAGTGTGTCTTTTGTAAAATGGTGGCTGGGCAGATTCCGGTTACAAAAATTTACGAAGACGAGGTTGTTCTTTCTTTTTTGGATATCGGCCCATTAAGTGATGGTCATACTCTGGTGATTTCTAAACAGCACTATGAAAAATTACACGAGTGTCCCTCTGAACTTTTAGGCCACGTAGGTTCGCGGCTCGGCAAGATAGCAAAGGCCGTATCGGCCGCAATGGATTCTGATGGCTACAATGTTTTGTGTAATAATGGCAGTGCCGCAGGCCAGCTTGTTGGGCACGTGCATTTTCATATAATTCCTCGTAATATCGGCGATGGAGTATTTAACCGCTGGCCTGCTTATAAATATCAGGAGGGAAAAATTGAGAAAATCGCTGCCAAAATTCGTGGAAAATTATAATTTCTTCTTATAGTTCTCTTGATAACAAACGCTTTTTGTGTTAATATATTTGTGCTTTGATAACGACATACGAATGACGAAGCTCGAAATACGATATTGATCGCGGGGTAGAGCAGTCTGGTAGCTCGTCGGGCCCATAACCCGGAGGTCGCAGGTTCGAATCCTGCCCCCGCTATTTTGTTAAGTCCTTTTGAGCCAGCTACTTACGGCCAATTATTATTCTATTCTATGGCTTCTTTTTAGCATCTTCCTCTGTCGCGATTTTTTTCACAACAACATTTTTTGTTACCTTGTTATCTTCTGTATTTTTATCACCTTCACATTCGACAGAACCATTTATGACCTGCTCACCTTCTTTTTTCGGTACCCAGGTAAATATTACGGTCTTTTCGGATTCCGGGGTCAATGAAATTACCTTCTTTTGTTTTGCACTATCTTCGGTCTCGAAAAATGCGTAGCATTCCTGTATGGCATTGCTGGAGCTGTTTTTCACGACCATATTCACTTTGCAGCTTTTACCCAGGTAAGGTTCTTGTGGCAGCTCCAAGGTTTTTACTGAAACATCTACTATGGGGCCGGCCTTCTCTGGTTCTTCCGTCTTTTCCTCCTCAGTTTTCTTCTGTTCTTCTAATGTCTTCTCTTGAGTCTCGGTCCCGGTTTTTTTCACAACAACTCTTTTTGATATCTTGTTATCTTCCGTATTTTTATCACCTTCACATTCGATAGAACCATTTATGACCTGCTCACCTTCTTTTTTCGGCACCCAGGTAAATAATACGGTCTTTTCGGATTCCGGCGTCAATGAAATTTTATTCTTTTGTTTTGCACCATCTTCGGCCTCGAAAAGTGCATAGCATTCCTGTATGGCATTGCTGGATTTGTTTTTCACGACCATATTCACTTTGCAGCTTTTACCCAGGTAAGGTTCTTGTGACAGCTCCAAGGTTTTTACTGAAACATCTACTGATAATACAGTCAGCTTCTTTGATACCTTCGCCTCGCCGCCCTCGTCCTTCGCATACAACACAAACTCATACTTTCCGACTTCGTCAAGACTCATGGGGTAATTGGAAGAAAAATGCAGGGAGTTTACAGCACTATTATCAGCGAGGGTATTTTTCAGGTTTCCGTTCGTCGCGTCCCTTATCTCAAACACAATTTTTTGAATATTCGTATCCGGGTCATCAACAACGGCCGTAGCTGTGAACTGCTGGTTCTGGCCGACTGTTTCAGTGGCCAGGATTATTGACGCCACAGGCGGCCTTGACAGCGTTCTAAAATCTGCTTGACCGGGAATAGTCAAGGTGACGCCAGCGGTTGATACCGCCTTAACTGTTGCCGTGTAACTGCTGTTAGCGGTAAGGCCTTCCATTGTATACATAACTGTGTTTCTATTAGTTATTTCCCTCTGCATGGTGCCTACATTCAGTATGTATTTAGAGAAACCGGTGTTATAAGGATATTTGTCCCACATCACAAGAACGCTATCGCCCTTTACATTCGCCACGCGGACGTTCCACATTTGGCCCCCAAAAAGGGTAAAGTCCGTAAAACCGGTCTCGGCCACATTATTGGATGCGTCCTTCGATTTGACCTTGATTTTGTAAAGGCCCGGAACAAAATTGTTGTTCTGCACAATGACGGAACTGGAGCTGCTCCACGTTGTCGAAGCGGTCTGCCCCTGCGGATTTTGGTATTCCACGCAGTTAGTCGTTCCTGTCTCGCTGATGCTGAAGTTAACCTGAATAGCACGCTCGCCCGTCTGGCTCAAAGTAACTCCGGAAATAGCAGGGCCGGTCGTGTCCTGGTTGCATATTAAATCCACTTTTGCGGTAGAGCCCGCAGCCACCGAAACATTTTCGCTTGCGGATATAAGGCCCGAAGATGCGGGCGGGGTAACGGTAACGGAAAGATTATGGGTTTGTGTATTGGAAAATTCATAGCTAAACACTGCCTGGCCGGAAGCATTGGTCGTAACGGCGCTTCCCAGACTCGTATTTCCTTCTTTGACCGCCACAGAAGCATTGGCGACAGGACTTCCGGCGCTGTTTCTCACCGCTATATTTAAAACGGCGGTTTTAGAGGTCAAAACACACGGCGGCGCAGAGAACAAGCCATAAGCATCAACTGTTCCGGCCACGGAAGCATTAAAAAATCCGGTTTTTGTGACATTTATCGTGCAGCTTCCTGTAGAAAGCCCGTCAATTTTATACCAGCCGTTATTGTCCGTCTGTGCAGTTTTTCCGCCGCTTGAGGCGGTTGCGCCCTGGATTCGATTACCCTGCACGTCATAAACATATCCGCCCGGCGAAGGCCTTTTTATCAGGTATAAAATAACATTGGACAGTTCTCCTGTTGCGTTGTCTGCGACGCTTAAATTGCTCGACACAGCATCCAGGTATCCCTGATGGTCTTTGATTGAAAACTTGTAGGTGGAATTTTTATCCAGCATTATCGGAGGCGTAAAACCGCCTGTTCCGGTGACGGCCGTCGAAGCGTAGCTCGCGTCGTTTGTCTTGGAGATAAGGATTATAATGTTAGGCACTACAGTACTACCGGGACCTTGCACCTGTACCTTTACCGAAGGAGGCGCGGGCGGCGCCTGAGTTGCTATTGAGGCGATTTTACCTATGGTTATATAATTTGAAGTACTTAAATTATCGTTCTCATAAGCATAGGAACGAACAATATAGTGGTAAGTGATACCCGGCTCGAGGTTTTTCGCTCTCAAAGAATGTGATGTAACAAGCTCCCAAGGCGTCTCACTGCTGGTAGCCCAGCCATAAGTTACCGTGTTGTTATTACGCTTTACGGCGGCTACGTAATTAATGGCTATATCCGGAGAAGGCGAGTAATATACCATCGTCGTCGCATTTATACTCGTCTGCCAGCTGAAATCTATGTAATAACCATCGGTGGCGCTGAGCCCCGTGGTTGCAGAAGGAGTTCCAATAAATTTGAGATCCTCCACTTCTTCAGCAAAGTTCCTGGCAGGACAACTGTCCAGTGTTTTTATCGTTATGGCATCGCCGCCGGAATAATGTGTCCCGGATGCATCTACTGCATCAACCAGAAAGCTATACTGGGTATTAGGCGTAAGGTCGGTAACAATTATGTTATGGGAATTCTTAAATTGACTCTCGCTGACAGTTTTTACCTTATTCGCCGCAGTTGTCGTTGACCCACTATGCACATCCACAGTAGTTTTCAACGCAATATACGGGCTTGCAAATTTTACCTGCGCGCTTGAGTACCCTTTGTGCACATCAAGCAGTTGTATCGCATCGGTTGATTTCTGAAGCGGAATCTCAAAAGCATGCTCGCTCGTGGTATCTCTGATGACCTGAGTGCGACAAAGTAATTTCGTATAATGTTCGGCAGGTGAAGGCAATAAAGAGAGGCCTAAATTGAACTGAAGGTCTTGTGTAAGCTTGAATTCGTAGGTTATTTTATCGATGATGACCTTGACCTTGTCTCCCGGGTTGATGAAAGGTGTTATACCGAAATTGATTTCCCCTATTTGTGAATCGGAGGTAAAATAAAGCGGGTATGTCCCGCTTCCCTTTGTTCCGCCGCCAGCCCCTTCCACAAAATAGCGAACATTGAGGCATACGTTAATCCCCTCAACGGTATAATATGGGTCGCCATTTATAGAGACAGTGGCGAGCTTGCCGGCCACCGCCGGTAATACTCCGGCACATTTCTCAAGCAGAAACGCCGACGCCTCACCCGAACTCTTGCCGGTAACAGCCATAATAGTCGTT
>Ga0299912_10003079_pt1 | contig 13674 bp, 9 predicted proteins | sample RVTome_2_FD_207667 | JGI IMG/M metagenome (GOLD analysis project Ga0299912, IMG submission 207667) | Soil microbial communities from uranium-contaminated site in the Upper Colorado River Basin, Wyoming, United States - RVT95D214 (version 2) ...
GCACTGCCCAGACTGATAGTAAAGCCCTTTAGCATGGAACCCACGCCTTCATTGTTGGCGAATGTCACCACAGAGGCGCTCCGTGAGTAGCCCAATATGAACGTGCTTTCGGGATATATCGTCGGATCGCTTGAGTTTTTGACATTGCCGCTGCGAAGGGTTATTGCCTTGCCGCGGAAGTCGATATTCTCAACGAAGATACTATTAGTATCAGGAAATGTTTCGGCAATTAGCACATCGCCATCTTTGGCAGCGTCTATGGCTGACTGAATTGTCTTGTAATAACTGGCGGGGTTATTAGGATCGTCCCTGGTATTCAAGACTCTGCCGGACTTCCCCTTGGGGATTATTTCCAGTGCGTTGTGAACGTTAACACGTCCACGTGATAGACAAAGGCCGGGCAACGTCCGGTCGGCAGTCTGCAGGAGGATTTGCCTTACGACTTGAGAAGATAACGATGGATATTGCGACCAAAGCAGTGCCACAGCCCCCGAGACATGCGGAGCAGCCATAGACGTCCCATTGGTGGTCGCGTAATTGGCAGACAGACCCAAACGGGACATTGTCCGCGTCCGTAAGGTCGGCATGGTACTTATAACTTCCGCCCCCGGCTCAGCTATATCAACCGACGCAGCGCCGTAATTGGAGAACCACGCTATCTGGTCATCCTGGTCTGTCGCCATTACTGAGATGATGTTGTCGCACTCGTAACTGGCTGGATAGAAAGGATTGTCGTCGTTATCGCTGGAGTCGTTTCCTGCTGCGGCTGCAACCAATACGCCCGCTTCTGCCGCGGCATCGATGGCATCCTTGAGCGCCTGACTGTACTGATACCCTCCCCACGATGCGTTTATGACCTTGGCGCCAATTGTGGTAGCATATTCGATGGCTGCAATGGCCGCATCCAAACTTACGCCGTTGGCGTCGCCAACCTTCAAGGCTACAATGCTGGCGTTCCAGCAGACACCCGCGATACCGGTCATATTGTTGCCCATCGCGCCTATGATGCCTGCACAGTATGTACCGTGGAAGACGTCGTCGGCGGGGTCGCCGTCATTGTTCACAAAATCATAGCCGTAGAAATCATCTGCATAGCCGTTGCCATCGTCGTCGACGTTCGGTCGGCCAAATAGCTCCTTAGTGTTCATCCACAGGTTAGGCCCCAGGTCGGGATGCCTGTAGTCGATGCCCGAATCTGCTACGGCTACAAGAACCTTTTTGCTGCCGGTCTGGATATCCCAGGCTTCGGGTCCGTCAATGTCGGCATCGACCAGTCCGCCGGTCTGGCCGGTGTTGTGCAAGGCCCATTGCTGAGGGAAATTCGGGTCATTGGGAATGCGAAGGAACCGGTACTTGTAGTTCGGCTCTGCGTACAGGACATTCGCCGACCGGTTGAATCGAGTAACAGCATCGTGAACGGAAGTGCCCGCAGGCAGCTTTACCAGAGCAAGACCGGAAACCACACGGTCGTACTCTTTGCGCACCGCTGCCCCGCGTACGATAGAATCCGACACGGCGCTTCGTATCGCCCGTGTCGTCCGCGGACCTATTGTCTCTGGACTGAATGGCGGCTGGAGGTCCTTGTCAACAAAACGTACGACCACTTCACCCCGCCCACGGGTGACGGCCGGGGCGTAAAGCCAGCTTGAAAGTGGGACTTTTGGGAAATCGGCTGCCGCGACAACTGCCGTATCGCCGCCTGCCGCCCGTTGCCGCGCGTCGCTACCGAGAGCAGCTTGTGCCCATGCGAAGACTAAAAGGCCACTCAGCAAGTACAAGTTGCCGGGCCTGCCCTGAGCGAAGCCGAGGGGTCGCGTCCGAAGAATTGTCAATTTCAACGGCTGCTCCTTCTAAGACCCGCTTTCCATAGCTGCAATTGCCTCCTTCTCCCGCTCTTCCTGGAGAATTACGGTCGGCTTAACCAGTATTATCAATATCCTGCTGTCTCTAACCTTGCTACGGTTGCCAAACGCTGCGCCAATGACAGGTATCTTGCTCAATATGGGCACCCCGACCTCTTTTTCAATTTCTGCGGTTATCTTCTGGCCGCCCAAAAGCAATGTCCCGCCATCCGGCACACTCACACGTGTCATTATATTTGAAGTCTCTGTTTCAGGCACAGCATAAGGAAGCTCGTAAACCTCGCCATCCGCAGTAACCCCAGGCGAGTTGAGTGTCCGCATCCGGAGCAGCTCGCTTAACATGGCTTGTATATTCAGCAAAACGTTTTTCTTATCCGGCATAATAATGGGAGTAATCGTAAGATATGTGCCGGTCGTGAACATCTGTGGGTAAGATGGTTGTATTTCGTCCACCGCCCCAGCAGGCCATGTAGGAACCACAGTCCTAAAAGAATTAACAGGCAGAGCGAAATAGCCGTAGTCTGTGATCGAGAAACTGGCTGATTCGCCGCTTAGAACAGTCGCCTTTGGTGCCGTCATTGTCTGCGCATCCGTTCGGCCCTGAGTCATCCGCAAAAGGAAACTCACCTGCAAATCGTCGAGGATACTTCCATAACCGCCTGTAACTGAAGCGGCTGATGCCATACCACCTAAGCTACCTGAAACCTTTGTTCCCTCAGCTTGGCTAGACAGCGTTGAACCCTGCTCTACAGTAAGCAGACCCCATTTACCACCGAGATTGTAACTAAAGTCTACATCGAGGCCAATATCTTCGAGGAAGTTCTCACTTACGACCAGGAACCTGGCCTCTATCGAGACCTGATACCCAAGGGCTACGCGCAGCTCCTGGAGCAGCTTTTCGATCTCATTATGAACTTCGCGTGTCTGGTAAACAGCAAGCTTCTTGGGCTGCTGGCCGCTGGGATATGTCGTTATGCTGCCCTCTCCTGTGTCGCTAGTGTCATACCAGGTATCTGGCTGGATGGTATTCTCAATAAGCGTAACCAGGTCTTGCGCTCGGTAGATGCTCGTGTCCTGCATGCCCATGCCTCCCATACCGCCGCCGTAGCCTCCCATACCGCCGCCGTAGCCACCCATACCGCCGCCGTAGCCACCCATACCGCCGCCATAGCCACCCATACCGCCGCCGTAGCCACCCATACCGCCGCCGTAGCCACCCATGCCGCCGCCGTAGCCACCCATACCGCCGCCGTAGCCTCCCATGCCGCCGCCGTAGCCTCCCATCCCGCCGCCGTAGCCTCCCTTACCGCCGCCGTAGCCTCCCGTACCGCCGCCGTAGCCTCCCATGCCGCCGCCGTAGCCTCCCATACCGCCGCCGTAGCCTCCCATGCCGCCGCCGTAGCCTCCCATGCCGCCCATGCCCATGCCGCCCATGCCACCCATGCCCATCATGCCCATGCCACCCATTCCCATCATGCCCATGCCGCCCATCTGACGGAAATTGGCAGGCTCACCGACAAGGTCGGTAATATCATAAACTCGCGTCTCCATCTTGCTCGGAAGCGACGCCACAGTTGCTATGGTGATGACTCCCCTTTCAACCACATAACCGATTTCTTCGAGTCCGCCGACAGCTTTCAACAAATTCTCAAGCGCGGTTCCCAGCCTGACCGCTGGTATACCATCCATATTGATCGCCGTAGTCGGCTCGATCTCGGCCCTGTCGAGCAGGTCTCGCCATAGCACCACTACCTTTAAGGGCGGCCCGACAACATTTCTGATTGTATCTATCGCCTCACTAAGAGGCATGGTGGGCGATAATCGTGAAAGGTCAACAACCTGTTCCAGTTGGTTGTACACAGCCACATCAGCCGGATCAAGCCCGATCGGCTTGTCGGGCTGACGTGTCGGCTTCTCAACAATCTCCCGCCAATTCTTAGGATAGACAAGATCCTCAGCATACGAGATCGCCGATTCATCTGTCTTAAGCAGAATATCTGCCCTCTGTTTATCCAATTCTCTCCGCAATTCCCATTGTTTGCGGAAGTAAACCATATCTTCCAGCGTGTCTTTCAGTACGAGGGCATCATCATTTTGTGGGTCCAAAGCCAGCAAAGTTTCCAACTGACCGAGAGCAGCTTCATACTTCTGCTGCTTCTGATACGCTTTGGCGCTTTCCATCAGAGACGCTATTCTTTTCTGTTTCTCAGCCTCCATCTGCTCTCTAAACAGGCGTTGAGCTTCGGTTGCTTCGCTGCGTTTCTGCTCGTCCAACTGCCAAGCCTTTTCCTGCGTCGCCTGGCTTATCTTCCGGCCCAACTGGTTCAACTGGTCGTTATAACTCTTGAGAAGTTCGTCGCCAAGCTGGAGCCCGTTATTGTCAACCAGAACCTGGGCCCCGTCAACAACCTCTTTGGCCTTATCAAACTGGCCCTGGCTCATATACCTTTGTGCTTTGTCAACAGCATCGCTAACAACCGCTTGGGTATGACTTCGGATAATACTTCTGCGTCGATTGATCTGTTCAATATAGCTGCCTTGCTCAGTCACCTGTGGGGCAACCTCCGGAGCAGCGGAGACTTCCAGAGCGGGCTTTCCCGGTTGCGCCGTTACCTGGGGCTCAGGTTCGGGCTGAGTTTTCTGCTGCACCTGCGGCTCAATCACCGGCACACTGGTCGCTCCCTCGGCTTGGCTCGGGACAGGCTCCGGCAGCTTCTGCTGGGGTCTTTCTTCTTCGACGGGCAGAGGTTTGATCTCTACCTGCCTTGGCCCCAAAATACTATCGATTCGCGCAATATAGCCTTGCAACGTCTTGGCCATAGGTGGTGGGATCAAGCCGCTATTTATGACCTCGATAAAACCTTCGCGCGCCTTTTCAAGCTGACCGGTGCGGTAGTAATTCATGCTGCGGGAATAAAGCTCGACAATCTGTTTTGTGCGCCCGTCCACCTGTTCGGCAGCTTTGTTAGGCTCTTCGGCGACTTTCTGCGGCGTCGGCGTGACTAAAGGCTCAGACTCTTCGGGCCTCTTGGGAGGCGGTTTAGCCGCGCCTATCTGACGCTCTATTTGCAGAAGCTGCCCGGCTACTTGCTTCCTCTCGATTTCGGTTAAGAACTGACTATCCTTAATTCTCTCCAGATGTGTCTTAGCCGTGCTTAGCTCGCCTTTAGTAATTAAGTCAGCAGCCGTCTGCTTATGCTTCAATGCCAGTTCTCTTTCGAGCGATGCTTTGTGAGTCTTTCCCAGAAACTCGCTTAGCTTGTTGCGCTCAGCAACAGTCAGATACTCCTGGTAGCCCTGAGCCATAAGCAAGGTCTTTTCTGCCTGGGGGTAGTAACCACGTTGGAACTGATCCGTACCGACCTGAATCAGGTACTGCACCACCTGGCGCATCATCTGGTCTTCGCCAGCTTCTTGCGGTTGTGACGGGACTACCTCCGATGGGACCGCTACCAGTAACACAAACAGTAGCAGAATAATCGACAGAGGCTTTATGCCCAAGGATTCGATTAGGAAACTCGGCTTGCTCAAACCTAACCTCCTGCCTAAACAAATCACCCTATCGGGAACCCTATGGCAAAACGTACAGTATCCACAACCTCCAATTTAAGATGTAGGTTGGCCTTATAATGTTTCACTTTATAAAAAAATATTTCTTTTTGCAAGAGAAAAATCCGGTTTATACTGCCCTGACCGATAATATTCGGATTTGCAGTTTGTTAAAATGGGATATTTAGAAAAACCAGTAAAGAATTAGTCTCCGAACGGACGTTTTTTATAGGCACAATGAAGTTGTCGGGAATCAGGCGAAGAAACGCAGCCGTTTAGAACATTCGATATGACGTCAGAACCGCTGATATTGGCCGTAGAAACATCTGGCAGAGGCGGCTCAGTCGCCGTGGCACTTGGCGAGAGATTGCTGGCCGAAACCACCTTCTCCGGCCCGATGCGGCACAGTGCCGAGATATTTCCTGCCATCTTAGGCCTGATGGAGCGGTTCGGCCTGAAACCCCGCCAGATTGAGCAAATCCACATCTCCATCGGCCCAGGCAGTTTCACCGGCCTGCGCATAGCAACCACTTTGGCAAAAACGATGCACCTGGCCAACGGTGCAAGAATAGTCGCGGTTGATACACTGGACGTGATCGCCGCAAACGTGCTTGACCTTACCGCAGACAGCACGGTTGGAAATTCGAGTAACGATCTGCGACCCGCCGGTTACGAAAGAGTCGCTGCCATTCTCGACGCTAAGCGCAACCAATTCTTCGTCGCCGTTTACGAATATACGAGCGACGCGATCTGGAAGAAAGCCGTCCCAGATTCCCTGATGACGGCCGCGCAATTCGTCGAAGAGTTCGCCCGAACCGACGAGCCGATTTGGCTGCTCGGCGATGGCCTGGTATATTATAACGATAGATTCAGTGCCGAGGGCATCCGGTTTCTGGATGAAAAGTATTGGATCGCACGAGCGAGCAAGGTTCACTTACTCGGCTGGCAAAAGGCCTTAGCCGGCCAATTCGCCGACCCAGTGACTTTACAGCCCGCTTACCTTCGCAAACCGGATGTCACAATAAAAAAAGACTAATCCGCCACGCGGATTGGCGGATGAAAATTCAGAATGCAAAGCGGAAATTGATGAAGTTATTCACCGAATTCTGCAATGCGACTTTTGCTCTTTGATTTTTGCCAAGAAAGGGGGCATATCATGACAAGAAAAATCGTTTGCTCAATGTTATTCTTGGGCAGCCAAATTCTGTGTGCTCAAACCAGCGATTATTTTGACATGTCCTACGGTCAATTACTCCCGACATCCAGCGAGCAGGTCGGTTTGTGGTGGGCTTCGTCCGGCTGGAAGATAAGCCCGGAGAAATCGCTGCCGGAAACAAAAGGCAAAGCCATTGTCATCCGCGCCGCCCGCAATGAAGCCGAAGCAGCGCAATTGGTTGTCCAGCCAAAATCCCGGCTAAAGGGCCTTGTGGTACGCGCCGGCACATTCGTATTCACCGGACCGGGCAACGCTGTCATTCCCGGAGAGAATATCGAAATACTCAAAGTGCGATACGTCAATGTCACAAAGCCTACAGACAAAAGTTCTGTGCCCGGCCTTTGGCCTGACCCGCTGCCGCCGTTAACCGGCCCAGTCGATCTCGAAGCCAACAAAAATCAGCCGTTCTGGGTTCGGGTGAAAGTCCCCAGCACGATGCCGCCAGGCACGTACACCGGCCATATTCATCTATCCGCGGGGAACTTTGACGCTGATGTCACAATGCACGTGGAGGTCTACGACTTTGTGCTGCCCGATCGGATGACCTGCACGAGCGCCTTCGGCTTTTCGCCGGGAAATGTATTTCGCTATCAAAACCTTTCTGAGCCGGCACAGAAACGGCAGGTCCTCGAAAAGTATTGGGCGAATTTCAGCGCACACCATATCTCGCCTTACGACCCCGCGCCGCTGGATGGCATCAATGTCACCTGGCCAAAAGTCACCGAATCTACCAAACCCGAGCAGCTTCAGCCTACCTTTGACTGGACACTCTGGGACAAAGCGATGCAGCGCGCAATTGAATACTATCATTTTAATTCTTTTCAACTGCACATCCCCGGTCTTGGCGGCGGAAGTTTTCACGCACGTCACGAGCCGGAGCTTCTCGGCTTCAAGGAGGACTCAGCTCACTACAAGGCTGCTTTTAGCGCCTACTGCCGGCAGGTCCAGGAACATCTGCGCGACAAAGGCTGGCTCGACGAAGCCTACGTATACTGGTTCGATGAGCCCGCTCCCAAAGACTACGAGTTTGTTATGAACGGCTTTAGAAAGTTGAAAGACGCCGCCCCGGATATTAACCGAATGCTCACCGAACAGGTTGAGCCGAACCTTGTCGGCGGGCCTGACATCTGGTGCCCTGTCTCGAATAATTACCAGCACGAACCTGCCGAAAAGCAGCGTGAGCACGGCGAAAAATTCTGGTGGTACGTCTGCACCGGCCCAAAAGCCCCCTACTGCACCTTGTTTATCGACCACCCAGGCACAGAACTACGCATCTGGCTCTGGCAAACCTGGCAGCGAAAAATCGACGGCATCCTTGTCTGGCAGACAAATTACTGGACAAGCCCTACTGCCTATCCCGATCCGGAGCATCCACAGAACCCTTACGAAGACCCGATGGGCTGGCGGTCAGGCTACGACACGCCCAAAGGTGAAAAAAGGCCCTGGGGCAACGGCGACGGGCGTTTTATTTATCCGCCGGAGGCTGCCGCCGATGCCCACCCTGCTGAGCCGGTTCTGCAAGGGCCGGTTGATAGCATCCGCTGGGAAATGCTCCGCGACGGCACCGAAGACTACGAATACCTTGCTATTCTGCGCAGGTTACTCAACGCCAAAAAGGATAGACTCACTCCTGAGCAGCACAAGGACTTTTCTACCCTGCTTGAGGTGCCCGAAGACATCACAAAGGATATGACAACATTTACCAGAGACCCTGCGCCCATCGAGGCGCAACGGGACCGAGTTGCGCAAGCCATAGTCAGATTGAGCAAATTATGACTCCACAAGTGTCTCATTGGCGGGGAAAATTTTCTTGCAAATAGAATTCGGCACACTATGGTACAGACACGTGGCGCCGAGGATAACGCCGAAATCTGATTTTCGAATCAAGTAGAAAGGGCAGAAATGGAGATCACGCAAATGTACCACTACCCTCAGCACGCAAACGCGGAGCCTGTATTGATTGTATTTGCCACCTTGTTTGTAGCGTTGCTCGTCCTGATATCTCTGGCGCTGAATCTATTGATCTGGTGCAAGCTTTTTTCCAAAGCAGGCTATAGTTGGGCGCTGGGCTTACTAATGCTCCTGCCCATAGTAAGTATCATTATGACCTTTTTCCTTGCCTTTGCCGACTGGCCGATCCGCAGAGAGCTGCGCCTGCTCAAACAGCGGCAGGAAAAACCCCAGGCGTGAATCGCGGCTAGCTAAGCTGCTTCACGGCACTAAAAATCAGCGAACCAGAGCAAAATATCGAAAAAGCCTGAGTGATTCGCTCTTTGCGCGCATAATAATAGTAGAAACTTGTGCCAGAGAGGTAGACTGAAAAAAGTGCCCGAAGGATTAGAACAACGAACTTGGTGGGGATTCGCCGAAGGTGACGCCGAAATATGGCGGCAGTTTATCACCCACCAGATTCCCCGCCTCTACGGCTTGTTTGTAAAGCGCTGGCCGAACCCTTCGCTGGCCGAGGAGCTTGTGCAAAAGACAGTTTTTGACGCCGTGCGGGGACGCGGCAGTTATGATCCTTCAAAGGGCAGTCCCGAAGAATGGATTCTCGGCATCGCACGCAACAACATCAGCCTTGAGGCGAGAAAGCGTGCGAGCCGGCCAAGTCCCAATGGTGACATCAGCAAGTACTTCGCGGCAATTGACGACCAGCCGCTTCCGGATGAAATGCTCGAACGTCAGGAGACAGCCTTGATTGTCCGCTCGGCGCTGAGCCGATTGGAAGCGAAGGAAGAGGCCGTACTAAAGGCAAAGTATATCGAAGGGCTTGATGCACGTGACATCTCCCGGCAGATGAACGTGACGGAAAAGGCTGTGCACAGCATGTTATATAGGGCAAGAATTTCTCTTCGCCGGGAGCTTAAACGCGCGGCGATTCAAGATGTCGAAGGGCAGAGAATATGAAGCGAGAAAATGACAATTCGTTCTACTACAATGGTATTATCCTGCTAGATAAGAACCTCTCGCGACTGGTGAAATTGACTTGCGACCCAGATAGACCCACCGAGGCATTCACACAGTCCCTGATAAGTAATGTTCTGGGTGAGATCAAGCGTTCTGTAACGGCAAATAGACTCACCAGAGAGAATGTCCTGGTGAAGGTTAGCTGGCTGGATAAGGCCATCGGCTGGGCTGCTATGAGTGCTGCTGCCTGTGCGGCGTGTTTAGCCTTTGTAGTCGCCGCTCTACTCAAGGTAAATAGCGGCCTGGCAGCAGTGGCTATTATGACGATGTTTGCCAACTGGCTCAATTATCTTGGAGGCCTTATATTATGACTACGGAAAGACCGGATAGAGTTAGTGTCATCGACCCCATAAGCCCCGCCATCGATAGGGTCAAAATCATGCTTTTCAGGCCCTTCGATCTGCGAAAGTGGTTTGTGATTGGCTTTTGTGCCTGGCTGGCGTATCTGGGAAGCGGTGGCGGCGGTGGAAACGGTGGAGGTCCTAATTTCAATTTCCCCCACAGAGGAGGACCTGACGCCGAGATAAGGCACGCCCTCGAAGAGGCCAAAGAATTCCTCGCGGATAATTTGTATTGGATAATTCCTCTGGCTGTTATCGTCGTTGTGCTGATTGTCGGGATCGGCCTTCTTATGACGTGGCTAAACAGTCGCGGACGATTTATGTTCCTTCACTGCGTGGCGAAAAACAAAGCCGAGATCAGAATCCCCTGGCGCAAATTCAAAAAGCAAGCCAACAGCCTCTTTCTATTCCGAATCGTTCTGGGCATCATTAGCTTGCCGGTCGTAGGCTTGCCGATCTTTGGCATTGTTTTACTTATTATTATGATGGCCTCCCGAACCGGCCCGCTTGTAGCATCTATTTCTGGTATTGCCATCCTCGTCCTGCTCATATTGGTTCTCTTAATAGCGCTATTCCTGGTGAAAAAATTCACTATGAATTTTGTCGTGCCGATTATGTTTTTGCGGACATCAAGTTGCTTAGCAGGTTGGCGAGAGTTTATGACCATCCTCTCGACAAACAAGCTGCGTTTTGCCCTGTACCTGCTTTTTCAAATTGTAATAGCGATTACTCTTGGCGCGATTATTGCTATTGGTTTTTGTATAGGATGCTGCCTTTGCTGCATAAGCATACTACTATTGATTCCCTATATCGGCACTGTTATTCTTTTGCCCTTGCTGGTTTTTGAGAGAGGATATTCCCTGTATTATTTGCGCCAGTTTGGCCCAGACTTCGATGTCTTCAGCCTCGAAGACGAAGCTGGCGGGTAGCCTCTTCCGCCCGTGTCCCTTGATATATTGTCACAATGTAAGTGAATTGGCGCTGTGAGCGAGGCTTCAACTGGAGCGTGAATTTGACAGTATCAAGATCAACTTGCTCAAAATCTCCAAATTCGCCGCTCTTGGTTAGCGTCCAATATGGAGTGTTGAAATTACGCTGAATCTCTACCTTGACCGCAATATCCCGCGTGTTCTTAACCTCCAGCTTAAACGTGCGAATTTCGTCCCAGCCGGAGATATTGCGGTTCCTGTCGAGCCGGTAGTTGGCCGTCTTATAGTCCATCAGCGTCGGCTCAACAACAACATTAGCTACCGGACCAAGATTAAGCTCAACGTCCTCATCCACAGGAATGTACTTAAAATCAGATTGCCCTGTGTAAGATAAATGCCCCTTTTCGTCTGCGGTTCTATAAACCTTCAATGTCCCACCAGGTATGGGCGTCTCGCCGAGCTTGTGCTCTTTGTCGTTCTTGAAACTGAGGAACCGAACCACGTTTTGCCCGTATCTTTCCTCCTCATATTTATATAGATTCACCACCGGCACATCTTCCACATCAAAACTGATCAGCCTCTTCGACCAGCCGGTAGGAACCGTCTCTGTGCCCTCTATCGTGTACAGAAAATACTCGCTAAGACCTTCCTTCTTGATTTCCTTCGGTTTCGCGGGAGCTGCAACAGCAGGAGCCAATTCCTCCTCAAGTGTCACCATCGCCAGTCTTGTCAACTTGCGCCTTCCAGCTAACTGACCCTCTTCAACCACGATTTCGCCTGGTCGGCCATAAGGATATTGTCTGCGGGCAAGCTCAGCAATCTGGTCAAGAATGTGCACCTGGCCGACAATCAGACGTGTCTGGGCATTCTCGTAGTCTTCGCCACTATTATTGGTGACCCGCACGTATCCTTGCAGCCGCATTGTTTCTTCGCCCGGCGAGAGTGTCCCCATATAAAACGCCCGCCAGGTTAGACCGCTTGTAAGGTATGTAATCTCTACCGGCACTTTGCCGCTTAGTATGCTCTCGATGTTCCACAAACCTAAGTTCTGTACCCTCGGCGGATAAACCAATTCGGCGATGTCAATCTTATCTGCATCGGCTTTAGGCAGCATCTCCAGACTGGTGGGGTCAATAAGCGTATTGGCCCAGGAAAACTGTAAGGCGTTTTTACCCTCCTTCAAAGTCAGCGCCCTGCTTTCGCGTACCAGCGTCATATCCGCAGAGTTGTAAATCGTAAGCTGAACCGTATCCCGCGAAGGTAGCGTCACCAAGTCCACCTTCGCTTCGGCAGCGGAAATCGCTGCCACAATTGTCAGTAATATCAATCCACGCTTCATCTTGTGGCCCCTTTTATTCAATCAGGACTTGCCTCTTGCTACTTCCCACGCTGAGACTTGGCGCGATCCTCCTGCCTTACGCCATGATAGGTAGTCAGCACATACTCAAATGCCTTCGCTGATCTCGGCTCCAGGCTGAGCGTAAACTTGACCGTATCCAGATCGACTTGCTGAGAATCTCCAAATTCGCCGCTCTTGGTTAGCGTCCAATATGGAGTGTTGAAATTACGCTGAATCTCAACCTTGACCGCGATATCGCGAGTGTTCTTAACCTCCACCTTGACCGTGGTAATCTCGTCCCAGCCGGATACGTTGCGGTTCCTGTCGAACCGGTAGTTGGCCGTCTTATAGTCCATTAGCATCGGCTCAACAACAACATTAGCTACCGCACCAAGATTAAGCTCTACGTCCTCATCTACGGGAATGTACTTGAAATCAGATTGTCCCGTGTAAGATAAGTGCCCCTTCTCGTCTGCGCTTCTATAAACCTTCAACGTCCCGCCAGGAATGGGTGTCTCGCCTAACTTGTGCTCTTTATCATTCTTGAAACTCAAGAACCGAACGACGTTTTGCCCGTATCTTTCCTCCTCATATTTATACAGGTTCACCACCGGCACACCTTCCACATCAAAGCTAATCAGCCTTTTCGACCAGCCGGTAGGAATTGTCTCCGTGCCTTCAATGGTATAAAGAAAATACTCACTGAGACCTTCCTTTGTTATCTCTTTAGGCCGTGCGCGCTGTCCGGCAGCCGTCACTTCTACCCCCTGCATCACAGCCTTTAATTCCATTGCTCGTACTGCAGGGAACTCCCTGACAACCGGCTCGCCCGGTCGGCCGTAGGGATATTGTCTGCGGGCAAGCTCAGCGATCTCATCGAGTATATGTACTTTGCCAACAATAAGCCGTGTCTGGGCATTTTCGTAGTCTTCGCCACTATTATTGGTGACCCTGACGTAACCTTGCAGCCACATCGCCTTTTCATCCGGCGAAAGCGTTCCCATATAAAACGCCCGCCAGGTCAGGCCGCTTGTCAGATACGTAATCTCGACCGGCACCTTGCCGCCTAACTTGCTCTCGATGTTCCACAAGCCCAGATTCTGAACCCTCGGCGGATAAACTAACTCGGCAATGTCGATCTTATCTGCATCTGCTTTAGGCAGCATCTCCAGACTGGTAGGATCAATCAGTGTATTGGCCCACGAAAACTGCAAGGCGTTTTTCCCCTGCTTTAAGGTAAGTGCCCTACTTTCACGCACCAGCGTCATATCCGCAGAATTATAAATCGTAAGCTGAACCGTATCCCGCGAAGGTAGTGTCACTAAGTCCACCTTAGCCAGCCCTGTTGATGCCACCGCAACGATTATAAGTATGTTAAACATTATGCGTCTCATTTTGCCGCTCCTGTTTTCTTCCAACCCCCAAAATAAATTTGGGGGCTAAATATCTGACTTCTGTCCTCTGTCGTCTG
>Ga0299912_10003080_pt1 | contig 13669 bp, 7 predicted proteins | sample RVTome_2_FD_207667 | JGI IMG/M metagenome (GOLD analysis project Ga0299912, IMG submission 207667) | Soil microbial communities from uranium-contaminated site in the Upper Colorado River Basin, Wyoming, United States - RVT95D214 (version 2) ...
GCTCCGACAAGAAGCTCGCCGTGATGCTGCTCGATTTGGACTATTTCAAGGATGTCAACGACACCCTGGGGCACAGCGTGGGAGATCAGCTGCTGTGCGCCGTCGGCGATCGACTGAGAGGACTTCTACGCAGGGGCGATACCATCGCCCGCATCGGAGGCGATGAATTCCTGCTCTTATTGCCGGAAATGCTCGAGATAGAATATGCAACTACCATTGCCCAAAAGATCTTACAGGCCTTTCGCAAGCCCTTTGCCTTTGATGGTCATGAACTCCACATTACTACCAGTATAGGGATCGCCCTCTTTCCCGACGACGGTGACAATGCAGACACCCTAGTGAAGAGCGCCGACATCGCCATGTACCGCGCCAAGAATAAGGGGCGGGACAGCTTTCAGCGTTATACCCCAGCCTGATCCTTCAGACAGCGTTTTGATATGGCCCTGTCGTTAAGAATGGAAACTGGACACTTTTGATAGATGTAAAGTTTAAAAGTTGACAGCTCATCGCCTTGAAACCGGCCATAGAAGGTTATGATCGATTACAATGAGCATCGGACAATAAAAATCACTAGTTTCCCTCTCACGCTGGCGGGAGAGGGTTAGGGTGGTCCCAAAAATTTCCCCCTCACTGCCGCTTTGCGGTATCCCGTATTCCCTGATTTATGCAAAGCGGTGCGGGACTCTCTCCTCTCCCCAAGGGGAGAGGATCTTGAAGGAGTTCGGCTTTAAATTTTAGCTAACAAGTTCTGATATGATTCCCTCGTTGTGATTGCCGTTTATCCCCTGAGGCTTTTCATCTCTACGGTGAAGAAACCCTCAACCCCCTCCTGTCCCCTTGATCCCGGATTTGGTCTTCTCCAAAAGTGACAAAAAATGTCGCTTCCGTGGAGAATAAACGCCTTTCCCCTTCTCTATCCCCCTTTGATATGGCTAACCTTTTGATATGTAATGATTTTTTATCACCTTATATTGGCACAGATTATGCTGAAGATAAAGAAGATCACGGTATATTTTTTATCGTCTTTATGAACAAAAACCTTGAGTCCTTGCAGGAGGTTAGGAGGTAGGGATGAAAGTCGCGGCGAGCAGCATAAACAGACGGGGACGGGGCGTCCTCAAGGCAATCTCCGTCCCAACGGGGGTGCAACCAGTATTGACGAGGGAATACCAGGCCATCTTGAAGAACAACGGCAAGCCTATGGTGATCGTCGATGAGGATACGACAATCTTCCTGGCCAATGCGGAGTTTACAAGGCTCAGCGGCTACACAAAAAAGGAGATTGAGGGCAGCAAGAGATGGACGGAGTTTGTAGCAAGGGAAGATCGAAAGCGGATGAAGGAGTATCACCTGCTGCGCAAGTCGGATCCCATGCTGGTGCCGCGGTGTTTTGAGTTTCGGTTCGTTGATCGGCACGGGAAGATCAAGAACATCGTGCTGACCATCGGGCAGATCCCGGGGACGAACAAGAGCATGGCTTCCCTGCAGGATGTCACCGATCGCAGGCAAGCGGAGGTAACGCAGCGGGCGGGCGAGGAGAGATATCAAACCTTCTTCGAGAACTCCAGGGACGCCGTCTATATTACCACCCGCACTGGGGCATACGTTGATGCCAATAACGCCGCCTTGGACCTGTTTGGCTATACCAGAGAAGAGATGAAGAAGGTGAAGGCCCGACAACTCTATGGAGACCCTGCCGAGGCCCGGAGGCTTCAGGATGAGATAGAGGAAAAGGGATTCGTTCAAGACTTTGAGGTGCGGTTACGCAAGAAGGATGGAACGAGGATGGACTGCCTGTTCACCGTAACGGCGCTGCGGGGGGATGATGGAAGCATCCTGGAATATCAGGGTATCGCCCGGGACATGACCGGGCGCAAGAAAGCCGAGGAGGCGCTGCGTGAGTCGGAGGCGAAATATCGCACCATCTTTGACGCTATGCTCGAGGGATATTTCGAGGTTGACCTAACCGGAAACTTCACGTTTTTCAACAAAGCCGTATCTAAGTTTTTTGGGTGCTCCGGTGATGAATTGAGGGGCCTGAATTACCGGAACTTTACATCCCCCGAAGGGGCAACAAGGTTTTACCAGGTTTTCGGCGAGGTCTACAGAACAGGCAATCCCGCAGAGATAGATGACTACGAAATAATTAAAAAAGACGGCTCTATCGGCATAGCCGAGTTTTCCGTCTCCCTGTTGCGAAACGCTGCGGGTAAGCCCATCGGCTTCCGCGGGGTAACACGCGATGTGTCTGAAAAGAGAAAAACGGAGGAGACGCTGCAACAGAGCGAGGAGAGATACCGTACCATCCTCGATAAAATAGAAGAGGGATACTATGAAACCGATCTGACCGGGAACTTCACGTTTTTCAACGAAGCCATATGCAAGATTCATGGGCGCTCCCGTGATGAATTGATGAAGATGAACAACCGCGAATATACGTCTCTTGAAACCGCAAAAAGAATTTACGCGATTTTCAATGAGGTCTTCAGGACAGGCATCCCTGCCAAAATAGTTGATTACGAGATGATTAGAAAAGACGGCTCCGTGGTGATGATCGAGATGTCTGCCTCGCTGTTACGCAACGCCGCTGGTGAACCCATTGGCTTTTATGGCGTATCCCGCGATCGGACCGAACAAAAAAAGTACGAGGAGACCTTGCGCCAGAGCGAGGAGAGATACCGCACCATGCTCGAGAGCATCGGCGATTCCTATACAGAAACAGACCTTTCGGGACGATTGACCTTTATAAATAAGGCTGTCTCTATGGCCTTGGGATATTCGAGGGAAGAACTCATCGGTATGCAGTACAAGGACTATACACCCCCTGAGGAGGCGAAGAAAATCCATGAGATATACAACAGGGTCTATAGGACCGGAGAACCGGCTCAGTCAGTGGAGATTGTGCACAGAGCAAAAGACGGGACGCCGAGGATCCTTGAGGCCACGATAGAGCTGAAACGAGACAAAGCCGGAAAGCCGATCGGATTCAAGACCTTTACGCGGGATATAACAGAGCGAAGGCGGACAGAGGAGGCCTTGCGCCAGAGTGAGGAGAGATACCGGACCATTCTTGAGACCATGCAGGATTCCTATTATGAGATCGATCTTGCCGGTAACTATACCTTCGTTAATGATGCGGTCTGCAGAAATTTCGGATATACCAAAGAAGAATTGATCGGGAAGAAAAGCCTGCAGCATCAAGACGAAGCAAACGCTAAAAAAACATATCATGCCTTCAAGGAAATCTACAGGACAGGGGAACCAATTAAGGCATTAGAAGCGGAATATACCAGAAAAGACGGGACCAAAGGGACTTACGAACTGTCTATATCCCTGAGAAGGGATGTACAAGGCAAACCCATTGGTTTCGGGGGTATTACGCACGACATCACCGAGCGTAAGCAGATGGAGGATGGGCTGCGGCAGAGTGAGGAGAGATACCGAACCATCCTTGAGGGAATGCAGGAGGCCTATTATGAGATTGACCTTGGCGGTCGTTTTACCTTTGTTAATGATGCGGTCTGCAAGCACCTTGGATATCCCAGGGAGGAATTGATTGGGATGGACAACCGGCGGTTTCAAGATGAAACGACCGCTAAAAAGACATATCAGCTCTACAAAGAAGTATACAGGACAGGGGAACCGGCTAAGGCATTAGAGTCGGAATATGTCAGAAAAGACGGGACCAAAGGGACGTATGAGGTGTCGGTATCTCTGATAAGGGATACACACGGCAAACCCATCGGGTTCCGGGGTGTCTCGCGCGACGTCACCGAGCGCAAGAAAGCCGAGGAGCAATTGAAGCGCTATGCCGCAGAGATGGAGCGCAGTAACGAGGAGGTGAAAAATTTCGCCTATATCGTCTCCCACGATTTGCGGGTCCCCCTGGTCAACCTGAAGGGGTATACTAGTGAGCTTCGCACTGCCCTGGAGGTGATCGGCTCCAATCTTGACGCAGTCCTGCCTCACCTGATTGATGAAAAACAATCGGCAGTGGCCATGGCCCTGCACGAGGATGTGCCCGAGGCGCTGGAATTTATCACCAGCTCGGTCTCCCGCATGGACAGCTTTATCAACTCCATCTTGATATTGTCCCGTTTGGGCAGGCAAGATCTCAAGCCCGAGCCCATCGATATGAACACCCTGGTCAAAACGACCGTGGAGACCATGTCGCACCAGATCCAGGAGCGAGGGATAGAGGTGCAAGTCGGATCCCTGCCGCACGTTGTCGCCGACCGCACCTCTATGGAGCAGATCGTGGGCAATATCCTGGGCAATGCCGTCAAATACCTCGATTCTTCGCGCCCCTGCCGGATCGAGGTTGCTGCCGAGGTCAACAACGGTGAAACGATCTTTTCCATCCGCGACACCGGCCGCGGGATTGCCGCAGAGGATATGCACAAGGTCTTTGCCCCCTTCCGCCGGGCCGGAAAGCAGGATACGCAGGGGGAAGGCATGGGCCTTGCCTACGTCCAGACCCTGGTGCGCCGCCACGGCGGGCGCATCTGGTGCGAGTCGGAGCCAGGCAAGGGTACGACCTTTGCCTTCACCATCTCGACCACCTTTAAACAAGGAATGCGTGATGCCTGATATTCCGGAAGTTACTATTCTCCTGGTAGAAGACGACGCCGGACATGCCCGTTTGATCGAGAAGAACCTGCGCCGGGCGGGCATAACGAACGATATTGTAAAGGTCACTGACGGCCAGCAGGCAGTCGATTACCTCTTTAGCAATGGCCGCGCCCAATCGCTGTTGGTGCTGCTCGACCTCAACCTGCCGGTGCTCGACGGCTACCAGGTGCTTGAACGCATGAAGAACGACGAGCGCACCAAGCGCATCCCCGTGGTCATCCTGACCACCACCGATGATCCCCGTGAGGTAGCCCGTTGTTATGAGCTCGGCTGCAACGTCTACGTTACCAAGCCGGTGGATTACGAGCAGTTCTCCGACGCCATTCGCAAGCTCGGCCTTTTCATGGCGGTGTTGATGATACCGGAGGGAGGATAACGCACGGTGGATCGATCTCAACCCATACGCATCCTCTATATCGAGGACGATCCCGGCCTGGCCCGGCTGGTGCAGAAGAGGCTGGGCAGGGCGGGGTATGCCGTCGACATCGCCTCCGATGGCGAGGCGGGGATCGCCAAGTACCATGCCGACGCCTATGACGTAATGTTCGTAGATCAGTCGTTGCCGATCCATGACGGGTTGGAGGTGATCAGGATCTTGGGTTCCAATGGTCCCCTGCCGCCGACGATTATGATCACGGGCACCGGTGATGAACGGGTGGCGGTGGAGGCTATGAAGCTGGGTGCAAACGACTACATCGTCAAGGATGTGGATGGAGGGTATCTCAACCTCCTTCCTTCCGTCATCGAAAAAGCCCTGCAGCAGCGGCGCGCCGTCGAGGAAAAGCAGTGTGCGGAGGAGGAGCTACGGAAAGAACAAGAGAAATTTCAAACCCTCGTGGAGGAGTCTCCGCTCGGGGTATCCATCATCGGGGAAGGAAACCGTTTTATCTATGTCAATCACACGTTCACCGCGATCTTCGGATATACGCGAGAAGATATCCCGACGGAGCGGGAATGGTTTGCCAAGGCATACCCCGATGAAGGGTATCGGGACAACGTCATGACAACCTGGCTCAAGGATTTGAAGAAGTCCAGGGGTGGAGAGTTCCGACCTCGAGTATTTACCGTGACCTGCAAGGATGGTTCAAAAAAGGTGATCTATTTCAGACCCATCACGATGAAGCATGGCGATCTGTTTGTTACCTATGAAGATATCACCGACCGCGTGCGGGCGGAGGAGGCGCTGCGAATATCGGGAGAAAAGCTGGAGAAACTGCATGAAGTAGCCCGCCGTCTATCAGCCTGCGCCAGCGAAGAAGAGATATATCATTTGGCCGTCGACGCGGCAAAGAAAATCCTCACCTTCTCCTTCTGCAGCCTCGGGATGGTAGAAGGGCGGCAGATCGTTACGAAGGTGTCCGATCCCCAACCATACCCCGCTGAAACCCGATCGATATCCGTGGATGACGGCCTGATGGGCAAAACCTATAGAAATGGAAAGATGTATGTCTTCGGGGAGATGAGAAAAGCCCCGAAAGCCCGGCCGTCCCAGTTGGAATATCTCTCCCTGGTCAGCGCACCCATCGGAGATCTCGGCGTCTTTCAGGTGGCTTCCATCGAGCCCGATGCCTTTACGGAAGATGACACCCGGCTGCTCGAGCTGCTGCTCGGCCACACCGCTGCGGCGATCAAAAGAATCCGCCTGCAGAATGAACTCAAAGAACAAGCCATCCACGATTCCCTGACCGGTCTTCACAACCGTTATTACCTTAACCAAGTCCTCGGCCGGGAGGTCAAGCGCTCAAAGAGATACAACCACTGCATGGCCTTCTTGATGATCGACGTCAATAGATTTAAAGAGATCAACGACCGATACGGACACCAGGCGGGGGATGAGATCCTCAAAGAGGTCGCATCATCGCTGCGCGAGGCAGTGAGGGAGACGGACATTGTGATCCGCTACGGCGGGGATGAGTTTTTGGTCATCCTGCTTGAGACAGACGGAGAGTCGGGTGTTGTCAAACAGCGCATCGCCAAAAACATTGCCCTCTGCAATAAAAAGGATGAGCGGCTGGCATTTCCGGTCACGCTCTCCATCGGCAGCGCCTACTGGGACCCCAAAGACCATACGTCCGTGGAAGAAATCCTGAACGAAGCGGATAGACGGATGTATGAGGATAAAAAGATGCACAACGGCCATGCAAAACGAGGTGTTCATGCCTGATATCCAAGATGTCACTATCCTCCTGGCAGAAGACGACCCAGGCCACACGCGCCTGATCGAGAAGAACCTGCGACGGGCGAACATCAAAAACGAGATCGCCTTCGCCACCAATGGACAGGAGGCCCTCGATTACCTGTTCTGCGAAGGAGCGTATGCCCACAACAAACACGCATCGCACCTGCTGGTAATGCTCGACCTCAACATGCCGGTGCTTGACGGCTACCAGGTACTCGAACGCATGAAAAACGACGAGCGCACCAAACGCATCCCGGTGGTCGTCCTGACCACCACCGACGATGCCCGAGAGGTGGCCCGATGCTATGAGCTCGGCTGCAACGTCTACGTTACCAAACCGGTGGACTACGAGCAGTTCTCCGACGCCATCCGCAAGCTCGGGCTCTTCCTGTCGGTGGTGACGATACCCGACGGGGTAGGAGGGTAGGGAGTAGTATATGGCGCAATCTAAACCCATAGCCCAAGGCATTGTCATCACGGAGCGCAAGCAGACGGAGAGAGCTTTATCAAGAGAAAAGAATTTTTCCGACGCCGTAATGAACAGTTTGCCAGGCCTCTTGTTTGTCTTTGACGACAAGGGAAATACTATGCAATGGAATAGGAATGTAGAGAAGGTCACTGGATATTCTGCAACAGAGATATCAAAAATGAATATTCTTCATTTCGTTGCAAACGAGGATCAAAAGATTGCCGTCGAGGCAATGCAGGAGGTCCTCACCAAAGGCCAGGCTTCATTAGAAATAAACGTACTGTCGAAACCAGGAAAGAAAATTCCCTTTTACATTACAGGACTACACACAAAAATTGAAAATGCCAGCTGTGTTGTTTGTACGGGGATTGATATCACCGAGCGCAAGCAGGCTGAAGATGCCCTGCGTAGAAGTGAGGAGAGATACCGGACCATCATTGAGAACATCCAAGATGGCTATCATGAGCTTGACCTTGTTGGTAATTTTACCTTTGTTAATGATGTAACTTGCATGCATCTCGGATATACCAAAGAGGAATTGATCGGGATGAACTACCGGTCGGTTCAAGATGAAACGACCGCTAAAAAGGCATATCAGATCCACCAAGAAGTCTACAGGACAGGGGAACAGATTAAGGCATTAGAGTCGGAATATATTAGAAAAGACGGGACGAAGGAGATTTATGAAAGTTCGGTATCTCTGATACGGGATGCACACGGCAAACCGATCGGGTTCCGGGGCATCTCTCGTAACGTCACCGAGCGCAAGAAAGCCGAGGAGCAGTTGAAGTGCTACGCCGCGGAGCTGGAGCGCAGCAACGAGGAGGTGAAGAATTTCGCCTATATCGTCTCCCATGATTTGCGGGTCCCCCTGGTCAACCTGAAGGGGTATACCGCTGAGCTTCGTTCCGCCCTGGAGGTGATCGGTTCTAATTTCGACGCGGCCCTGCCTCATCTGATTGAAGAAAAACAATCGGCAGTAGCCACGGCCCTGCACGAGGATGTGCCAGAGGCCCTGGAATTTATCACCAGCTCGGTCTCCCGCATGGACAGCTTTATCAACGCCATCCTGATATTATCCCGTTTGGGCAGGCAAGATCTCAAGCCCGAGCCCATCGATATGAACGCCCTGGTTCAGACCACCGTGGAGACCATGTCGCACCAGCTCCAGGAGCGAGGGATAGAGGTGAACGTCGGATCCCTGCCGCACGTTGTCGCCGACCGCATTGCCATGGAACAGATCATGGGCAATATCCTGGGCAATGCCGTCAAATACCTCGATTCTTCGCGCCCCGGACGGATCGAGGTGACGGCTCAGGCCAATGGGGCGGAGACGACCTTTCGTATCCGCGATAACGGCCGCGGGATCGCCGCAGAGGATATGCACAAGGTCTTTACCCCCTTCCGCCGGGCCGGCAAGCAGGATACGCCGGGTGAGGGCATGGGGCTGGCCTATGTCCAGACCCTGCTCCGCCGCCACGGGGGGCGCATCTCGTGTGAGTCAGAGCTGGGCAAGGGTACGACCTTTACCTTTACTATCTCAACCCGTTCTGAAAAAGGAGCGTGTGATGCCTGATATCCAGGAAGTCACTATCCTCTTGGCAGAAGACGACCCAGGCCACACGCGCCTGATCGAGAAGAACCTGCGACGGGCCAACATCAAAAACGAGATCGCCTTCGCCACCAATGGGCAGGAGGCCCTTGATTACCTGTTCTGCGAAGGAGCGTATGCCCACAACAAACACGCGTCGCACCTGCTGGTGCTGCTCGACCTCAACATGCCGGTGCTTGACGGCTACCAGGTGCTTGAACGCATGAAAAACGACGAGCGCACCAAACGCATCCCGGTGGTCGTCCTGACCACCACCGACGATGCCCGAGAGGTGGCCCGATGCTATGAGCTCGGCTGCAACGTCTACATAACCAAGCCGGTGGACTACGAGCAGTTCTCCGACGCCATCCGCAAGCTCGGGCTCTTCCTGCTGGTGGTGACGATACCCAATGGGGTAGGAGTGTAGGCAGTAGTAGTATATGGCGCACCTTAATCCCATACGCATCCTCTACATCGAGGACGATCCCGGCCTGGCCCGGCTGGTGCAGAAGAGGCTAGGCAGGGCGGGGTATGCCGTCGATATCGCCTCCGACGGCGCGGAGGGGATTGCCAAGTATGAGGCAGATTCCTATGACGTAGTATTCGTAGATCAATCGTTGCCCGTCTACGAAGGGCTGGAGGTGATCCGTATCTTGGGCTCTCGGGGCCCCTTGCCTCCCACGATTATGATTACGGGCACCGGCGATGAGCGGGTGGCGGTGGAGGCCATGAAGCTGGGCGCCGGCGACTACATCGTCAAGGATGTGGGGACCAAGTATCTTGAGCTGCTTCCTTCCTCCATCAAGAAGGTGCTCCAGCAGCGACGCGCCGTCGAGGAGAAGCAGCGGGCAGAGGAGGTACTGCGGGAGAGCGAGGAGAAATACCGAACCATCCTCGAAAACATCACAGAGGGATACTTTGAAAATGACTTGAGCGGCAACCTTACCTTCTGCAATGATTCATTGCCTGAAGTCTATGGATACACCAGAGAAGAATTGCTGCATATGAATTACCGGGAGTACATGGATGAGAAGAATGCCCGAAAAATATTTCAAGCGTATAACAACATATATACCACGGGAAAATCCGATAGAGAAATTCAATTTGAGATTATAAGAAAAGATGGGTCCAAAAGATATTTAGAAAACTCCGTTAGCCTCATGCGGGATGCGGCTGGTCAGCCTGTGGGGTTTCGGGGTATCTCCCGCAACATCACCGAGCGCAAGCGGATGGAGGATGAGCTGCGCCAGAGTGAGGAGAAATACCGAACCATCATTGAGAACATCCAGGACGGCTATTTTGAGATTGACCTTACCGGCAAGTATACATTCGTTAATGATGTCACCTGCCGACATCTCGGATATGCCAAAGAGAAATTGGTCGGGATGAATTACCGCCAGCATACAGACGAAAAAATGGCTAAAGAACTGTATCAATTCTTCTACGGGATCTACAGAACAGGGCAACTGGATAAGCCATTCGAAGCAGAATATATCAGAGAAGATGGGACCAAACTGATTGTCGAAATTGCACCATCTCTTATAAGGGATTCTGGAGGGGAACCGATCGGGTTTCGGAGCATCTGCCGCGACATCACCGAGCGCAAGAAGGTTGAGGAGGCCCTGCGTCTGAACGAAGAGCGCTTCAGACAATTCTTTGAAAACGAACCGGAATACTGCTATATGATTTCACCGGAGGGCATCATCCTCGACGTCAATAACGCCGCCCTTAATGCGCTCGGCTATAAAAAAGAGGAGCTGGTCGGCAAGCCGCTGGAAGGCACTTATCCTCCCGAGTCGCTGTTGAAGGCGAAGGAGCTCTTCGCGCAGTGGAAGAAGACGGGGAGCGTCAAGAATCAAGAAATGTGCATCGTTACCAAGGATGGAGCCCGACGCACGGTCCTGCTCAGCGCTGGCGCGGTAAGAGACGCAGATGGAAAGATATTGTATGGCGTATCCGTACAGAGAGATATCACGGAGCACGAGTGGATCAAGGAGGCCCTCCAGAAGACGGAGGAGCACCTGCGCGCCATCATGGAGGGGGCGAGCGACGGTTTCCTCTATATGGATAAAGGGGGGACCATCCTCGTGACCAACGAGCGGATGAAGGAGACCCTTGCAGACCCCCATCCGGAGGGAAAACCCCTCAGTGCCTTCTATGACGAGGAGAATCAAAAGATCCTGGCGCAAAACCTCAAGGCGAGATGGGAGGGAAAGGGGACCGTCTATGAGATCGTGCTGACGGATGCCAAAGGCCGAAGGCACAATCTGCTGGTAAGCGGCACCCCCTACCGGGATAAGCAAGGGGCTATCCAGGGGGCCTTCGGCATCTACCACGATGTGACCCATGAGAGAGAAGCTGCAAAGATCTTGCTGGAACACAAAGAGGCCCTCAAGAACAGCTTTTTCGGGACCACCGAGGCCCTGTCAAAGGTCATTGAGGATCGAGATCCGTATACCAGCGGCCATTCGATTGGTGTGGCCGGACTTGCCGAGGCCATCGCCCGCATAATGGCGTTTTCCGAAGACCAGGTCACCGGAATCTACATCGCCGGAGTGCTCCACGATATAGGCAAGATGGCCGTGCCGGTGGAGATATTGGTCAAGCCCGGCAGGCTGACCGATATGGAGATGTCGCTCATTCAGGTACATCCCCAGGCGGGATATGAGATCCTCAAGGGGATCGAGTTCCCCTGGCCGGTGGCCCTGGCTGCCCTCCAACACCATGAGCGTATGGACGGCTCAGGATATCCAAAGGGGCTCACGGGTGACGAGATCATCCTTGAGGCCCGCATCCTGGCGGTGGCCGATGTGGTGGACGCCATGACCCACCATCGTCCCTATCGCCCAGCCTTCAGCGTGACAAAAGCCTTGGACGAAATCAAGAAAGGTCGGGGAAGGTTCTACGACCCCCAGGTGGTGGATGCATGCTTGGAGGTGTTGGACGGGAAAGAGCCCTTTGTCAGCTCGGAATACTCAATAACCTCCACGTCACCCCAGCTCCGCAGGGGCTCCAAGAATTCCTCGACCCTGCCCACCACCACGAGGATGAGGGCTTCCGGAAGGAGATAGGCGGAAGCCAAACTATTGACCTCAGCCAGGGTGACCTTCCCTATAGCCGTTTGATAAGAAGAGAGATAGTCAAAGGGGATGTCATAGAGTTCCAGTTGTAAAAGCTCGCCGGCCATCTGGCCAGGGGTTTCCAATCTCAGGGGGAAGCTCCCCGCCAAGAAACGCTTGGCCTCCTCGAGCTCCTGTGCTTGGGCACCCTCCGAGACAAATTCTTCCATAACCTTCAGGATCTCCTCGATGACCGGGACGGTCGTGGCTGTCGGCGTGAAGGTGGAGATGATGAAGGGTCCAGTACTACGCCCTGCCTGGAAGGCGCTGCCAATGCCATACGTGTACCCCCTCTCGGCCCTGATGCGCTGCATGAGCCGGGAGGAGAACCCCCCGCCCCCGAAGATGTAGTTCATCACCTTAAAGGGGATATAATCCGGATCTTTTCTTTTGATGCCCAACAGGCCCACCCGGATCTGGCTCTGGGTGAGGTCAGGGCGATTCACCGCGATGATCCTCCTCCTTGTTGGCCTCGCCGGCTGCGGCAGCTGACCCGCGCGCCTCGCCTCCCCTTTCCAATTCCCCAGAAGGCCTTCGGCCCTCTGCCTGATCTCCTCAGAGGTGAGATCCCCGATTGCCAGCAGCACGGCCTCCCCAGGGGAATAGTGGCGGCGGTAAAAGGAAGGTGGATCTCCTGCCGACAACCCTCCCAGGGATGGAATGGTGCCGTAGGCGGGGTGGGCGTAGGGGGTGCCTGCGAGCAGGCGCTGGACCGTTATCTCGTCGGCAATGACCTCGGCCTGATCCCGCTGCTGGATCAAGCGGGAGATCCTTCTCTGCTGGGACTGTTGTATCTCCTCCCGGGGAAAGGTCGGTTGCAGGAGCATATCTCCCAGTAAATCCATCAGGGTGGGGAATGACTCCGATAGCCCGACAACCTCCACAAAAGAGGCATCATGGCCTGAGCTGGCTGAGTACCGCGCCCCCACTTGCTCCATCTCCAGGGCCAGTTGCTGGCTATCCCGCTTCTCAGTGCCGAGGGTCACCATCTCAGCGGTGAGGTCGGCCAAGCCTTCTTTCCCCGCGGGGTTCCTCTCGCTCCCCCTCTTGACCATCACGATGATGTGGACCAGCGGGAGCTTATGATACTCCAGGCCCATTATGGTGAGGCCATTGCCCAGCTGCACCTTTTTGATGTCCGCCGCCTTCAAGGGAAACATTGTTTGATCCTTCTACAAAAAGTCGTTATGCAGGGTTCAAGGGTTTATTTTTTCAGTACCTTGATTAACCTCGTCAGCCTCTCCAATATCTCCCTCTCCCCTGCCGCTGTGCGGCATCCCCACCGATATATTCTTTGTTAAAGTGGAGGGGGACAAGGGCGAGGAAATAGCGCCAGGTTACTACCTCAATAACCTTGTCAGTTTCCTTTATTCTTTTTTTACCCGGCCCCTGGAATCCTGCCGCCAGCGGCATCCCGCTTCAGTAAATCTATATTGCGGGGCGGGATTGGCCTCTCCCGCTTTGCGGCCCTCTACCGTTCGGATATTTTTATTGATAGGGTGTCGCTCCCGCTCTTCAATATAGAAATAAGGAATACGGGATCCCGAAGCGGGAATAGCGACAGATCCCGGCTTTTAAATAAGTCCCGCCCTATTTTGTATAAAAATCTGAATGGCGGGATGTCGCAGAATGACAGAGTGGGATAGAACCTCCTTATAAGCAATCACTATATTTATTCT
>Ga0299912_10003081_pt1 | contig 13666 bp, 15 predicted proteins | sample RVTome_2_FD_207667 | JGI IMG/M metagenome (GOLD analysis project Ga0299912, IMG submission 207667) | Soil microbial communities from uranium-contaminated site in the Upper Colorado River Basin, Wyoming, United States - RVT95D214 (version 2) ...
TCTTGTAATCGCCCGCCGTCACGGTGATCCGGTACTTCGGAGCGCCAATGTAAGAGATGTTGATCTCGGCCTCGTCGGAGTCGACGCCTGCGACCAAGGCCTTCTTGATGTGGTCGATCCCGTCGGGATTGGGGTTGGTGACCTCGAGCACGCCGTCGATCATAACCGATGGGGCCTGTATGTTCTCCTTGGCGACCTCGATCACCGCAGCCGCCCATTTCTTGTCAACGCCTAGATCCTTGAGCACTGATTCGTTCGCCATCACCTGCTCGAAGGCGGTGAAGAGCGCACCGAACTCGGAGACCATCTTCTCGCCGACCTCGGCGTAAGCCTCCTCAAGGGTCTTGCCCATCTTCGTGCCAACGATCTCCAGGAGCTTCTCCGCCTTCTTCTCGTTCTTCCAGTCCTGGATCTTCTCGCGCTTCTGGTGCTCGTTGACCTGCTTGAGCGAGAGGTCGATGTGGCCCTTCTCGCTGTCGACATTGAGGACCTTGCACACGATCTTCTGGCCTTCGCGCACGTGGTCCCTGATGTACTTGACCCAGCCGGTGGCGACATCCCTGACGTGGATGAAGCCCTCCTTGCCGCCGAACTCGTCGAGGGTGCAGAACGCTCCAAAATTCTTAACGTTCGCCACGCTGCAAACGACGAGGTCGCCGACTTCAGGGAACTCGGTCCTCAGCACCATTACTGGACCTCTCCGAGCGTCTGCCCACGCACCAAGCCCTTCCCACCCGTGGGCTTGACCAGCGTGGCGCCGCACACGTTGCACTTCACCTGCGTAGCAGGCTTGTCGAACGCGATCTGCTCGTTCCCGCAGTCCTGGCACTTGACAGTGATGAACTTGCTCTTCGGCATTGGGATGTCAGACATCGCTCAGGCCTCCTTGAGCTCGAATGTCTTAGCTCTGAAACATGTCCTCTGGTGGGCCTTCTTGCAGACCTTGCACCTGTACCTGAGCGCGACCTTGACCGTCGGCTTCTGCCTGCCCTCGTACTTGGGCCTCGGGAAGCCTCCGTACCCCGCGGTCGCCCTCCTGTATCTCCTCTGCCCCCACTTGAGCTCGGACCTCGGCTTCGTCTTGACCCTCTCGACCTCGTGGTCCGTGTGCTTCTTGCACTTCGGGCAGTATTCTCTGGTAACTCTGGGCATCTTCATCTGAATCAGCGTTCCTCAGGGCAGGAGCAGAGTAAGCGGGAACTGGTATTAAAGCATTGCCGGGATTTGAGAACGTCTTAGGACATGCTCAAAGAGTACTGGTCGGCTTGAATCTCGCCCTCGGTCACGGTAAATATATTCGCATTCGAATGGAAACTAATAAATATTGCCTAATTAATAAATGGCTAGGCACATAATATGACGGACAAAGGCCTAACCAAGAAGGACGAGATGCTCGTCGAGCTTCTGATGCGCACAGGCCTATCCAAGAACATGGCCAAGACCCTTGTTTTCCTGAGGAAGAAGGAGGAGACCACGTCCGTCGAGATCGAGAGCGCCACGAGCCTCCGGCAGCCCGAGGTGTCCATCGCGATGCAGGAGCTGAGGAGGCGCAAGTGGGTCTCGAAGCGCGATATCAAGAAGGAGGGCAAGGGCAGGCCCGTGCACTCCAACAAGCTCGCCGTCCCCTTCGAGAAGATCATCGAGACTATCGAGTCCGAAGAGAGGAAGAAGATCGAAGGGATAGAGAACAACATCAAGCAGCTCAAAGAGCTCGCGAAGTGACCTTCACTTCTTGCCCATCACCCTGATGCCGTCTTTTGACGCCACTATCACCTTGTGAGCGAGCCCCACGAAGAGCCCGTTATCCACGACGCCCGGGATGAGGTTGATGACCGACTCGAGCTTCCTCGGGTTCTCGATCATCTCGAACCTGCAGTCGGCGATGTAGTTGCCGTTGTCCGTCACGAAGACTTCCCCATCCCTCATCCTCAGCTTCGGGACGCACCCGAGCCTCTCAAGGGCGCGCATGGTCGAATGATGCGCGAACCGGACGATCTCCACGGGAAGGGGCGACTTCTGCCCGAGATGCTCAACCAGCTTCGATTCGTCGACAACGATTATCACGACTTTGGTGGCGGAAGCGACGATCTTCTCCCTTACGAGTGCCCCGCCAAGGCCTTTGATGAGGTTCAGCTTCGGGTCCACCTCGTCGGCCCCGTCGATAGTGAGGTCGACGACCGGATGGTCCTTGAGCTCGCCGATCTCGATGCCGACCGACCTCCCGAGTATCTCTGAGTCCCGAGAAGTCGCAATCCCAACGATGCGCATCCCGCCCCTGACCTTCGCTCCCATGAGCCTGATGGCGATGCTCGCAGTCGAGCCGCTGCCCAAACCGACGACCATGCCAGCCTCGATATGTTCAACGGCTGCCCTGGCAGCCTCCTCCTTTAAGCTCGTTTGTCCACCCCCTTCAGACCGAAGTTCTTCTTCGCCAGTTTGCACAGCCGATCCACGACGTAATCGTCTATCCTTCCGCCCTTGTCGGCGGCGGCATACGAGGTGTCGCCGAATATGCCGGTCGGGATGTACTTCTCGGGATCTACGAGGACCATGAACTCCGGAGGTCTGCTATCGCCCCTCGGCCTCGCCTTCCGCACCAGCTCGGGCCTTATGTTGAGCATCCTCGATGTCTCGATCTCCCCCCCGTGGCCGTCCTCGACGGGGAACTCCTTTCCCCTGAGGTCGTACGCGATATCGTAGTCGGAGAGCACCATCACCTTCAACTTGGGGTTCTTCTCGACCGCCCTCAACGCGCCCAACCTGAGGGCGGCCATGTGGCCGCTTCCTGCGTGGCCCGTGACGACCATCACCTTGTCGATGCCGTTCCTGCCGAGCTCGGAGATTATCTCGAGCGCGAGCGCCTGCACCGTCTCGAATGTGAGAGACACCGTCCCCGGGAAGTTCCTGGTGGACTTGCACTCGCCGTACCTGATCGGAGGGCAGACTATCGCGCCCAGCTTCACCGCCACGCGCGCGCACACCTCCTCGGCCTGGAACGCATCCGTGCAGAGTGGAAGGTGCGACCCGTGCTCCTCGACAGAGCCCACAGGCAGGATCACGAGCGGTCTCTTCTTCGCCAGCCTTGCGAACTCGTCGCTCGTGAGCTCCTCAAGCAGGACCGGCTTCCTTCCCCGCTTTGCACGCATACTTCTCTCCCCCCTTGGCGACCTTGTCCAGGTCGATGTACTCGCAATCGCAGACGGGGCACTTCAGAGACGACAGCTTGTCCACCCCGTATCTGTCCCTCAGTTCGCGGTCCGCACTCTCAACGCGCTCCTTGGATATCGTGCGGTCGCACTTAGGACAGTAGTACACATCATTCGATATTGCGCTCAATGTATAAACGGAGTAAGGTCTCCGGACGGGTCATGCTTATAGCGCTGCACTGCGATACTTTCACAGCGACCTCACATGATCGTATCAGCGCTATTCTCTGGGGGGAAGGACTCCACATACGCGATATACCTGCTCCAGCAGCAGGGCTGGGAGATCAAGAGCCTTCTGACGGTCGTCCCCAAAGCCTCTGACTCATACATGTTCCACTACCCCAACATCAAGTGGACGAGACTGCAGGCAGAAGCCCTCGGAATCCCGATCAAGTACAAGGAGAGTTCGGGCCTGAAGGAGGAGGAACTCAAGGACGTCGAGGCGCTCATGCGCGAGGAGAAGGACGTCGACGGCTTCGTGTGCGGGGCGATAGCCTCCGATTACCAGTGGTCCAGGCTCAACGAGATCGCACACAGGCTCGGGAAGCCGCTTCATGCTCCCCTCTGGCGAAAGGACCAGCTCATGCTCCTGGAGGACATGGTCCACGCTGGGTTCAAGTTCATGATCGCGGGGGTGTACGCTGAGGGGTTCGACGAGGGCTGGCTGGGCAAGGTGATCACCACGCACTCGATCAAGGAGCTCGAGAGGCTCAGGGACAAGTACAGGATCAGCGTCTCCGGAGAGGGCGGGGAGATAGAGACCTTCGTCCTCGACGCGCCCAACTTCTCGAAGGCCATCAGAATCGAGGAGGCGCACGCTAATTGGCAGAAGCACTCGGGAAACTACACGATCCAGAAGGCCGAGCTCGAGGAAAAGTGAACGCGGAAGGGGTTTGGGGCTGCTCGGTGAACTTCAGACGTCGTGGCACTTTGGAGCAGACTTCTTCTCCTTGTGGTACGCCTTCCTGCGCGACTCTCTGAGAGAGCCCTCGGGTACGAGACAGAGCTTCTTCCCGGACATGACGGCTGCGACGCCGTCCTTGGCCTCGAGCTCGGGGTAGGTCTTGCACATCTTGCAGCTCGGGGGACAGACGCTCGTCCTGTCACCCTCGACCTCGGGGAACGAGAATATGCCTCCCTCGTAGTTCCGCAGTACGATCATCTTGTCCGACATCGACACGACGTAGTTCGGCCCCACCGGTATCTTCCCTCCGCCCATGGGGGCGTCGATGATGAACTCGGGAACGGCGAACCCGGACGTGTGTCCGCGCATCGACTCGATGATCTCGATTCCTTTGACGGTCGAGGTCCTGAAGTGCTCCAGCCCCCTCGCGATGTCGCACTGATAGATGTAGTACGGTCTGCACCTGATCCATGTGAGGTCCTGGCAGAGCTTCTTCATGATCGTCGGGCAATCGTTGACGCCCTTCAGCAGGACGGTCTGGTTCCCGACCGGGATGCCCGCGTCCACAAGCGTCTCGACTGCGCGCTTCGACACCGGCGTTATCTCCTTCGGGTGGTTGAAATGCGTGTTGAGCCAGACCGGGTGATACTTCCTGAGCATCCTCACAAGCTTGGGTGTGATCCTGTAGGGCAGGACTACCGGCGTCCTCGAGCCGAGCCTGACTATCTGCACGTGCTTGATCTTCCTGATCTCGCGGATGACCTTCTCGAGGAACTCGTCCGAGACCATGAGCGGGTCGCCTCCGGACAGGAGTACATCCCTGACCTCCTTCGTCTCGCGGATGTAGTCTATGCCCGCCTTGATCTCGTCCCAAGACCTCTGGTGATCCGTCTGGCCCACGATCCTCCTCCGGCAGCAATGCCTGCAGTACATACTGCACTGATCGGTGAGCAGGAGCAACACGCGGTCGGGGTATCTGTGCGTCAGTCCCTCATGCGGTGAATCGACGGTCTCCCAGACGGTGTCCGCCATCTCGTACTTCTTGAAAGCTATCTCGTTCGATGTCGGAACCGCCTGCATCCTCACGGGGTCGTGCGGGTCGTCGGGGTCCATCAGTGACGCGTAATAGGGTGTGATGGCCATGCGCAGGTGCTTCATGGAGTCCTTAATCTGCTTCTCCTCCTCCTCGGTGAGGTTGATCACCTGCGCGAGGGTGTCGACGTCCATGATGCGGTTCCTGACCTGCCACTTCCAGTCAGTCCATTCCTTGGTGCTGACGTCCTTCCAGAGCGGTATGTCCTTCCATCTTCTCATTTCTGTCATGCCCCAGATAAGTCCACTTCTGAAAAATGTGTATAGACTTCTTCTATATAGACTAGATGGAATGAGCTCGGGACTGGGCACAACTCCGTAGATACGAGTCGCTATCGCGAGGTGGAGACCCCTTCAGACAGGCCTCTCCTTCGCTGTTGAACGACGGGCCATCCGTCAGAACGTTTAACTAGCGAGGCGCCAGTCTCATTCCGGGGGAAAGGCCAACGTGGGTACGGAAGTGCGTAAGGTCCTTTCTGAAGGTACGTGCGACAGTCTGCGTTATGATCGTCCTGCTGGTGTTCTCCTGCCTCATCGTGTACAGTCATGATTCACCTACGACTCTGACACCCGAGGATGAAGTCGGTCCGGAACAGCTCGCGGAGTCACTTGCGGCCTCGGTTTCGAACTTCACGGTCAGCCCCAATGTCGTCCATGTCGGCGAGCAGGTGACGTTCTTCGCCAACGCGACGAGCACCACGAGCTCGACCTTGAAGTTCACTCTGTACTACGACTACATACTCACGCTGCCCTCGACACCGAACCCAGCAAGTGGTAAGACGGTCGTGGTCACCGGCAACCCGGGACAGATCGCGGTACCGTATGCGTACGACCACCCGGGCAACTTCACGGGGGCTCTGGGGACTTTCTTCGTAGCGAAGCTCTATGTCGACGACGGTGCCAGCAACGTCTCTAAAGTGCTGCAAGTATATGTCAACCTGGATGTCAACGTCGCCCCGACATTTGAGTTCCATCCCCCAAGCAGTATCTGGGTTTTCATTGGAGAGGCTCTCAATCTCAGCGTCCTTATCAGGGACCTGGATAACGATTCGCTGATTGTGGCCTGGGAGTTCGGCGACGGGGAGACCGTCGTGCAAGAAACTGTTGGAGCGCTTCTCGGCGTGTACTCCAACCAAACGCATGCGTGGACTCCTATAGTCGCGCCCGGCGAGGGCGACTACGAGGTGGAGTACCTTCTGAACGTCACCGCAGATGACGGCTTCGGGAACGTCATCGGCCTGCAGACCATGGTGAATGTCTACGTTCCGGTCAATGTGGGCCCTGCGGTTGCCCTCAGCGTGTCAAGTTTATTCCAGAGCGTTGGAGATGAAGTTCTGTTCTATGCGAATGCCACCGACCCGGAAGGAGACCCGTTGACATGGACATTCTACTTCGATGACGGTATTGTCGAAGTCCACACCTCAGGATATTCGACCCCAAACACCACGCAATGGATGAATGTCTCGCATGTCTACGGTGCACCTGGCAATTTCACGGTCCTCATGTATGTAAGCGATGCCCTCATACCCAACCAGATATTCCCTCACAATAAGTCCGTGAGCCTGTTGATCAGGGTGAAGGGAAATACCGCTCCGTCCGTCTCGACCACCATCACCGCCGACCCGAATTCTCCAGAGATTAACTCAACGCTTGGGAACGTCACCGTGAGGTTCTTCGTGGACGTCAGCGACGCGGACGCGGATGCGGTAAATGCGTCGTGGTATCTTGATGGTGTTCTGGTTGGTAGCAACGTGTCCCAGGCGACCCTCGGGGTCCACAGGTTCTATCTCACGCTGGTGTTCGTCGACACCGGCCTTCACAACGTGTCCATCTACGTCACCGATGGACGCGAGTCGCACGATGTACATCGATACCTGGTCATCTTTGTGGGCTCCAATAACATGCCTCCAGAACTTGAGGATCTCTCGTTTGAATATGAAGGTGGAGACTTCGCAGCTCCTGGGGAAGTCATCCAGTTCACGTCTGTGTTCTCCGACGACGAGATGGACCCTATCGAGCTGACCCTGGACTTCGGTGACTCCTCGGAACAGCTTCACATGAACCTAACTGATTACGTCGACGGAAACGTCACCTTCCTCTTCAGTCATTCATACGCCGATGTTGGCACCTATACGATGACGATTTGGTACACCGACAACATGATCGGCTGGCTCAACCACAGCAAGTTCATCGAGGCCGAGATCAGGGTCGACGCCCTGCTGATGGCAGATGCCGGTCCTGACCAGGGAGTTCTCGCGGGTGAGCAAGTGTTCTTCGACGCATCGGGATCCGTTTCACATACGATCATCGAGAACTGGACATGGACTTTCATGTGGCATGGCTCGCCTGTCGAACTCTATGGTAAGGTGGTGAGCTTCGTCTTCGATGAACCCTTCCAGAGCGTGAATGTCACCCTGAACGTTACGGATGACCTGGGCAACTGGGACACGGACGAGCTAGTTGTGAACATCAGTGGATGGATCCCCGAGTTCCAGGACAACCTTCTTCCGATGGCCTTGTTCACGGTTGCCCTCATCGGAATTCTCCTCCGAAGGCGCGCGCCGAACAAGCACTAAGTCGACTAGAACCAGACATCACCCGGCTCGGCCCGATCCAAAGAAAGGATGATGTGGGGTAGATCGGATTTGAACCGATGACCTCATGCTCCCAAAGCACGTATCATTCCAAGCTAGACCACTACCCCATGGTCGGCCTTGAGACCGGATTATCGCCAGCCCGGATAAAAGGATTCTGTCAGCTCAGGGCAACAACCCGGGCAATTCCTTGAGAAACGCCTCGATGGCTCTGCCCCTGTGAGATATCCCGTTCTTCTCAGTCACCTCGATCTGTGCGTAAGTCTTTGAATATCCCTCGGGGACGAATATCGGGTCGTATCCGAATCCTCCCGAGCCGGCCTTCTCCTCTGAGATTCGTCCTTTCGCAACGCCTTTGGAGATGTGGGGCTTGATGCCTGGCCTAATGAACCCGATGCAGCACTCGAACCTGGCGGACCTGTTGCCGACGCCCTGCATGAGCTTCAGGATCCCGTCGCACCCGAGCGTCCTGAAGACATACGACGAATAGACCCCTGGGAAGCCTTTGAGTGCGTCTATGAATAGGCCGGAGTCGTCCATCATCAGCGGCCTGTCGTACCTCTGCAGGAGCCACTCCAGGCCCGGGACTATCGTGTCCTCGAGTCTGTCTGCCTGGATCTCGGGATAGGATATCTTGATGTGCTCGAGCTCGTACCCGTGCTCCTTCATTTGGGCCGATATCTCCCTGAACTTGCCGTCGTTGCTTGTGACGAACGCTATTCTTTTCGTGTGTAGCGCCCCCTCTTCTCAATCTCATGGACCTTCTTCAAGACAGCGGAGCCGCCTTCGTATGCCCGGACGTAGGAGTCTTTGACGAGGTCGTACAGCTCGCTCCGCCTGTAGTGTGCGGAGTGGAAGGCTTCCTCGAGCAGATGCATGTCCACGCCCTTGTCCTCGAGCTCCGATGACTTCGACCCGAGCGAGAAGTCGATGACTACGATCCTGTCACCGTCCAAGAGCATGTTGCTCGTTGTCAGGTCCCCGTGGACGATGTCGTTCGCGTGGAGCTTGGCGGCGATCTCCCCTATCTTGGCAGCGACGACCTGCGCTCCCTCCTTGGGCAGGTCCTCGAGCGCGTCCTTCACTCGCGGTCCCTCGATCTCCTCCATCACAATCCTGCTCTCTGCTAGGTCGACCGAGTAGATGATCGGGACAGCGATGCCCGCCTTACGGGCCTCGAGCATGAGCCTGACCTCGTTCTTGATCCTGAAGGTCTGAAGCGACTTGTCGAGCGTCGGATGCCTGTACGCCTTGACAACTCGCTGCTTGTTGACGACCTTCCGGCCCATCCATTCCGCCGAGTCCAGCCTGGCCTCGGCCCCAACCCTGTGGACAGCCACGAGTGCGAAACAGCGCTGCCTGGTAATAAGCCATTCGAGGGCGCGAGATCCGCATTGTGTGACCTTGCGTGCAAAGACAATCCTTATCACCACCCACCCCAATCGAGGCGCGTGGCCCATCTCCCGATAGGCTCCCAGGTGCTGGACGATCTCCTCGAAGGCGGCCTCGAAGGCGGAGCCATCACGCTGCTTTTCGGAGAGGCTGGCTCGGGTAAGACCAACATATGCCTACAGGTGGCAAGGAACGTCGCGCTTTCGGGGAAGAAGGTCATCTATATCGACACTGAGGGCGTCTCGCTCGAAAGGCTGAAGCAGATCGCGGGGGACAAGTACGAGGAAGTGATGAGGAACATTCTGTTCTTCGAGCCGCACTCTTTCGAGGAGCAGGAGAAGTTCGTCGAGAAGGCCGTGAGGCTCGCCGACAGCTCGCTCGAGATAGGCGCCATCATAGTCGACTCTGCCACCATCCACTACCGCCTCACGAGGAACGACGAGGAGAAGGGCACCAGGAAGAGCCTCAGCCCCCAGCTGGCGAAGCTGCTGGGTGTCGGGAGGATCAAGGACATCCCGATCCTCGTTACGTCGCAGGTCTACACGGACATCGAGAAGGGCACGTTCGAGCCGCTCGGAGGCCACGTCCTGTTGCACAACGCGAAGGCCATCATCAGACTCGACAAAGTGAGCACGGGCACTCGGCGCGCAGTCATCGTGAAGCACAGGCATCTTGAGGAGGGCCGGAGAGCCGAATTCAAGATAACGGGTACAGGCGTGCCCTAGGTCTTCCTCTTCACCAGATAGTCCGCGAAATCCGAAAGGGCCTTCTTGTGAGTCTGGTTCTTCACTACCTTGAGCCCCTTCTTCGCCTCCGCGATGAGGCCGTCTGCGACCTTCGTCGCATGGTCGATCGCGCCCGCGTTCTCCAGGATGTCCCTCGCCCGCTCGAGCTCCTGCTGCTTCGCGTTCTTCTTGCCGAGCACGGAGAGGAACTCCTCCCTCTCGGGACCGTGGAGGTCCTCGAGCGCCTGCACGACTATGAGCGTCTTCTTGCCGTTCCTGATGTCGTTCAGGACCGGCTTCCCGAAGGTCTGCTGGTCCGATCTCAGATCGAGGACGTCGTCCCATATCTGGAACCCGAGCCCGATGAGCCTGCCGTATTCCGCGAGCGCCTCCTCCTGCACATCGGTCCCGCGGCCTATCACTGCGCCTCCCCTGGCCGCGGCTGAATACAGGACCGCTGTCTTCAGCTCGACCATCTTCATGTAATCCGCCGAGGTCACGGTCTTCGCGTTCTCGAAGTCGATGTCCATCTGCTGCCCCTCTGCGAGAAGCCGGACGGATCTCGCGAGTATGTCCACGAGCCGGACAAGGTCTGTGTCGTCCGCGTCGGAGTCAAGGGCGACCTCGAACGCCCTCGCGAAGAGGGCGTCCCCGGACAAGATAGCCTCGGGGATCCCATAGGTCGCATGGACTGTCCTGATCCCGCGCCTGGTGTCGTCCTCGTCCATGACGTCGTCATGGACGAGCGTGAAGTTGTGGATGATCTCGAGCGCCGCACCGAACGGAATCGCCGCTTCCGGCTTCCCTCCAACCGCCTCCGACACAATCGTCGCGAGCAGCGGCCTGAGGCGCTTTCCCCCAGCAGCGGGGTAGTGCGCCATCGCCGCCTTCAAGTTCTTGTTCTCGATGATGTCCAATGAGCGCATCAGGTATTCGTTGATCTTCTTGACCCTGTCCTTGTATTCTTCCGGGAATGCCAATGCAATCACTCCGTCAGCTGATCCAGCCACTCCTTGGACCTGCCCGTAACGATAGCCTTCGAGGCGGCCAGTTCCTTCATGTCCTTCGCGCCGACTAGGAACATCGCAGCTTTCAGCTCGTCGATCAGGACCCTCATCTCGTGCTCGAGGGCCTCCTTGCCCTCCAATGCGGCGGGCAACAGCCTTCCCGCCATCCCCGCGCTGTTGGCGCCGATGGTCACTGCCCTCGCGACGTCGAGTCCGCTCCTGATGCCGCCCGTCGCGACCAAGGGCAGGCCGACGTTCGCGACCACAACGGCCACCGGAGTCGGGATGCCCCAGTCCCAGAATGTCTTGCCTATGTTGACCCTTGCATGGTCACCGGCGGACTTGGCGCGGTAGTACTCAACCGCAGCGAAGCTGGTGCCTCCCAGGCCCCCTACGTCCAGCCCCTTCACCTTGGCCTTCTTGAGCCTCAGCGCGGCCTCCCTCGGGATGCCGGCGCCTGTCTCCTTAGCGAGGACGGGCAAGGCAGCTGCGAACCTCTCGAGCGCCTTGAGACCTCCCTTACTCTTCGTGTCCCCTTCGGGCTGCACAATCTCCTGAAGGTAATTCATGTGAACTGCTAGTATGTGGGCGTCGACCATCTCCATCGCGGCCTTGCCGTGCTCAATGCCCAGGGGATCCCCCTCGCCCTGCTTGATGAGCTGGGGCATGCCCAGGTTCCCTATCCTCAGCGGAATCTCATAGTCCTTGATGACTGAGTAGGTCCTCGCGACCTCCGGGTTCTCCAGGGCAGCTCTCTGGCTGCCCACACCCATGCCCACTCCGAACTTCTCAGCGACAGAGGCCAAGTTCCTGTTGATCTCCTCGGCCTTGCCATATCCTCCTGTCATTGCGGAGATTATGAGCGGGGCGCTCAGCCTCCTCCCGAAGAGCGTGATCGCAGTGTCGACCTCGTCGAGGTCCACTTCGGGAAGTGGATTGTGCACTAGTTTGATATCGTCCCAGTAAACGTAGTCCTGGCTCAGGTCTTCGTTCGCGCATATCTCGACATGGTCGCCCTTGCGCCTCTCGATAAGCCTATCAGACCTGCTGCCTTCCTGGGACATCGGAACACCTAACCGGGGGAGACGACCGTCGAGACAACTTCCTTCCCCGACACCGCCCTCTCCAGTCTTCCTGGCACATTGCCGTTCACTACCATACACTTTTCGCAGTGCTCCGCGATGGCCAGCATGCGCTCGAGTTTTCCGTACATGCTCCCTGTCACATCGGCGCTCTTGGCCGATGTCCGCCTAAGATCGCGGAGGCCTTTCCTGTCGAGCAGAGGAATGAGTGTCGCGTCCCTGCTGCGTTTCGGATCCATGTCGAACACACCATCGACGTCCGCGCAGAACACGACGATCTTAGGCTGGAACGCCTTCGCGATCTCGGCCATCATGAGGTCTCCGGAGCATATCGAGAAGCCCATCGACTCGTCGGGGACGACATCGCCGAAGGTCACGGGCGTCAAGCCGATGTCCGCCACTTTCTGGAACATAGACCTGTCGAATCTGTGAACCTCGGCGGCTCGGAAAGCAGCCGCTGCCGCAGGAGGTATCGAAACTGCCCTTATGCCCCCGTCGATTAGCGCCTCGAGGACCTTGAGGTTGAGCTCCCTGACATCTCTCTGGACCGACGCGACATGCACCAGCTGAGATTCCGACTTCAGACCCTTGTGGAGGGAATGCTTCTTGGCCTCGATGTGCCCGAAGGAGCCAGCGCCGTGAACCACAGTAAGGCGGTCTCTGACGGGCCTCAGCTCTCTCGCGAGCCTCTCGCATGCCGGGCGCCTGAAAGTCCTCAGCCTGGACTTGTCAGTGATGACGCTCCCGCCGAGCTTCACTAGTATCATCTGGCCACCTTTGGCATGATGCCCATGCCATTGGCCGATTGCGGTCTCCCGTCATAAACTCCGCGGAGGCAACGGCTTGGGCTGGCTCAAATGCGGCCTATAAGGTGCCTCCTGAACGCGCCTGAGCTTGGACGACCGTCTGTGGTCGGTTACCCGCCTACTTGGACAGGTAAATCTCGATCGAAGAGACGTTCGCGCTTCCGCCGTCCTGGCCCGGGAGGGACTCGGTGGCTATCTTGACATCCCTGTAATTCATTCCCTGCACGAACCTGTTCCGGACGATCTCCGCGACGTCCACAGCCCTGCTGATTGCTCGTCCTCTCGCTTTTATGCAGACAGCGTCACAGCCCGAGTTGACCTGCGACACCACCGCGAGCACGTAGTTCATTGTGGGCTTCTTGCCGATGTAGATAGTGCCCTCTTCTGCCATTGTTTCCTCCAAAGCTCGGCTGGGCCTATTCAAACCGTCACGGGCGCTATATATTAGTATTGCCAGATGCCCCCGACCTTCGCGTTTTTCCGCCACTACGGCAGCACCGACATTTCGGCCATCAGGTGACCTCGATAGTCACATCATCCGAAGTGTGGCAGAACCTTGTCTGCCAAAGTTGAAATAACCAGCATCCGATAGTTGCGATGTCATGAAAGCGCTCGAACGAAAGGCGGGAAAACTGAGGGCTCTTGTGAGATCCGCAGGGTCTGCCGCAGTTGCGTTCTCAGGTGGCGTCGACTCGACTCTGGTCGCCAAGATAGCCCGGGACGAGCTGGGTAGGAAGGCCCTGGCGGTCACAATAGACTCACCTCTGTACCCATCCTCCGAGCTGAAAGCCGCAGGGGCGGTCGCGAAGGCCATTGGGATTGAGCATGTCGTGATGAGGACGAATCCGCTGAAGGACA
>Ga0299912_10003082_pt1 | contig 13664 bp, 10 predicted proteins | sample RVTome_2_FD_207667 | JGI IMG/M metagenome (GOLD analysis project Ga0299912, IMG submission 207667) | Soil microbial communities from uranium-contaminated site in the Upper Colorado River Basin, Wyoming, United States - RVT95D214 (version 2) ...
GACCGCCCTTTTGAGCTGCTCTAATTCCTCGGCGCTGGGGGCGGCGAGCATAGCTAATTCGCTGCTGCCTCTGATATCCTTGAACTGCTCTCTTACCAGCCTGCCATAGTCGCTGTCAGAAAATGTGGCCACCTTTTGCAAGTATTGTTCAATAGTAATCATTTTAGCCCAAACCCCCGATAAAACCGGGGCTAAACACATTTGCGTCGAAGTTCCGGCGATAAACAAGACCCCACGTAAAACGTGGGGCTAAATAAAAGAACTATTGTCGTTTTATTTTCCCTCTTCTTTTTATGACTCTTTTTCGTCTTGAGCGTTGCTTTATTTTTCTGCCTGCTGACATAGCAGCGCCTAAAGTACTCATATTTAAGCCGCCGGAGAATAAGCTTTTAAGCCCGCCAAAGGTGCCGCCACTGAGCGCCTTGAGCATATCGCGGCTACGTCTGAATGTCTTTACCAAACCGGAAACATCATTGGGCTGAACCCCGGCCCCAGCAGCAATTCGTCTTCGTCTGGATGAATCTATAATATCCGGGTCGCGACGTTCGACAGGAGTCATAGAATAGACGACTGCCTCCATTTGCTTTAGCTCCGAGCCGTCAAGGTCGAGGTCGCCGAGCTGCTGGCCCATACCCGGGAGCATTTTGAGCATATCTTTCAGGCCGCCCATTTTTTTGACGGCCTGCATCTGCTTTAAGAAATCATCAAAGCCGAAGGTGCCCTTTGCCATTTTCTTCTGCATTTTTTCCGCTTCTTCGGCTACGAATTGCTCCTGTGCTTTCTCAACGAGCGTAACGACATCGCCCATACCGAGTATTCTGCCGGCCATACGGTCAGGGTGAAATTCTTCGAGCTTATCGAGCTTTTCGCCGACACCGATGAACTTGATTGGCTTTCCGGTAACGGCCTTTACGCTGAGGGCGGCACCTCCACGTGCATCGCCATCGAGTTTTGTAAGTATGACGCCATCAAGCTCAAGACGCTCGTTAAACTCTTTTGCGGAATTTACGGCGTCCTGGCCTGTCATTGCATCACAGACGAGGTAAATCTGGTGCGGGGTGACGGCTTTTGCGACATTGGCTATCTCGGTCATCATCTCTTCATCAATATGGAGCCGACCTGCGGTGTCAAGAACAACGACATCGTAGCCATTTTCTTTGGCGTGCTTTATGGCGTTTTTTGCGACTTCAATGGAGCTCTTGCTGTCTTCTTTATAAACATCAATCTCTGTTTGCTGGCCGAGGACAACCAGCTGCTCAATGGCTGCAGGTCTTCGCAGGTCGCCGGCGACGAGAAGTGGTCTTTTGCCGCTGGCAACCAGATATTTTCCGAGCTTAGCAGCGGTGGTGGTTTTACCGCCGCCCTGCAGGCCAGCTAACATAATTATAGTGGGTCCCGGAGAGACAAAATAGATGTGGGTATCGACCGGTCCCATAAGTTTGGTCAGCTCATCGTTGACGATTTTTATCATAACCTGTCCGGGATGGAGACTCTTTATGACCTCGGCACCGATGGCGGCCTGAGCGACATCTTTGCAGAACTGCTTTACGACAATATAGCTGACGTCTGCCTCCAGGAGTGCCTTGCGGACATCTCGCATAGCGTCCGAGATGTTGGCTTCGGTGATTCTGCCCCGACCAGACAGCGAACGGAAAACAGAATTGAATTTTTCGGTTAATGATTCAAACATTTGTCGATACTCGATTCCCGATACTGGATACCTGTCATGCTGAACGAAGTGAAGCATCTGGCCATCGTGGTAAATATATCCATCGTAAGCCAGATCCTTCGGCTTCCACCCTCCGCAGTAGCAAAGCTACTGCTACGGAGGACGGGGCGCCTCAGGATGACAATGCCTGATAAAATTGTAATGCCAAAGAGATGATTTTGCAAGGGAAAATGTGCACGATACAATGCTCGATGTCGCCGCCCCCTCGGCAAGCGCGGCGGCGACGTCTAAACACGAGTATAAACTTTAAGGTTCAGATGTTCCAGCTTTTTGAGCTCGTTACCAATCTATTTTGCAGGATAACACCAATTACAGTAGGACCTGCCAGCACAGTGGGCAGAAACCATTTTTGAATAAGAACCAGCTCCTCAACTTTCTCAGCTACACCGAGATAGTGGTATATAATGGCCAAGACACCAACTACCACCAAAGCACTTCCAATTAAACTGGTAAAAAGGATAACAGAAACTCTGAATACAATAAAGGAAATCATACCACCAGCGACAACACCAACAAGAGCACCAGCCCAGATGTATTGCTGCGGCAGGTTGATGGCGAGCCATAAACCGCCCGTGATAACGCCGCCGGCAGCCGCTCCTAAAAGGCACACGCCCCAGCGCATCATCGGTATAGAGAAAATTGCAAAAAGCACCATACACATAATTCCCAGCCAGACTTCATTTCCTCCAATCAGCAGGTTGTTGAAATAAATTCCGACAGATAGACCAAGCAGAGCAAAGCTTATCGCCACGAGAATTTTAAAGATGCGCCAGCCATAAAAAAGACAAACCACACCGAAAGACATGAAGGTGAACGCTTCAAGCCTGCCGAGCGAGGTTATCTGCTGCCAAATCAAGTCTATTGGGATGACTGCCTGCCCTGCAGCTTCCGTTGCACCATTGGTGGCTTCAACTGCCTGTGCAAGGATAGTAACACAATCCATTATTTGACTCCTTAATGAATTCTATCTGTTCAAGATAAAACGCCTGTTTGGCGTCGTTCAAACAAACCAAAATAAATTACTGGCGAGACTATTCGTTCCGCCAGGCATGCCTTCTTTTCTCAGGGCATTGCTCATCCTTACCCGGCTGCTTTTTCCTCGCCGACTGTCTTTTTACATCTTTACAAAGCAACAACTGCTCAAGTGTGCCAAAAACTATCATAGCAATAAAAACTATCAGATAAAACGAGCTGCTGTGAGAAATGCGACTAACAGAAGCACTACCTTTATACAATAACAGCAAAATCATTCCAGCAAAAATAAGCACTGTCCCCACAGCCGCACAGGAAAAGGCAAAGGTTAATCGCCACAACAGGAATCCAGCAACTATAACAATCACCGCGACTACCGCTATTATTATCCATTTATTCAACGGCAATTTTGCGGAGGCCTGTTTTATAACGTTGAAACAATCAATCGCATAAGTATTCATAACTTTCAGGCTTCCTCGAGCACTGACGGTCAAGGTCGGCTTTGTTATTGGAGTCTGATTTATTGGTATCGGTGCCAGCGAATTTTCAATATATGGGCCTATCAAAATAATCAAGGCAAAAACCGCTGCTAAAGCAGCTGCCAGAATTATGATAAATATTCTTTTAATAATTACAGCAACGACAGCAGCGGTTGCCGCCAAAGCCACCGCTATGATATTACTTCCAACGATAAAGAATCCACAAATAGCACCAGTAACAGCGCCTAAAATTGCAACCAGGATTTTTCTAAAACCTAACCCTCCAATCCAGAGAAATAATCCGAGCAAAACAGCCACTAATCCTGCGCCAATTAAAAACGCAGGGCTAAAACTTATCGCTGACCGTTCGAACCTTTGCAAGATTTCAGACATAGCTAAACATTTTATTTCACTGCTACCCGCCTCAGCGGAGACCATGTATTAAGAGCCAAGTATATTATCGGCCTATATATGGAATTTTCGTTAAATAGTTGAGTCCTTTACGGATAGAGGACAAAAAGCCAGGATAAGTGCGGATGAGAGGAGTCGAACCTCCATGGGCCAAAGCCCACAAGCTCCTGAGGCTTGCGCGTCTGCCAGTTCCGCCACATCCGCAAGTAATATCTAATTATGAGGATTTTTCGCTATTTCGTCAAAGAAATTTTGGGCAAAAAGCAGGTTAGAAATTCCCTGAAAGAAAACAGACCTCGCAATAAACAGCATTGCTCAATATAGATTCCGCATCCCGCCAGACGAACCAGCCAAACAAACGGCGGGCAGGCAAGCATGAAATGATGTTTTCGACGGAGCAAGAAGACGACGGCTGAACAAATTACAATAATAACAATTGTAATAGTTGTATGAATGAAGAGGATTATTACGAAAATATGGTTTATATCAGGTTTGTAAGAAACAAAAATTTTGTTCTCAGAAAAAACAGTCAGCAAACAGGCAATAATAACTCAGGACTGAATCGACAGCCGTCCCATAAAGCAGGCATCAATTTTATAAAATTGGTAAACTATTTTATCCGAAAAATGATTTTTCTTAAATAAAATAAATAGACAAATTTTACTTGCCTCTAACACTTTTTTATATTATACTCTAAACAGTAAAACCTTGAGAAGGGTGAAGCTACACACCTCATTATGGGCTTTGGACCCTTATTGTTAAGGCAAAGAGCACTCGGTTCGTTGCTGTTTGCAATTAATCAAGGTTAAAATCAGAGAAAATGACGATACTTTAAGTATTTCAGGTGGAGGTGAGTGAATGGATTCTACACGAGCGATCCCCGACACTTCGCAAATAGAAAATAACCTTCTATTCGGCGAATTGCTTATCTCCAAAGGCCTGTTAAGCACCGAAGAATTAGACGAGGTGCTAAACGCACAGCGTGAACAGGGCGGCCGGCTCGGCGAGGTACTGCTCCGGCTGAAAATGCTCAATCACGAGGATGTTACCCGTGCATTAGCCGAACATCTCTCAATGGAGTACATCCGCCTCGATGACATCCACAAGATAGATTTGAACACTGCCCGGTCACTTCCTGAAAGCATTGCCAGGCGTTTCTGTCTCGTGGCTGTCGGTGAGACAGATAGTAAAGTCGTCGTTGTAATGGCTGACCCTCTTAACGTTATCGCAATAGATACAATCACACTGAAAATAAAACGTCAGATTAAAACGGCAATCAGCTCACCCGAGGAAATTCGCAAAGCGATAGAGCTGATTTACCACGGCTCCGATATCGAAGAGCAGCAGCTTCGCAATTTAGTTGAAATCGAGGTAGACAAAGAAGATGACCATGAGTTTGCAGACGACCTCACAGAGTCAGATATCAGCAGTGAAGTAGCGGCAAGCAAACCACCGGTGATTCGATTTGTTGACCTGCTGTTAAGCCAGGCGGTCAAAAGCAGAGCAAGTGACATACACATTGAGCCACAGGAGCATTCGATGAGCATTCGCATGCGAATCGACGGTGACCTTCGAGACATGGTTCCACCAGCCAGAACAATGCAGGCAGCGGTAAGCGCCAGGGTTAAGATACTATCAAAAATGGATATAGCAGAGCGCCGGCTGCCGCAGGACGGTCGATTCAAAATAAAGGCCTCCAACAGGGATATAGACGTGCGAGTATCTGTAATACCAACGATATACGGCGAAAAGGTCGTGATGCGAATCCTAGACACAGCGGCAGTAAACCACAATTTAAATGAACTTGGCCTCGAACCGCAACTGCTTAGTGAGTTTAAGACGATACTGTCCCAGCCGCACGGCATCGTAATCGTCACAGGCCCGACCGGCAGCGGCAAAAGCACCACATTATATTCAGCATTAAATTACGTAAAAGACCCGAGGAAAAATATTACAACAGTCGAAGACCCGGTCGAATATCGACTGGAAGGTATTAACCAGGTTCAAGTGAAGCCGGAAATCGACCTTACTTTTGCATCGTGTCTGCGGGCAATATTAAGACAAGACCCGGATATAATTCTCATAGGCGAGATACGCGACAAAGAGACGGTGGAAATTGCGATTAAGGCATCTTTGACGGGGCACTTAGTTTTGAGCACATTCCATACCAACGACGCGCCAAGCGCAGTAAGCAGACTGGCATATATGGGTATTGAGCGGTATCTGCTGGCATCGACGCTGAATCTGATCATAGCCCAGCGACTTGTAAGGAGAATATGCGAGCGGTGTAAAGAGCCAACAACTCTAAGCGAGCAGGTCTTTCGGCGTCTAAAGATTGCCCCTGAACAGGCCAGAGACACGATATTTTACCACGGACGAGGGTGTAAAAACTGCGGTGGGACAGGTTATTACGGCAGACTGCCCATATTTGAGTTTTTAGTTGTGGATAATAATATGCGCGAAATGTTCGTTAATAACGCCAACGAGGCGCAATTGAGAGCTATGGCACGCCAAAATGGCTACAGCGGCCTGCTTGAAAGCGGGGTTATCAAGATGCTGCAGGGTTTAACAACCGCTGAAGATGTCCTTAGCGTAACATTTGCGGAAGATACCAAAAACATAGAAGCTCAATAACCAAAAGGACCGCCAAGGTAAACTTCCGGATTAAATAAAACCTTGCTAAACTCAAGGTTTTAAGACGCCGATAAGAAATTGCTAAGCGTAAAGCGAAAACACAAAAACAAGGATTTAAACTTAAAATCAAAGGGGCTCTACTGTTCGACCCTGAACCAGCAGCGGTTCAGGGCAATTAAGGACCTTAGCTTTTGATTTATATTTTCAGTATCGTTATTAAGCTTCTGGCTTTAACAAAATGAGTATAAGTTATAGATATGTAGCTCGGGACACAACAGGGGCACGCAGGGAGGGTTTCCTGGAGGCCGCCTATCCAAATGACGTGCTTGCATGGCTTCGCGAAAAGGGATTTACCCCCATCTCCATAGATGAGGTATCTGTGGAGATAAAGCGAGTCCAAAAAGCGCCTCGCAAAAAACGTATCAAATCATCAGACCTTGCGGCTTTGTGCTGGCAGATGACAACAATGTTAGAGGGAGGAATTCCCATTACCATTGCCTTAGACACTATTGCCGAGGATATAGAAAACCTGTCGCTCCAGCGAGTTCTGCAACAAGTTTCAGAAAGAATGAAAAAAGGTATAGCATTTTCGGACAGTATGGCGGAATTTCCGAAGGTATTCAATCAGATGTTCCGCTCAATGATATTAGCAGGAGAAACCGGCGGAACACTCCCGGCTACATTGCACCGGCTGGCAGAATATATGGACAATCGCGATAAATTGGGCAAAAAAGTCAAAGGAGCAGTTGCTTATCCCATCTTTGTACTCACGTTTATTGTCTTAATAGTGATATTCATAATGGCCTTTATTATACCGAGATTTCGCATAATATTCAGCCAAATCGGGGGCAGGCTGCCGGCTTTTACCCAGGCATTTATGGGGTTTTACGATACCGTTGCTGCTAATCTGGTTTTTATCATTGGCTCGGTGTTGTTCGTAATCATTTTAACATCTCTGACTTATACGAAGACCAAAAAGGGCCACTATTTTTTCAGCAAACTTACGATGGGCCTGCCTTTGTTCGGGAAGATTCTCAGGCAGGCTTTCGTTGCAATGTTCTGCAGGACGATGTCAACGTTACTTTCTGCGGGAGTTTCAGTTCTTGAGGTGCTTGAAATACTGTCCACAATGACAAATAACGATATTATAAAGTCGTCCATAATACGAACAAGGGAGCATGTAGTCGGCGGCTCAAATATCTCATCGAGTATGGCCTTATCGGGCTTTTTCCCAAATATGGTCATCAAAATGGTCCAGGTGGGGGAAGAAAGCGGCTCACTGCCGAAGGTGCTTGACAGAACCAGCGACTATTTCGAACGAAAGGTCGATTCAACGGTAACCACGGCTATGTCATTGATCGAGCCGATAATGATTGTAACGGTTGGTGCGATTGTATTGGTTGTAGTTCTTGCGCTGTATCTGCCGATATTCACAATGTCGGAGATGTCAAAGTAAGTATATTCCCCATTGAATCGAGGAGGAACCGGGGACAAAAAAACAAATGCTATAAAGTCGTTTAGATATTTAACCGATTTTGTTAAAATAGAAATTTTAGATAAAATAGATAAAAAAGTATTGACAAGATTTAATAAGTGTATTATATTAATAGAGCTAACTTGGGTAATTTAGGCAATTGTGATAAAATAGAAACAAATGCCTGGTGTCTGTTGTAGCAGACAAAAGTTTAGCAGGCGTAAATATAATAACGTTCTTTTGAAACATTTTTTAGGAGAAGTAAAAATGGAAAGCAGAAAAGGTTTTACATTAGTAGAGCTGATGGTCGTGATTCTGATTGTCGGCATCCTTGCTGCGGTTGCGATACCGATTATGCGAGGCAGAATCGACTCAGCCAAGTGGTCAGAAGGAAGGTCGATGATGGGGACCGTCGCAAGCGCAATTCGTGCCTACGTCGCAGAGAAAGATACATGGGATGCGGGTATGGATGGTGGATTCGCCAACTGGGGAACCCAGTTAGGATTCCGCGATGAGGATTTCGACGGCACGTACTTTGATTCGGGCATGTTTGATGTCGCCGCCGATTATGACCCAAACAGCGCCCCGGCCTTGACGTTCACAATCACAGGTACCAATACCGACCTGACACCAAACGAGTATACACTGACCGAAGCCGGCGCCTGGTCATGGCAGTAAAAGAGATGTTTAATAGGGGGCCAGATAATGGCCCCCTTTATTAAACATTTAAGTCCCGTTAGAAATGGCTATCCATCCTGTGGATTGCGATTTTAGCTCCGTTAGAGATTAAGTCTCTAAAGGGGGTTGGCAAATGTATTTCTAACGGGATAAGGGGTAGGAAATTATCTCAAAACTGTCACAATGAGCGAAGTGAAGAGTCTGTCCGCCTGCGGCGGAAAAAAGAGAGACTCCTCGCTTCCTTCGACCTGGTTCGACTTTGCTCACCACAGGTTGCTCAGGACAGGTCGCTCGGAATGACGTTTGGAGGTAGTTTCTAAAAACTGTCACCGGGCTTTGTTTTGCAATTTAATTATTGCAAAATATAAAGCCCCGAACCGAGAAAAGCTCTGGTTCAGGGAAAGCCCGAGATGAGCACGCGAGGGGTCTAAAAGTCTTTCTTTGTAACAGGTGATTTGCATCACTGTCATTGCGAGTCCGCAGAAGGCAGACGCGGCAATCTCATCGTATGAAATAATAGAGATTGCTTCGCTTCGCTCGCAATGACCAAAAACAAGAGCTGCTGCAAAGCACAATGTTGGTTTAGACTCGTGATACCCTGCTATGCGTAGCGATTCGCAGGGTAGAATAAGATTTTTCGCGGAGCTCGAAATGAAATGGTCCGACATCGCTCACCATCCCAAGCAACGTCGAGGGAATGTGTTCCAAAGAAAGAACACTTGAGGGGGGTAAATTATGACAGTTAATGGCTTGGGCATAAAGCAAGTCGAATTCATCCTTCGTAGTTCATCTTTCGCAGCAGCGCCGCTTCGGAGAATGGATACTACGGAGAACGGATTCAAACGTGGTTTTACCCTTGTTGAAACGCTAATAACTACGATCATTGTGGCTATAATCACACTGGGCGCATTGAGCTCTCAATACCATGCAGCCAGACACGGCAGAATAGCCGAAGCACAAATCATCGCAACACGCACGGCACAGCTATTGCTTGAAGACTGGAAAAGCACCGGCGGCTCACTCGACTATGACCCAACCAGTCTCCAACTGGGTTTTACAGGGCCGTTACAAATACCTTCTCTATGGAGCCAGGGGCAAGGCGTAGGACAGGGCAGCCCACTTCATAATGCAGTATATTCCATCGCAGTCAACGGCCTGCCAATGCAGGTCATGCTTATATGGGTTGATGTTGAAACCGACAGCGATGCCAGAGCAACACTGAGGGAGCTTATCGTTATCGTCAGATTTGCAGGAAACGGCGAACACAGCACTTTGGAGAATCTGTCACCTCTTATCCTGACTACCTACGTCAGGATTGACGGGACAAGCGGCTAAGTAAAAAATACGAAATGCAAGATATAAGATACAAATCGCGTCGCGGCTTCACTATGGTAGAGCTGGTTGTTACCATAATCGTAACCGTGGTGCTTGTGCCGGTTATCGGGGTCTTACTTATCGGCGGCCATCGAGCGTGGAGCAATACCTATACCTCCGCAAATAAAAAAATAAAACAGGATGCACAAGCCGTTATGTTAAAGTTCGGCAGCATGGGAAGAATGTCCAACCGATTCAGCTACAAAATCTATAATATAAACGGCAGCAGCTATACAGAAGCCAAACCTCAGGGCACAGGGCAAGAGGTAGTCTCGGGCGACGCAGTGGAATTTAGATACTGGGACGTCGGACTCGACGCAGAAGACAGTCAGGGGCTAATGGAAGTTACCAAGACAGCAACAGCTTACGCCCTTTTCTACATTGAAGGTGACAAACTAATGCTGGACCGCGGCCCGTATCCGCCTGGAGCAGTGCCGGTCGATGGCGGCGACAAAAATACCAACAGCGTAACCACAACCGTCCTTGCTGAAAACGTTAGCTTTGACCCTGATGCAGGAGCTTTCAGCCATACGGTGGTCAACGGCGCAGGCCAGGGAGCCGTCAGAATTAATATTACCCTGACGGACCCGGAAACCGGTGAAAGTATCGAGGTAATGACGGCGACATTAATGCGAAATATGTGGCCGAGATAAATCCGCCTGAGGCGGATGAATATTAAAAAAACTGGTCGGGGGTGTGAGATTATGAGAGGCAAAATCAAACAAGGTCAATTTTATCGGGATGGCTCGACACTTGTTCTGGCCATTATAGCCATGGTTATTCTGTCTGCTATGGGAGTAGGAATGCTTGCAACGGCTTATGGCGTCAGACACCGTGCAATCCGGCTGAAAAATGAGACGACGGCGATGCTTGCAGCCGAGGCGGGCTACGAAAAGGCGATTTACTGGATGGGTCAGCAGAAGGATATGCTAAGCACGCTGCAGCAGGACGCAACCGGAACCAGAAGCGCTCTGAGCTTTCCAGACAGCTCCTGCGACTATCAAATCAAGCTTTTTGCATTCGTTGGCTCACGACCGGTTTACCGGGTCATATCCAACGGGCACAGCGGCATATTCAACAGGACAGTGGAGGTATATGTGGTTCAAGCGTTGAGCGGCTGGGATATGGGAATGTGCAGAGTTCCAATGGGAAACAATAAAACATATCCGGTCAACTTTGCGGATAACGAAGTAATCGATATGCGCGTGCATATTAACGAATTCGAAGATAATCCTGATGAGAGAGATATCTATATAACCGGCGAGCCACAATTTTTAGCGCCAGTTTCGATGGGGGAATCAAAGTTCAGGGATAACGGCGACGACAAGCCCGGCTATAACGACCAGCGTGATTATGATGACCTGATGTCCCTTTTTGAGGATGGGATCTACTTTGACCAGCCAGAGTGCAAAGTATCAGAAGAAACTACCGTCCAGAAAAAGCTCGACCGCTTCAAAAACAGCACCAAACCTGATTTCACTTTCAACCCGATAGCAAGTTCATTGATTGGCAACCCCAATCCTACCGTTCAGCTTGAATTTTTTGTTGAAGACGGCGTCGGCAAGGTGTGCATAACCAACAATTGCACAGTTCGTGGTTATCAGAGGAACAGCGAAGATACGACGTGGGATTTTAAAATCAAGCCCGACAGCGACCCTCAAGAATATGAGAGATACTATATATATGCCTACCATTTCAGGCCTGAAGGCGGGGAAAGAACCGTCGTTCCCATAGAACAAACTTACGTTTCTCAGTCGTTCGGGGATGTGGAATCCGAGCCGGGTGGTCAGATTTATGTTGAGGGCAACGTTATTATTGGCGGCAATATGCTTTTGCACAATGAAGGCCAGGTAGTAAAAGGTACAATGACCGTGGTAGCAACAGGCAATATCTGGGTTGCCGATTCCATATTGCTTGACGGCGCACATAATGAGGACGGATTACCCGCAGCGGATAATCCTAACATATTCGGCCTGATTGCAGAGGGGGTAGTCAAGGTCGTTGACCCGGGTATATCCAGTTATAGTTCCGGAGGCACAAACAGTTATCCCGGTCCGCCCATTAAACCTGACGGCCTGGAATATGTTCCTACCGGCCGGCAAGATGAAGGCGAATGGGTCTTGCAACGCGTGAAGGGGAAATGGGTTCAAGTGTGGCAGGAAGCAGAAGTTTATGAAAGACATTTGCCGGACCCGATGATAGTTGAGGCAGCAGTGACGGTCGGGGGAGGGGGATGGGGCGCTGAAAATGTCAACCGAAATTACTCAGGCACTTATTACGGCGGCAGAAAAGAGGCAAGCGGGACCGAGGACTATCTGATTCTACACGGATCTATCACTGAAGGTATGCGAGGTGTCGTCGGATTGATAAACAAAGACGGCTTTATAAAACGTTATTATACGGATGAGCGAATACTCGAAGGCATCCTGCCGGGCGATATCTGGCTAAGGGGCAAATATATTCCAGCACCATCGGGCTGGCATGATTATCGACATATTGCTCCCTAACGGTCGCGGCTCTGATTTGGCCAAGAATTGCAATAAAAAAAAGGGTTCTTAAATCCTCAACGATACCAATATTTAATTAGCGGATAGTTACAATAGACAGCATAAACATATAAGTCTTGCCTATCGGCAGACAAGTCTTGCCTGTCAGCAGACAGGGAAAGGTATTTGAGATATGCTTTGGTTCGACAGAACTAACATATCTACTTTTGCCATAAGGGATTACGTAAATTCAATAACTATCTTTTCTGGCTACGGCCGGCTTTCCGGCTACGGCTCGGTACTTCGCCGAGACGAGCGCCCAGACGAGTGCATTGCCATAAGCAGGCGTATTCTTGAGTCGAACCCCTATTTCCACATCTATAAAACTGTCAAAAAATCCCTGATTCGGAGCATAATTTCCTTGACATTGTTCTATAAATCAGGTATATTGTTCTTTAAGGATGGTGATGGGAAGACATCTTCGTTTTTCCTATCAAGTTTCTTCCCACAAAAATGCTGATTTGCTCTTGCCAGATACAACGAGCAATGAACATTAGTTTCATTGCAAGGAATATGGTTTAAATATAAGCAGTAAAGAAGTTAAAACGATGGCAAAAAGAGCGTTTTTCAGCGGTGACCTGCAAAGTAGATTTTCTCACTCAATACTTATTATCTGGAGCAAATGAAAATGGTTAAGGGGCTCAAACTCGTAAAAGGCGTTACCTTAATTGAAGCGATAGTAGCTATGAGCATTCTGGCCATAGCTGCGATAGGCGCAATGAGCTATCAATACCATGGGGCCAGACACGCTCGCATAGCACGTGAGCAAATCACCGCCACGCGCACGGCACAACTGCTGCTGGAAGACTGGAAAAGTTACTGCTACGATGGCGAGGTGGACAAATATGACCCAACCGATCTGGGATTGGGCTTTTCAGAACCGTTACCGATACCCCCTGGGCTTACTTACGGCGAGGTGCCGGGCAATCCACTCAACGATGCGATATATACCATCACGGTTGACGGTCTGCCGATGCATGTAATGCTCAAATATAGCAAAATTGGATACGATGAAATATCAGAAATAAGTCTGTGGGAACTTTCCGTTATCATCAGTTTTGAAAGAATCGACGGAGCCAATGGTTCACCAACAAGCGCTCTGGAGAATATGCCGCCTCTTATCATGACTACCTACGGAAGTAACGCAACAAGCGGCTAAATTAAAAATACAAAATGGGAAATACAAGCTATAAAACACGTTGCGGTTTCACCCCGTTAGAAAAAGAGTTCCGCCCTTTGGGCGGGCCGCCGTTTGGCGTGGTAAAAAATACATGGCGAGGGGGGGACTTTAAACCCCACCCGCGCTTTCTAACGGGGTTCTCTATGGTCGAGCTGGTCGTTACCATAATCGTAACCGTAGTGCTTAT
>Ga0299912_10003083_pt1 | contig 13664 bp, 13 predicted proteins | sample RVTome_2_FD_207667 | JGI IMG/M metagenome (GOLD analysis project Ga0299912, IMG submission 207667) | Soil microbial communities from uranium-contaminated site in the Upper Colorado River Basin, Wyoming, United States - RVT95D214 (version 2) ...
GGGCTGGGACGGCTTCTTCGTCTGGGACCACCTCCTCGTCGATCGCAGCTGGCGGACGACGATCACCGACGCCTGGACGGTGCTGGCGGCCATTGCCGCCGGCACCGTCCGGATCCGGTTCGGGCCGATGGTCGCGGCGCTTCCCCGCCGTCGACCATGGCTCGTCGCCCGCGAAACGGCCACGCTCGACGTGCTCTCGGGCGGCCGGCTGATCCTCGGGGTCGGCCTGGGCTGGCCCACCGACCCCGACTTCGCCGCCGTCGGTGACGAGGAGGACCTCCGCCGCCGGGCCGAGATGCTCGACGAGTCGCTGGCCATCCTGGAGGGCTGCTGGTCGGGCGAGCCGTTCGCCTTCGAGGGTCGCCACTATCGCCTGGCCGAGGCGGTATGGCTGCCGCGGCCGGTCCAGCGCCCGCGGATCCCGGTCTGGTGCGCCGCGCTGCGCCCGTTCCGCGAGGGACCGCTCCGCCGCGCGGCCCGCTGGGACGGCATCTTCCCGGCCACCGACGAGTACGACCTCGTCTCGGCTCCCGAGATGGCCAAGGTGGCGGCCCGCGTCGCCGCGCATCGCGCACCCGGCGCCGGGCCGTTCGACCTGGTCGTCCAGGGAATGACCGGCGGCCTCGACCCGGCGGCCGACGAGGCGGAGGTCGCCCCCTACCGCGAGGCCGGCGCTACCTGGTGGCTGGAGCTCCTGACCGAGTGGCAGGGCGACCTGGACGCCATCCGGGCCCGGGTGCGCCGCGGTCCGCCGCGAGGCTGATGCCGGCCAGCCGGCCTACTCCGCCGGGACGGTGAGCTCCGCGCAGGGGTCGCCGTCGCCCGGCAGGACCGGCCGGACGGTGACCCCGTAGCTCATCGACATCTCGGGCGACTCGATCCACGGCTGGTTCGCCTTCGCCTTGTACAGCGACGGCCCGAGCACCTGGGCCTCCTGGCCGGTCACCGTGCCGCAGCGGAGCGCGGTGTCGGTGATCACCGGGTCGCCGAAGAAGGCGAAGCGAACCTCGACCGGCCAGACCATCGGGCCGAGCCCGGGGACCGGGTCGGCCGGCCCGAGCCCGACCAGGATCGAGAAGGCCACGGGCGCGTAGCCGGTACCCCGGCCGACCTCGCTCGCGAGCCAGCCGTCGAGGTCCGCCAGCCGTGCCCAGAAGGCGGCGAACGCCTCCGGCGTGCCGGGCGCCGGGTTGGGGCAGCGCGTGCCGGGGTCACAGCGGACGAGCCGGGTCGGGTCGCCGACGAGATCGTACGAGACGCCGTCGACCGTCAGCTGCAGGCGCGCCTGCTTGCCGCCCATCATGCCCGTCCCGCCGGTGAAGTCCGTCTCCCCGGACAGGAGCCCGGCGCCCCGGGCGTCGGCGATGATCCGGGCGATGCCCGCCTCGGTGACCAGTCGGACGTCGACCTGCGGGACGAGCGGGCCGGGGAAGATCGCCGGGACGGGGGCGGGCTGGAAGGCCCGGCCGTCGGCCGTGATGATGAGGACAGGCAGCCAGCCGAAGCGGTGGACGGGCAGGATCGCCTGCGTCTCGGTGGCCCGGAGGACGACGGCTGGTTCGGGCGTGGGGGCCGCCGACGGCGCCGGCACCCCCGACGGCACCGGGCTGGAGCCAGGGGTAGCGGTCGGGCCGGGAGGCGAGGGACTGGGGGTGGAGCCGGCGCTGCCGCTGCAGGCGGCGAGGATGAGCCCGAAGACGACGAGGCCTGGCGCGAGGTGTCGGCGGTCCATGAGCTGCTCCGCGAACGTGCCTGTCCGGCCGGGCGGCCGGCCCGCTGGTTCGACGCCCGGTCACGCTCCGCGGTTCCGCGCGTGGCGCCACCGCGAGCGGGGCGATCCCGGGTCGCGGGGCGGGTACGGGCGAGCGTTGCCAGGCGCGCGGGCACGGTGCGAGCGAGCCGCACCTGGCGCGCGCGGCGCCCGTGCGGCCGGGCCCGGGACGCGCGATCCTTGGCGCATGCAGCCGCCTGTCCCGCCCCCGCCGCCGTCGTCGCCCGTCGCCCATCCTCACCCGGCCCTGGAGGCCGCGGCCGAGGCGCTCGTCGCTGCCGGGGCCCGGCTGGCCGCCGGCGGCCTGATCGTGGCAGCGGAGGGAAACCTGTCCATCCGCCTGGGCCCCTACGCGATCGCGATCACCCCGGCGGGGCGGCGGAAGGACGAGCTGGCGCCGAGGGACATCGTGGTCGTCGCGATCGAGCCCGAGCCCGACGAGTCGCGCCGGGCGATCCGGCCCAGCTCCGACCTCGCCATCCACCGAGCCGTCTATGCCGCCCGCCCGGACGCGACGGCCGTGGCCCACGCCCATCTCCCGGCATCGCTCGCCCTGACGACCTCGGGGATCGTGCCCGACCCGGAGATCCTGCCCGAGACGGCCCTCGCCCTGCCGCACCTGCCCTTCGTGCCCTACCAGGAGCCCGGGAGCGCGGGCCTGGCCGCCGCCGTCGGCGCAGCCCTGTCCGGCTCGTGGGCGGCGGGTGTGGTCCTTCTCGAGCGCCACGGGGCAGTGGCCGTGGGACGGACCATCGACGAGGCGGTCGACCGACTCGAGACGGTGGAGCTGCTCTGCCGGACCTGGCGGGACGCGCTCCTCGTCGGCGGCGATCCCCGCCGGCGTCGCCGCGGCCCGGTGCTGCCCGGCGCGGCTGCCCGGACGCCCCGCCCGATCCGGCGGCGCCCGTGACGAAAGGCTCCGCGGGGACCACTCCTGCGACCACCGTTCTCCCGGGCGACGACCCGGCCGCCATCGCCGCCGCGGCCGGGGTCATCCGCGCCGGGGGGCTTGTCGCCTTCCCCACCGAGACGGTCTACGGTCTGGGCGCGAGCGCGCTCGATCCGGTCGCCGTCGCCCGGATCTTCGAGGCGAAGGGCCGCCCGCGATTCGACCCGCTGATCGTCCATCTCGCCGACCCCGGCGAGCTCGGTCGCTGGGCAGACCCGGACGACGCGGCCGACCCGCGCGTGACCCGGCTCGTGGCGGCCTTCTGGCCCGGGCCGCTGACGCTCGTCGTGCGGAAGCGCCCGGTGATCCCGGGGATCGTCACGGCGGGCCTGCCGACGGTCGGGCTCCGCGCCCCCGACCACCCGGTGGCCAGGGCGCTCATCGCCGCCGCCGGGGTCCCGCTCGCTGCGCCGTCGGCCAACCGCTTCGGCCGCCTCTCCCCCACCCGGGCGGCGCACGTCGTCCGCCAGCTCGGCGGCCGCGTCGGGCTCGTCCTGGACGGGGGACCGTCCCGGGTGGGGGTGGAGTCCACGGTCGTCCTCCTCGCCGCCGGCCGAGCCGTGCTCCTCCGGCCGGGCGGCCTCCCGGCCGAGGCGATCGAGGCGCTCGTCGGCCCGCTCGAGGCAGTCACCGACGCGGCAGCCGGCTTGCCCGCCCTGGCCCCCGGCCGGATCGGTGCGCACTACGCCCCGGGGCCACCGCTCACGATCGCACCGGCCGGGCGGCGGGTGACGCCCGGACGTCCTGGCGAACGGCTCGGCCTGCTCGCCGCCTCGGAGGCCGGCAGGGCCCGGGCGGAGCGAGCCGGGGGCCCGTTCGCCGCGGTGGAGGTGCTCGCGCCAGACGGAGACCCGGTCAGGGCCGCGGCCCGGCTGTTCGACGCCCTCCATGCGCTCGACGAGGCCGGCCTGGACCGGATCGTCGCCCAGCCCGTCCCCGAGCACGGGCTCGGCAGGGCGGTGATGGACCGGCTCCGCCGGGCGGCACTCGACCGGGCCGAGGCGTAGCGAGCACCGACCCCGATCTCGTCCGCCTGGAGCTGCACACGCTCGTCGGCAACGCGGCCTCGGGGGCCTTCGCCGGCAAGGCCGGCTTCACTCGCGAGCTCGAGGATCCGCTCCTGGCCCGCCGATCGTCACCTTCCCGCCAGGCCGGCGGCGATTGTCGCGGCAAGGCCGAGGACGACGAGGTTGCCGGCGAACCCGACTGCAGCCGCCACCCCCGGCGGGAGGCGCCGGTGGAGGAGCGCCCCGACCGCCGCCAGGAGCGTTTGCCAGGAGAGCGAGGCGAGAAGGGCGCCGACCACGAAGGCTGCCTTCCCGGCCGGGTCGACCCCACCGGCGCCGGCAGCCGGCAGGCCAAGGACGAGGGCACCGAAGTAGACGACCGTGAGCGGATTGATGAGCGTCAGGCCGACGAAGGCCAGGAACGTCCGGGCCGCGCTCCCGCCGGGCCGCGCCTGCGATTCCGTGATGCCGGGTACCCCCAAGCCGCCCGCCTGCCCTCGCCTGAGGTTGCGGGCAACGAGGATCAGGCCCCGCACGGCGATCGCCACCAGGACCGCCACCGCGAGCGCCTTGAGGGGCCGTTCCCACGGCGACACGGCCGCCGCCACGGCAGCGCCAGCCGCGGCTGCCACGGCGGCATAGAAGCCGTCAACCGCCGCCGCTCCGGCGCCGGCGGCCGCTCCCAGCCGAAAGCCGCGGCGCAGCGCGGTCTCCAGGATGAGCACGGCGATCGCGCCCACGGGGATGGCGATGCCGTAGCCGGCGGCGACGCCGGCAAGGAATGCGTCACTCACCCGGCGACGCTCCCGATCGACGTTGGCAGCGCGTAGAAGACGGTCGGTGTTCCGCCACGCTCCATCTGGCCGCGGGCCGCGATCCCGCCCATGAGCAGGCCGTGCAGGCCGCGCATCGCCCGCTCGAGGTCTCGCACCCGCCCGCGGGCCACGGCGACGGAGACCGTCGCCCGGCTCACTCGGAGCTCGGCCGCCACCGCCGCCTGCCGCCGCCCCTCGACGAGGATCCGCCGGGCGATGTCGCGCTGGCGGGCCGTCATGTCGCCAACGAGCGCATCGAGGAGCGGGGCGAGGTCGGCCAGGAGCGCGTCGGTCCCCGGGTCGCCGCTCAGCACGACCAGCCGCTCCCGGCGTGCCTTGAGCTGGACCAGCTCGGCCATGGCCCGGGCCCGGGCGGCCTTGCCCTCGCCGGCCACCACCGCCCAGCGGAGCGGCAACCCGTCCGGGTCGAGCGCCGCGGCGACGATCGGCCGGAAGGGATCGGCGCCGGGCAGGAGCGCGCCCTCGACTTCGTCCCCGCGGGCACAGAGGCCAAACGGCCGGAGGACACCGGGCCCCGCCGCGGCGGCCAGGATGACCGGCAGGCGGACGAGGAACCCGTCCGCCCGCTCCTGCTGGACGCGCGAGCCCACGACCCCGGCGCACATGACGAGAAGGAGGGCGGGGGTGGGCACGAGCGCAGGCTAGCTCGGGTGACGTTAGCCGTCAACGGCTTACAGACGGGAGTGCCTGCGGGCGGAAGGAGAAGGCTCACGGGCTGGAGCGTCGACGGTCGTGGCGCGACGCCGCCCGCGACTACGAGCCGCCCACCGGCAGCACGACGAGGTACTTCCCCTCGAACCTCGGGTAGGAGCCAACGACCTTGTACTTGACCACGTTCCGTTCCAGGCTCGCCGCACCGTGCCAGGTGCCAGGCTTCGAGGTCTTCCCCCAGGCGGCGACCGATGCCGGGTACCAGGGATCCATGATCCGGGCGGCGGTCACAGAGTAGGTCCGGCCGGAGGCGGGATCGTCGGTCGCCCGGAAGCCGGTCATCACCCACGAGTCGAGGCCGCTCCGGGCCACCAGGCCGGCCGGCCGGCCGGTCGTCCGGATGGCCCGCGCCGCGAGCTTCAGGGCCTGGCTCCGGGCCGAGACGGCCCGCAGCTCGTACGGGTAGCCGAGCTCGGTGAGCGTGGCGGCCCACGAGGACGGCCCCATCCCGCCGATCTTCGGCTCGCCGCGCGGCGTGAGCGCGATGGCCCGCGAGCGGAGACGCTCCTGGGTGGCGCGGCTGCGGTCGTTCGTGCCGGCCAGGACGTTCTGCATCGCCTGGATGGCGGCCGCCTGGGCCCAGTCGGTGCGCACCGCCGGGGCGAAACCCTCGCCGCCGGCCACGCTGAACTCGAGCGGACCCGGCGAGGCGGAGGGAGGCATCTGGGTCGGGGCGGGGCTGCCTGTCGCTGCTGGTCCGGGGGATTCGCCCGGGCCGGCCGTCGGCGATGAACCGGGCGTCCCCGGGACGGCTGAGCCCTGCCCCGGGCTGGCGGAGGGGCTGCCCGCCGCCGGTGTCCGGCCCGGGCGACCCGGCTCGATCAGCTCGCCGGCCCGCGCCAGGAACCACCCGCCGACCACGAGGGCCAGCGCGAGGAACAGCGCGGTCGCGAGATCGGTCGAGTCGCGGTTCATCCGTCCGGCCGGGAAGACTCCATGCGCATGCGCAGCGGTCGCTCGGACGAGCGGGCCCTGCCCACCGTGACGCCCGATGGCCGGCGACGACGCAGCCGCCGCCCGGGGCTCGGCCCGGCGAGGGTACCATGGGGCTGGTCGCGCCCGGGTGCCCGGCCGGGCGGACCGCGCTTTTGCGCGTCCGCGCTGCCGACCTGCGGGGCCCGCGCGGCGCGCCGCACCCGCCGCGTTGCGTCCTCGCCGGGTCGCCGCTGGAGCCGCCACCGATGATCCCGCCGATCGACGCGATCCGCCTCCGGGCCGAGACCGCGGCCTCCCCGGCCACGCTCTGGGCCTGGCTGACCGAGCCGGAGAAGCTGGCGAGGTGGTTCACCGCGGCCTCGCCGCTCGGCGCGCCGGGTAACCCTCACCTCCTCGACTTCGGCGACGGCAGCGCGGTCGAGGGCACGGTCCGGGCGGTCGAGACGGGCCGCTCGTTCAGCCACACCTGGCGCTGGCGGGACGAACCGGAGGCGAGTGCCACCCTCGTGAGCTGGACGGTTGAGCCGCTGCCGGGTGGCCGCGCCGCCGTCGTCCTCGTCCACGACGGCTGGATGGAGGCCGGCCTCCCGGCCGCCGTGCGCGACGAACACGCCACCTACTGGCGTGGCTACCTGGGCGCGCTGGTCGACCTGCTCGCCGACGCGGCGTGATCGCCGCCCTCCACCGCTACGCCCGCAGCTTCACCGGGTTCGATCGCGACGCCCGGGTCTTCCTCGTCGTCACCCTGGTCTACAGCATCGGCCTCAGCCTGTACTGGGTCGACTTCAACCTCTACCTGGCGGCCCTCGGCTTCGACCGCCCGTTCATCGGCCTGGTCGCCACGGTCAGCTCGGCGGCCGCCGCCCTCACCGCCCTGCCCATCGCCTTCCTGTCCGATCACGTCGGGCGGCGGCTCGTCCTCATCGCCGGGTCGGGTCTCGGGGCGGCCGGCATCGCCGGCCTGCTGTTCACCGTCGAGCCGGCGCTGGTCATGGTCCTGGCAGCGCTGGCCGGAGTGGGCTACCAGTCGTTCAGCGTCGTCTCGGCGCCGTTCCTCACCGAGCGGAGCCGGCCGGAGCACCGGAGCGAGCTGTTCTCGCTCCAGTTCGCGATCACGAACCTGACCAACGTCGGGGCGGCCCTGGCGGGCGGCGCGCTGGCCTCGGCGTTCGCGGCCGCCTGGGGCTTCGCGCCCGATGGGCCCGAGGCGTACCAGGTCCTGCTCGTCGCCATGTTCCTGTCGATGGCCGGGTCTGCCGCGATGCTTCTCATGCTGTCCGACGATCGGCCAAGGCGGCGCGACCCGCCGGCCATGGAGGAGCGACGTGCCACCGAGTGGCTAGGCGAGCCGATCGCGGTCCGCCCGGACCGGCCCGCTCGACCGCCCGCGGGGCGGATCCGGCCGGCCACCCGCCCACGGCCCGGCGACCCGGAGACGTCCGCGATCGACGTGGGCCTGTTTGCCAGGATCCTCCTGCCGGGCTTCCTCATCAGCCTGGGGGCGGGCCAGGTGCTCCCGTTCCTGAACCTGTTCATCGAGGGCAAGTTCGGGCTCGACCTCGCCTCGCTCAACGCCGTGTTCGCGGTGACGAGCTTCGGCACCTTCGTGGCGATCATGGTCCAGCCGGCAATCGCCCGGCGGTTCGGCAAGATCGGATCGGTGGTCCTCGTCCAGGCGGCAAGCCTTCCGTTCCTGGTCGTGCTCGGCTTCTCGCCGATCCTGTGGACGGTGATCGTGGCGATGGCGGTCCGGAACTCGCTCATGAACGCCGGCAACCCGATCTTCTCCGCCTTCGCCATGGAGCAGGTCCGGCCGGGCGGGCGGGCGACCCTCGCAGCGGCGATGAGCCTTGCGTGGTCGGGGGGCTGGGCGCTGGCGGGCCCGTGGTACAGCCTGCTCCAGCGGACGCTCGGCTTCGAGGCCGGCTACGCCGTCAACTTCATCACCATCATCATCCTCTACAGCCTTGCCACCTTCCTCATGTGGTGGTGGTTCCGTGGCGCCGAGCCGCAGCCCCGGGGTGCGGCCGTCGGGGCATGAGCTCGGCCGGGGGCATGAGCCCGGCCCCAGGACGGCGTCGAAGGGGTGGTCCCGGGCAGTACCGTCGGGCAGGTGACAGCGGGACAGGAGGAGGCGACACTACCCGCCCCATGGCCCTGCTGACCGCTCGCGCGTCGCCGTCCCGCCGGGTCCGCGCCCTGCGACTCCTGCTCGCGGCCGGCCTGCTCGGCACGATCGGGGCGGCCGGGCCGCCGGACATGGAAGCGTCGACCGCGCCGCTGCCAGCCTGCCGGACCGGCGACGCCCTGACCCCGTGGCGCCGGCTCGACCAGTTCCGGGTCACCGTCCTCGATCGCTGGTACCGGCTCCCGTCGTCCTACGTGCCACCACTCCGATCGGTGGCCGCCGCCGGCTTTGCCTCGGGCGGCGCGGTGCGGCGCGAGGTCATCCCGGACCTCGCCGCCCTGCGGGTCGCGGCTCGCCGGGCCGGCGTCCGGCTCGCGATCCGCTCCGCCTACCGAAGCTACCTGGTGCAGCGCTGGACCTATGCCCGCTGGGTCGGCATCCTCGGGCCGGCCCGGGCCGCGGCCACCAGCGCCCGCGCTGGTCACTCCGAGCACCAGCTGGGCACGGCGATCGACTTCACCATCCCCGGCGCGCCGGCGCCCTGGCTCTATGCCGACTGGTCCCGCACGCGCACCGGGGCATGGCTGAAGGCGAACGCCTGGCGCTACGGCTTCGTGATGTCCTACCCCGCCGGCCGGACGGCGGTCACCTGCTATGACTACGAGCCCTGGCACTACCGCTGGGTCGGGCACGAGGTCGCGGCCAGGATGCGCCAGGCCGGGCTGGCGCCGCGACCGTGGCTGTGGCGCTTCGGCGCGACCTACGTCTGGCCAGCCCCGGGGCCCGCACCCACGCCCACGCCGGCGCCGACGCCCGGGGTGACCCCTGCGCCGGTGGTGACGGCCCCACCCGAAGCGACCGCTTCACCCGGCGAAAGCCCCCCGCCGGAGGCGAGCCCGTCGCCCGGGGAAAGCCCCCCGCCGGAGGCGAGCCCGTCGCCCGAACCGCCGCCGGGGAGCTGACCCGCGCCCCGCACCGACCGCGGCCCGGGCGGCCGTGACCCGGTATCCTCCGGTCCAATGGACGAGTCGATGTCCCCCGCCCCGCGCGAGAAGACCGCCACGCCCCGCAACCCCGGCCGGCACGAGCTGGGCATGCGCGCCAGCCTGCTCTTCCCCACGCGGGAGATCGTCGAACGCTACTACGTACCCCTCGTCTACACCGCCTGCCGGACCTGCTACTCCGAGCTCGACCCGGACGAGATCTTTCGCCGGGCGGTGGACGGGCAGGTCGACCCGGCGAAGCAGCGGCGGCTCATCGCCGGGGTGATCGAGTCGGGCCACGGGAGCACGATCGAGCACATCGTCTTCACCTTCGGCATCAGCGGCGTCAGCCGGACCCTGTCGCACCAGCTGGTCCGCCACCGCGCAGGCGTCGCCTTCGACCAGCAGAGCCAGCGCTACGTCACCTTCAGGGCCGCGGCCACGATGACCCCGGGGACGATCGCCGAGGCCGATCCCGGGCTTCGGGCGCGGTTCGAGGAGCAGCTGGCGGACTCGCTCTCCCTGTACGGAGACCTGCTGGAGGCCGGCATCCCCGGGGAAGACGCCCGGTTCGTCTTCCCCAACGCGACGCGCACGAACCTGGTCATGACCGCCAACCTGAGGGCGCTGATCCACATGGCCGGGCTGCGCCTGTGCACCATGGCCCAGTGGGAGATCCGGCGGTTGTTCCAGCTCATCCGCCACGAGGTCTTCGCCGTGAGCCCGTTCCTGGGCGGCTTCCTCGCGCCCAAGTGCGTACCCATGGGCTACTGCGACGAGATGGCGAACCGTGACGAGCACTGCCCGATCCGGCCGCACAAGGATCGCGTCCTGGGCGCCTGGGCGGAGCAGGCCCGCGCGTCGAAGGCGACCGGGCGCGCGCGGCCGGCCGTCGCCGGGCAGACGGGCGCGGGTGTCGGGCAGCCCGCGGACACCGCCGACTGATCAATGGCGGTTCGCCTCCAGTTCGATCGCGTCCCGCCCGGCGTGCAGATCGGGCCACACCGCCACGGCGTCGAGACCGTCGCCTACGTCGCCGCCGGCGAGGTCACCTTCGAGCACGGCGAGGATCTCGGCCGGCGGGTCGTCGTCCGGGCCGGCGACGTCCTCTACGAGGCGCCGTCCGAGTACCACCTGGTGCGCAACGAGGGGACGATCGACTCGCTCGTCCTGCTGGCCGCGGTGGAGCCGGATCCGCAGGCACCCGGAATCGTCTTCCGGCGCTGGGACGAGCCGGATGAGCCTGTCCGGCGGCGAGAGACGGCCCGCGTCATCACCCGCGACGGCCTCCGCCATCGAATCCTGGTAGAGCCGGGCGACTTCGGCACGGCCAGCTTCACCGTCGGCGAGATCGAGCTGTCGCCCGGCGCCACAACCGGCTGGCACCGGCACCTGCGCGCGGAGCACGTGATCGTCGTCTTCGAGGGCCGCGGCACGATCCGCGTCGGAGCGGTCGAGGAGACGCTCGAGCCGCTCAAGGGGGTCCGGGTGGAGACCGGTCTGCCCCACGCGATCACCAACACCGGCCGAACACCGCTGCGCTACCTGGTGTGCGCCACGCCGGCCGCCGATCCCCTGTCGGACCGCGAGCCGGCCGAGCCCCCCTCGTAGCTCCGTCCCCGGCCAGGACGGCAGCCGGCCGGCCGGGCCGTGGCCCGGGCAGAAAGAAACCGCCCCGGGAGGGAGTACCGACACCGGGATGCCGGTCGCGTCCCACCCGAGGCGGTTCCCGTCTCGGGTGGCCTCGCGGGCGAACCGCGTGCCGCCCGGGTGACGGGCGCAGCAACGCCCAGAGGAACCGACGGTTCGAGCGTCGCCTTGATGTAATCTCGGCAGCGGCTCTGTGGAAACGGGCCTTGCGGCCCCCCTCCGGCCGCGGTCCCTTGATGCAATCGCGGGTCCGCTGGCGCCGTTGGCCCCTCCGGGCAGAAAGAAGGCTACGGCCGGCGTCCGCCCCCGGCAACGGTGTTATCCACGAGTTGGAGCGACATCCGGGGAGGATCGTCCACGAGATTCTCCCCCGCTGTGGACGGGCTGTGGACAACCGGCCGGCCGCCTACGGGCGGCCCTTCCCGACCTCGACCACGACCGACCCGGCGGCCCGATCGTGGAGCCCGCGCCGCCGGCGGTCGGCGACCACGGTGACGAACAGGCCCAGCGTCCAGACGACATCGAAGGCGGCCACCGGCACGAGCGGCAGGGCCCCGCTCGACGCGAGCAGCCCGGCGCACAGCGGCAGGAGGGCCATCACCGCCCAGCGTCGCAGGGCATCTCCCGGCTCCAGGCGAGGCGGTGCCTCGCCCGGCTCCACGACGGCTGCCTGGATCGGTCGGACCGCGATCCCGGCGAGTCGCTGGAAGAGGGTCGCCCCGGCAAGCGCCCACGATCCGGCGAAGTAGCCGACGTCGACGACGAGGACGACGGCCAGGGTGAAGGCGACCCGGAGCGGCTGCACCTCGACGGGGATCAACCGGTCGCCCTCCGGGGCGACGACGACCAGCGGCCCGAAGGCGGCGTCGAGCAGGCTCGTGACCACGAGGTAGGCGAGCCCCAGGAGCATCGTGTCGGCGAAGTAGGCGAGCCCGCGGCGGGCGATCGCGGCCGGCAGTTCCGGCGTCGCGGTCGGCGGGTGGACCGGGAGCATCGGCACCGGCTCCGGTGCCATCGACCCGGCAGCTGCTCAGCCGCCGATCGCGAACATCTCGATGCGCCGGCCGGACACGGTCGCCTCGGACCGGCGCTCGGAGTAGCGATCGTCGCGGGCCGTCCAGACTGCGGCCACGAGCTCGACCAGCTCGTCGTCACCGGCGCCGGCGCGGAGCGGCGTCTTGAGGTCACGGCCAGTCGCGGCGAACAGGCAGAGGTAGAGCCGGCCGTCCGCAGACAGGCGCGCCCGGCCGCACGCACCGCAGAACGGCCGGGTGACCGAGGCGATCACCCCCAGCTCGCCCGAACCATCCCGGTACCGGTACCGGCCGGCGACCTCGCCCGGGTAGGCGGCTGGCACCGGCTCGAGCGGGAGGGCGGCGTCGACCCGGGCCAGGATCTCGTCTGCCGTCACGACGTCCTCGGTTCGCCAGCCGTTCGTCGTGCCCACGTCCATGAACTCGACGAAGCGGACGATCAGCCCCTCGTCCCGGGCCCAGCGGGCCAGCGGCACGATCGCATCCTCGTTAACACCGCGGCGGACGACCGTGTTCACCTTGACCGGCTCGAGGCCGGCAGCCTTGGCCGCGGCGATGCCCTCGAGGACACCGGCGACCTGGAAGTGGACGCCGTTCATCCGGGCGAAGGTGGCATCGTCGAGGGCATCGAGGCTGACGGTCACCCGGCGCAGGCCGGCGTCGGCCAGCGGCCGAGCCAGGCGCCGGAGCGTCGACCCGTTGGTCGTCATCGCCAGGTCGCGCGTTCCTTCGACCCCCGCCAGCCCGCGGACCAGGTCCGGCAGGTCATGACGGACGGTCGGCTCCCCCCCGGTGATGCGCAGCTTCTCCGCCCCGAGCCGGGCGAACAGCCGGGCCAGGCGGACGATCTCCTCGAAGGTCAGGACCTCGGATCGTGGCAGGAAGGCGAAATCGCGCCCGTAGACCTCCGCCGGCATGCAGTAGCTGCAGCGGAAGTTGCAGCGGTCGGTGACCGAGATCCGCAGGTCGTGGATCGGCCGGTCGAGGCGGTCGCGGGGGCGCATGGGCGTCAATGGTAGCCGCCCTGCGGCGGCGCGGCGGCGCACCGGGTCCCGGTGTCGGCCGTCACCGAACTGCCCCGGCGGTACCACCGGCTCCGGGGCGTGGTACCACTAGTCAACTCCACCGGACCGCCTCCGGCCCCTAGCATCCACCCCAGGCGACTGGCCCGGGTCGCCGACCGTGTCTTCCCCGGCGGGCACCCAGGAGGCCGCTCAGCATGGCGACGACCGAACCTCGCACCGGCTTCCGGCTCCCGTGGAGCGCGGACCGGTCGTCCTCGCGGGAGGCCGGGGCGTTCGAGGATCACGTCGCCGTGGATGGCGGCGTCCCCGACAGCTCCGACCCGGAGGGCCCGTTCCCGGCCATGGAGATCACGCCGGCCGCAATCGAATCCGGCGACGAGCCGGCCCAGCTCCCCTCCGCCGACGAGGCCAAGTCCGGGATCCCGCCTGCGTCCGAGCCCGCTGTCGAGCCTGTTCCGCCGCCGCAGCCGGCGCGGCGCCCGACGAAGTTCCTGGCCGACCTGATGAAGGCGATGCACGCGGCGGCCGAAGCCGCCCGGACCGCATCACTCGAGCAGTTCCGGACCGACGGGAAGGCGTTCGTCGAGCAGATCCACGCGCGTTCGTCGGGCCAGGCGGACGATCTCCGCCGGCG
>Ga0299912_10003084_pt1 | contig 13663 bp, 12 predicted proteins | sample RVTome_2_FD_207667 | JGI IMG/M metagenome (GOLD analysis project Ga0299912, IMG submission 207667) | Soil microbial communities from uranium-contaminated site in the Upper Colorado River Basin, Wyoming, United States - RVT95D214 (version 2) ...
GGGCGATGTTGAAGAACAGGACGGAGCCGAGCGAGTCCTTCTCGGACTTGGAGGCCAGCATCCGCTGGGCGATGTAGCTCCCGCCGCCCGGTTCGGCCCCGGGGTACCAGACCGACCACCACTGGACGGCCAGGGGCATGATGAACACGGCCACGGCCAGGTCCCAGTGGTTCTTGAAATCGGGCAGGATGTTCAGGAAGTTGATATCGCCCGATGCCGCCCGGGAAGAAAGTGTGGCCACCATCGCCTGGAGCCCGCCCACTTCGTGCACGGCGAAGTAGGCCGCGGCGATGACGGCCGTCATCATGATGAACAGCTGGATGAAGTCGATGACCAGCACGCCCCACAGGCCGGAGAAGGTGGCGAAGACGACGTTGAGCAGGCCCACGGCCAGGAGCGTCTGCCAGCGCGGCAGGCCGAACATGATGCCGGCGATCTTGCAGGCGGCCAGGTTGACCGTGGCCATGATGATGCAGTTGAAGAACAGGCCCAGGTACACCGAGCGGAAGCCGCGGACGAACCCGGCGGCTTTGCCCGAGTAGCGGAGCTCGTAGAACTCGAGGTCGGTCATGACCCCCGACCGGCGCCACATCCGGGCGTAGAAGAAGACCGTGGCCACTCCGGTCAGGGTGAAGGCCCACCACACCCAGTTGCCGGCCACGCCGTTGCGCCGGACGATGTCGGTCACGAGGTTGGGCGTGTCGCTGGAGAAGGTCGTGGCCACCATGGAAAAACCGGCCAGCCACCAGGGGACGGCCCGGCCCGAGGCGAAGAATTCGGCGGTGCTCTTGCCGGCCCGCTTCCCGTAGAACAGGGCGGGGACGAAGCAGATGAGGATCGAGGCGGCGATGATGACCCAGTCGAGGGGCTGAAGGTGCATGGCTACCGTCCTTTCGACTTTACCCCGCCATTCTATGGGGAATCAGCGGCGCCGCGCAAGCGCCGAATCCGCAAGCCGCCGGGCGTCCCTTCGCTGGAGAGGGAGGGATTGATGGCCGGCTTTCAGGCTGATATAGTGTTCAGACTCGGATCGAATGCTCGGCCGGCGGGTGAAGGCATTTGGGCTTTCTCGGAAATGCTCGGATAGCGAACGTTAAAAACGGCATGAAGGAGTCCTCAGAATGCTGAGACTGACAAGACACATGGCCCCGGTCGTCCTGGCCGGCCTGGTTGTGGCGTGCCTCTCCGTCGCCTGGGCCCAGGAGCCGTCGGCCAAGCCCGTGCCCCGGGTGATCGAAATCGGGACGGGGGCCCAGGACCACGTCCCGCTCTTGAGCGGCCCGCCGGGGAGCGTCACCATGGAATCGGGCGTCGTGACCCTTCAACCCGGCACGACCGTCGGAGAACACGATACCGAAGACTATGAGGAGATCCTTCTGATCCTCGAAGGGCAGGGGGCGATGATCCTGGACGACGGACGGCGGCTGGAGATGAAGGCCGGCAATGCGGCCTATTGCCCACCCGACACGAAGCATGACGTCCAGAACACGGGCCCGGGCCCTTTGAGGTATATCTACGTGGCGGCCAAGACGAGATGAATCGGGTTTCCTCGCCCGATCCATACGAGCTTTGCCAGAACGCTCCGGCGCCGGAAAACGGACGACAGCGGCACCTTGACCCCAGAAGGATTCATTCAGTTCACTCGTCCCAGATATCGGTCCAGCCATTCCAGCACTTTTTTCGTGGCTTGCTCCCGGTGAGTGGCAAAGACATTGTGTCCTGAATCAAGCACAAAATGCTCCTTATCTTCCGCCTTTGTCCCTAGAAGGTCAAACAACGCTTTTTGCCCGGTTCCAAACTGAAAATCGTAATCATATTTGCCATTGATCATCAAAACCGGGACTTTCACTCTGGGGGCGAACAGAGCCTCATTAATCACCGGTTGTATTTTTCGAATGTAAAGCCCTCCCGAAAGTAAAAGTCCCAATTGGATCCTGTCTTCAACAGCAAGAATGATCGGTCCGAGCCGAGCCCCCCAACTGAAGCCCCAAAACGCAATTTTATCCGAGTTGATATCATCGCGGGTCTCCAGGTAATCCAAAGTCCTTTGGACTTCATGGACCAATTGGATCTCGTACTCCACATATCTTTGGGTTCCAGCCGTCGGAAAATTAAAACCCGCGCTTCTTTCATGAGTACCTTTATAGACCGGATAAGCCACGGCTCTTCCGCTCATGATGATGAAGTCCGAAATTGAGACTTGGATACTGTCGCTTGTCGGATGACCTAATACCCCAGCACCAGGGAAATAGACAACAGCCTGATATGGCGGCTTAGCATTTTTTGGCATGAAGAGATAAGTCAATATACGCTCATCATCTTCAGCTGAGTTGTAGGAGATTGTTTCAACTTTCCAATATTCAGGGGATTCATCTATCGCTTCAACTCGGGCATTCAATGGGGATTTATCATAGCGATACTGGCTCTTGTAAATATGGAATATGTCATCGGAAACGTGTTCAATTTTCGCCTCTTCTCCTTTATCCGGGAGAGCGTAGGGGCGTTTGAGCTGCTCCAATATTTCCTTTTCTTCTCCTGAGTATTTAGCGCAGCGGAATCCATTGACTGCGGAACGATCAAAAGGGGACTGGGCATTGGGCAGGGTATACATATAACCCGGATCCTTCCAAGCTCCTCCAAGGATGAACCGGAAATCTTCCGTGTTGTTCCAACACCATTCTCGGACATTGCCAGCCATATCCCAAAGTCCATATGGTCCGACTCCTGGATAATGGCCCACCGGCATGGGGCCGTTGCTTTCGAAGTTGCTCATGGGATTGATATGAGGAGCCAGGAGGGCGTCAATAGCTCCAAACCAGTGATAGATGGTTGGAAGGCTTTTCCCGACAAATTCCGCATAGGCGGCAGCCTCATGCCAACAGACGCCCGTAACGGGGTATTTTTCTTGTCCCTTTGGATAGGTGCCGCCTTTCCATGTTGCCGGACCGGGGCGGCCTGATTGATCGCAGAATTCAGCCATCGCCTTTTCCCATGTCAGAACCTGGCCGTTTTTAACAAATTCGTGTTTCCAATAGTCCGGATTTTGATGCCCTCCGAAATCGATAAATTTTTTGAAACTCTCATTCGTGACCTCATAGCGATCTATGTGGTAAGAAGGAGACGGATAGGACTTGCTGGTCGGGTAGCCCTCAAAATCAACAAACAGGTCTTTCTCAGGAATCCTTACCATGCCCGGAATCGCAGAATCGTGTTCTTCGAGTACGAATCTTCGGATTTCCTGCCTCGAATAATATAGAAACGCCCCCACCGTTTCATATGTTTCATACCCGGGGCTTTCAAGTTTCCAATGAAGGACGCCTCTAGGAACCCTGGCTTTATCAAGGGGAGTCTTTCCGATGTGTTGCCACGCTTCTCGTTCAGCTGAATATCCGCGAATATACACATCCGCACCCGGAGGAGTAGAGATAGCGGATAATCTCCCCGACAGTTTTTCCCACAATTTCCCTAAAGTCGGGTCATCCGGAACATGGCTTTCTGCTTCAGAAGCGAGCAGGAAAGCCTCCCAGTAATGATCTTTGCTCACAAATTCTTCTATTTCTGCCAGGGCTTCATCTTTTGACCAACGGGACCGGGAGTGGTTTACAACGAACCATACGGCAACAATTGCCAGGATAACCGAAAGCGCTCCTGCCAAAACAACAACTCTTTTCCGGCGTGATTTCACAGCTTTGAAAGGATTGACAATGTCACCTACTGCGGTTTCAAGATCATGGGCGGTAGATGTTAAGTGATCGAGAAGTTCTTCACAGCTTTGATACCGGAGTTTTTTATCCTTTTCCAAACACCTGAGTATGATATTTTCGAGACTTTCGGGAATCTGAGCATTAATCTGTTTTGGTGCTGTTGGGGTTTCACTTTTATGTTTGATCCCGACGGCAAAGGGACTATCCCCCTCGAACGGCACCTGGCCTGTCACCATCTCATAGAGAATAATTCCCAGAGAATAGATATCCGACCGCTGGTCGACATCTTTCCCTTCCACCTGCTCTGGGCTCATGTACTCGGGGGTGCCGATCATCACTCCGGTCCCAGTGATCCCTTTCCCGGAAAGGGATCTGGCGATCCCGAAGTCCATGATCCGGACATTTCCCTCATTATCGATCATGATGTTGTTCGACTTTAAGTCACGGTGGACCACCCCGAATCTGTGAGCCTCAGCTAAGCCTTCGCATATTTGTTTGGCTATGGATATGGATTTCTTTATAGGAAGTTGGCCGAAACGTCTGATCGAACTTCTTAAATCTTCACCGGGGACAAACTCCATCGTGATATAGTGGGTCCCTCTCTCTTCCCCTAGATCAAACATCCCGCAGACATTTTTATGCCTGATCTTACGGGCTAACTTTAATTCATTGCTGAATCTTTCGATTGTTTTCTTGTCATTGGCAATTTCAGGCCTAATGAGCTTCAGGGCAATCTTTTCTTTTACTTTTGTATCGTAAGCTTTATAGACTTTTCCCATCCCCCCTTTGCCCAACTCTTCAATAACCTGGTACCGGCCAGCAAATGCCGTGCCCGTAGTGAGTTCTTCTTTAGGCGCTTCCATGGTTTTGGTGGAGGGGGGGATCTCCTCAGATATGGGGAGTTGTGTTGCGCAATTGCCGCAGAAGCGCTGTGTATCGGGATTGTCCGCCTGGCACTTGGGGCAAATTACGGACATGACATGGCTTTGTCGGGCACTGACATGAGAGGCATTATAGGAATTTCGTTTTCGGCGGAGTAGCCATGCGGCCGCTCTGTCGCCTCTGTCGTCCCATCCAATCCTCTTGATGGAGTATAAAAGAGAACTCGGGAGGCGTCAAGGTCGGTTGGAGAGCCGGCGCGGGGATGCTTAAGGGGTGTCCGGCGTGTTCGACGGTCCGGTATTCCTTCAGACCTCTACATATTTTGTAAAGAGGTTATGCGAAATATTCAACCGGGAGATCGGCATCCATCAGGAACTCCTGCAAGGCTTGTTATCCTTTTTCTCGGAGGGATCGTCGTCCAGGGACATGCCGTCACAGAGACAGATTCGGCTCAGGGGGATTTTAGCAGGGTTGATATTCGAAGAGAAAAAAAAGGGGGGATCGTGGAAGATCCCCCCTTCCCATTGATTCGGAGGTTCTTTACTTGTGACAGTCGGCTTTGGATTCGCAGCCTTTGTCGCCACAGCCCTTGGCGCCGTGCTGGCCGTGTTCCATCTTACCCATTTTGTGAGCGCCGCATCCGCCGCCGCAACCAGAATGATGGCCCATTCCAGCTCCGCAGCTCATGCCCGCGCACTTCTGGTCAAGGGCTTTCTTTTGCTCATCCGTCAGCAGACCGCGGACCTCGGTCCGGTGGGCTAGACACTTCTTTTGGATGTCCGCGCCGACCTTGGCGATCTCGTCGATCTTGGCTTCGAGCTTTTTCTGGTCGGCTTTCTCGAGCATCAGCTGTCGAAGCTCGAGGCGCTTGGCCTTGAGATCCGCTTGGAGAGTGACAAGGGCTTTCTGGTGTTCGAGCTTAAGCTTTTCGATCTTAGCCGTCTGTTCGGGAGTCAGATTGGAAATGGCGCACTTTTTTGCCGAGGCCCCCGGGTCGGCTTTTTGGGCCAACACGGGGAGCGTCAGCACGAGCGCCAGTCCGACTAGGACCGTCACCATCGACTTGGTCAATTTCATATCTTATTCCTCCTGAGAATAGATTACTGTTCTCGTTCCGGGGGACAGCTTGTATGGCCTGAAGCGGCGGAGCTGCGATCTGCCCCTTTCTGGCGAGGACAGACATGGTCCTCGAATATACGGAAAAACGTCGCTTTCTGCTCGTCCGTCAGGACTTCCTTTTCCTTTAATAGATTGAGAACCGCCTTTTTCTGAATCTTGGCCTGGAGCCGGCTGATGTCTTCGATGAGCGTGTCGAGCGTTCTGCCGTCAGGCGAGCTTTTTTTCAGCTCTTCGACTAGCGCTCGTCTTTTTTCCTGCATCTGGGCCTGGATGCTGCGGGTTTCGGCATCGAATAAAAACCGGATGTTCTTGATGCACCTCTCCTGTTCGCCGTTCAGGCACAGCTGTCTCGAAAAGGGTTCTGCCGAGGCCTGGCTACCGGCCGGCCGTTCTTCCGGCCCTCTGAGCCAACGGTTGTAGGCAAATGTCAGCATCGCCGAAACGTTGATGACAACAAGCAAGACAAGCCCTACCTTCCATATCCGTTTTGTCATTTGGGGTCCTTCTGCGCTGAATTCTGACGGTTGATGTAAAAGTCAGCCACTGAGCCCTTCGGAATGTCTTCGAAGGTGGCGACAATCCGATCAGCGATGGTGTCTTCGGGAGGCGTGAGGGGCTTTCCTGTCTTACCCATCTCGTTTCCGGCCAGGATTCCGCCCAGGAAAAGCGCTGCCGCCGCCGTCGGGCGGAGGATCCTCCAGGCGAGAGCCCGGATGGTTTTTGCTCCGGAGCCGAGTCCCTCATCAGCCTCGATTCTTCTGATCAGGTCGGGGAAGAACGACTGTTTGGGCTGGATGTCCTCTGGGGCGGCCGGGCTGTCCCATCCCTGGGCGAATTGTTTGACGAGGGATGCGCACTCCCGGCAGGAAACCACATGCTCCCGGATATCTGGAGCAGACGTCCCTGCGGCATGGTCTTCAATCACAGAGATCAAATGACTCCGGATGAAGACGCATGTCTTGTCTCTGCCGGGCGCGCTTTTTTTCATGTCATTACCTTTAGACACGGAATCAAGGCTGCAACTTGCGGTCCCGGCAGACTTCGGGAAACAGGGGGGCGAGCTTCTTCTGCAAATGGAGCTTGGCGCGGTGAAGGCCGGATTCCACGGCCGGCAGAGAAACCGCCATGATCTCGGCGATCTCTTGATAGGAGCGGCCTTCGAGCTTATGGAGGATGATCATGGTCTTCTGTTTCTCGGGCAGAGTATCGATCGCTTTACGGATGATCCTTCGCGTCTCATTCACTGTCCAGGCGTAGGCGGGATCGTCCCCGGCGGGCGCTGTGACGCCCAGCCCGAGCCCCTCCTCGTTTTTGAGTCCCCGTTGAAACTCTCCCCAGCGCCCGAATTTCCTGTTATCGCGGTTGAAGTTGCGGCAGCGATTGACGGCGATCCGAAATATCCAGGTGGAGACGGAGCAGTCATGCCGAAACGTTCCGGATGACTTATACACCTGGAAAAAAACGTCTTGGGCGACGTCCTCGGCATTCTGAGGGTGATTAAGCAGGCGGGAGCATAAACTGAGAATCCTGCTCTGAAAACGCTCCACGAGGATCTTGAAAGCTTCGAGGTCTCTGACTGCGACCCGCCGCAGCAGTTCTCCATCGTCCATCGAATCCGGAGCTTGGATTTCAGTACTCCTCTAGATTAGGCGGCTAAAAGACACTTGATTATAGACACTATGATTATAGACACTGTGACCGAAAAAAACTTGCGTCAAGGATCCTCTTCCGCTTTCGGTGCCCCGTAGAAAAAAAGGGGCAAACGTGCTAAATTAGTGCCTCCAGACCTGCTGTCTGGGGCGCGTGGGCGGTTAGCTCAGCTGGGAGAGCGCGGCGTTCGCATCGCCGAGGCCGGGAGTTCGAATCTCCTACCGTCCACCAGTTTTTTCTCATGAAATCATGAACAGCTCGCTTCTCGTCATCGCCGGGACCGCGGCCGCCATCGGCTTCGTCCACACCCTCATCGGTCCGGACCATTACTTACCCTTCATCGTCATCGGCCGGGCCCGCAAGTGGACCCTGCGCAAGACCCTCGTCGTCTCCTTCCTGGCCGGATTGGGACATATCCTGAGCTCGGTCGTCCTGGGATTTGTCGGCATCGCCCTGGGGATCGCCGTGGCCAAGCTCGAGGGCGTCGAGTCGGCCCGGGGAGAGCTGGCCGCCTGGCTCCTCATCGGTTTCGGCTTCGCCTATTTCCTGTGGGGGATGCGGCGGGCCTGGCGGGGAAAGGCCCACACCCACCCCCATCTTCACGAGCATCTTCATGAGGACGGCGCCGAAGCCGGGAAGGCCCATGCCCACGACCACGACCACGAGCATAATCATCCGCACACGCACGTGCTGGCCGAACACGCCCATCCCCACCACGAGGTCCCGAAGAAGGCCAACCTCACGCCCTGGATCCTGTTCACCATCTTCGTCTTCGGGCCGTGCGAGCCTCTCATCCCGCTGGTCATGTACCCGGCAGCGCGTCACAGCACGGCCGGCGTCGTCCTCGTCGCGGCGGCCTTCGGGCTGACGACCATCCTGACCATGCTTGTCATCATCGCCGCCGCTTCGTACGGCGCGAGATTCGTCCGCCTGGGCAAACTCGAGCGCTATGCCCATGCGTTGGCCGGAGCCATGATTTTCATCTCCGGCCTGAGTGTCCAGTTCCTGGGACTGTAGGAATGTCCCCGGCGTCGGCCGGCGATGAAAGTGGAAAGTGTAGACGCGACCCCATGACTTTCGTCGTAGATGGGATGCTGGGCAAGCTGGCCAAGTGGCTCCTCATCCTGGGCTTCGACACCGCTTTTGACCCCCGCCGCCGGGACGACGAGCTCCTGTCCCTGGCCCGCAAGGAAGGCCGGACGCTCCTGACCAGGGACCGCGAGCTCCTCCAGCGGGCCAAGGCCGTCCCGAGCCTCTACGTCGACAGCGAAAACTGGAGGGACCAGGTGCGCCAGGTCGTCCAGGCGTTCGGGCTCGTCCCGGACATCCGTCCCTTCACCCGCTGCCTGGTCGACAACGCCGCGCTCAAGCCCCTGCCCAAGGAGCGGGCCCGCAACCTTGTGTCCGCGTTCGTCTACGAGCGAACCGAGGAATTCAGCCTGTGCCCGGCCTGCGGCCGCGTCTATTGGCCGGGGACCCACCTCCGGGACATGGAAAAATTCCTGGCCGCCTTAACCCGCTGAAGCCGAATCCGTATACATAAGAAGAAAGATCAGGAGGTCCCGATGCTTGTCACGACAACGCCCCAGCTTGAGGGCAGGAAGATCACGAAGTATCACGGGGTCGTCACCGGGATGGCCATCATGGGGGCCGACATCATCAAGGATTTCCTGGCCGGGATCAGGAACATCGTCGGCGGGCGCTCTACGGCCTACGAGGGCGAGCTCGAACGGGCCAAGACGACGGCCATCGCCGAGATGTCGCAGCAGGCCCAGTCCATGGGCGCCAACGCCGTGGTCGGCATGGACCTGGATTACGAGACGATATCCATCGGTTCGGGGAACATGCTCATGGTCAGCGCCTCCGGCACGGCCGTCACTATTGACGCCGAATAACGGGAGGGAAATTGGAAAAGCACGTTCAAGCCATCGGCATCCTGTGGATCATCCTGGGAGTCCTCAGCCTGTGCCTGGGGCTTCTTGTCCTGTTCGTTCTGGTCGGAGTGTCGTTCATCCCCAATGTCTGGAATTGCGACCAGGTCTCCCTGGGCATCTCCCAGGGCTTCCTGAGGGTGATCGCTTACATCATCAGCACCATGTTCGCCCTGTTCGGGCTGCCCAAGATCATCGCCGGCATCGGCCTTCTCCGGCACCGCGAATGGGCCCGGATCATGACCCTCGTCCTGTCCTTCCTCGAGCTGTGGCACATCCCCTTAGGCACGGCCCTGGCCGTCTACTCCATGGTCATCCTGTTCAAGCCCGAGACGATCAAGCTCTTCAATCCGGCCTACGCGTATCCTCCCGCTCCGCCTTCCGCCTGACCGCGCGTCGGCCGGCCCGCTCCAAGTTGACATCAGACCGGCATTCCGATTAAAAAAAGGGGAATGCCGACCCTTTGTCCTGAGAGGAGCCGATTCATGCCTAAAAAAGCCCTGATCGTTTTCTTCCTGGCGTTCTGTCTTTCGGTAGCTGCCCAGACAGCCGCCCCGGCCGCGAACAAGAATTCCGTCGCGGCCTACCCGGCCCGGGAGCTCTTCAAGCTCGGGCCCCAGCGCGTGTTCGAAGGCGCGTCGCTCAAGGAGGTCGCGTTTCCCCTGGGCGGGATCGGCACCGGCACCGTATCCCTGGGCGGACGCGGCAACCTGCGCGACTGGGAGATCTTCAACCGTCCGGGCAAGGGCGTCGACCTGCCCTTCACCTTTTTCTCGCTCTTCGTCCAGGAAGAGGGTAAGGCGCCGCTCGTCAGGGTTCTCGAAGGGCCGCTGACTCCTCCCTTCACCGGCCAGGACGGAATCCCGCGTGCCTCGGTGCCCGGCCTGCCGCGCATGGAGAAGACCCGGTTCATCGGCGAGTATCCTCTGGCTCGCGTCGAGCTCGAGGACGGCCGCATCCCGCTCCAGGTGACCCTCGAAGCCTTCAATCCCTTCATCCCCCTGAACGCCGAGGAGTCGGGGATCCCGGCCATCGTCCTTCGCTATCGGCTCAAGAACCTCGCGAGCCGCCCGGTCAAGGTCACGGTCGCCGGATCGATCCTGAACCCTATCGGGTTCGACGGCATCGGGAAGATCGACGGCCTGGGGTCCGACAAGTTCGGCTGGAACATCAACCGCATCTATAAGGAGGCCCTTCTCTCGGGCCTCGTCATGAGCAACGATAAAGTCATGCACTATGCGCCCGCCCACGGCACCATAGCCCTGGCCACGACCTGGAAGGACATCACCTATCTCACGCACTGGGTGCGGGGCGACTGGTGGGACGACCTCCAGACCTTCTGGGACGATTTCCGGGACGACGGCCGCCTGAAAGACTTGAGCGAGGCCAGCCCCTCGCCCGAGAAACAGACGGACATCGGCACGCTGGGCCTGGTCGCGACGCTCGCCCCGTTCGAGGAAGTCGAGCTGCCGTTCATCCTGTCCTGGAATTTCCCCAACGTCCTGAACGACTTCGACATCCTCCGCGACCGGCGGGGCAGCATCCTCAAGAACCATTACGCCGAGCGTTTCCCCGACGCCTGGGCCGCGGCCAAGTACCTGGCCCAGAATCTCCCGGCCTTGGAGCGCGAAACACGGCGCTTCCGGGACATCTTCTTCAATTCGACCCTGCCGGCCTATGTTCTGGACGCGGTCTCGAGCCAAGCGGCCACGATCCGCACCACGGCCTGCCTCTGGCTCGCCGGCGGGGCGTTCTTCGGCTTCGAGGGCTGCAACGACCAGCGCGGCTGCTGCCCGCTCAACTGCGGTCACGTCTGGAACTACGAGCAGTCCCTGGCCTTCCTTTTCCCGGCCCTGGAGCGCTCGATGCGGGAGACGGATTTCCTGACGAACCTCAAGCCGGACGGAGCCATGGCCTTCCGCACCTCTCTGCCCCTCGACCCAAAATTCCTGTGGGGCTTCAAGCCCGCGGCCGACGGCCAGATGGGACGGATCATCAACCTCTACCGGGACTGGCAGGTCACGGGCGACACGGCCTTCGTGAAGAAGATCTGGCCCCAGGTCCGCAAAGCCCTCGAATACGCCTGGGTCCAGTGGGACGCCGACCGCGACGGACTGCTCGAGGGCGAACAGCACAACACCTATGACATCGAGTTCTACGGCCCGAACAGCATGCTCAGCGGATTCTATCTCGGCGCGCTCCTGGCCGGACGGAGGATGGCCGAGGCTGTGGGCGACTCCGAGGCCGCCCGGGCTTTCGGCGAGGTGTTCGACAAGGGTCGCCGCGCCTACGACGCCCTGCTCTGGAACGGCGAGTACTACATCCAGAAATACGACGGGGTCATGGAGAAGAAGTATCAGTACGGCCAGGGATGTCTCTCGGACCAGCTCCTCGGCCAATGGCTGGCCATGGTGGCCGGGCTCGGCCGATTCCTTCCCGAGGACCGGATGCGCTCGTCCCTCGGCGCGATCTACCGCTACAATTTCATGACGGATTTCCGCGAGCACTCCAACGCCCAGAGGACTTACGCCCTGAACGACGAGAAAGGCCTGCTTCTGTGCTCCTGGCCCAAGGGCGGCCGTCCGCCGCTCCCTTTCCCGTATTCCGATGAAGTCTGGACCGGGATCGAATACCAGGTCGCCTCGCACCTGATCTATGAAGGCCTCCTCACCGAGGGGCTGTCCGTCGTCAAAGCCGCCCGCGACCGCTACGACGGCTTGGCCCGCAACCCCTGGGACGAGCTCGAGTGCGGCCATCACTACGTTCGGGCTATGTCCTCCTGGGGCCTGCTTCTCGCTCTCTCCGGGTTCGAGTATTCCGCGCCCGAGCTCCGACTGGGATTCGCCCCCAAGGTCTTTCCCGAGGAATTCCGCACGTTTTGGAGCATGGGCTTTGGCTGGGGCGAGTTTTCCCAAAGCTTCAAGTCGGGAGAACCGGGGAAAGTGTGCTTGACTGTCGCTTCCGGCAAGATCAGCCTCAAGCAATTCACGTTCAAGCTTCCCGCGCCGGCCTCGAGCCTCACGGTCAGGGCCGCGGGCCAACCCTCGGCGAAGCTGACGCTCAAGGTCGAAGGAGAGCGCGTGACCGTCTCCTGGCCGAAGCCGATCACGCTCGCCGCGGGCCAAGCGCTCGAGCTCGAGGTCGTCCGCCGCTAGCCCGCCTGTTGCTTTGGCCGCGCCGCCAAGATGTGTATAATCAACGCATGAAGAAAACACTCGCCCTGCTCACTCTCGGTACCCTGCTCGTCCTTCCCTTGGCGCTCAGCGCGCAAACCGCCCCGGCGAAAGCCCAGGAGCCGGCCGTCCCGACCGAACAGCCCAAGGGCCGTCTGATCATCATCGGAGGAGGAAGCAGCATTGAGCCGATCCTCAAACGTTTCATCAGCCTGGCCGAGCGTTTCCAGAGCGGCAAGATCGTCATCTATATGATGGCCTCCGGCGTGCCGATGGAAACCGGGCCGGAGTCGCTCGAGGAATTCAAGAAAGCCGGGGCCAAGAACACCGTCTGGGTGAACCTGACCCGGGAACAGGCCCTGGTCCAGGACAACGCCGACGCGCTGAACGACGTGGGCGGCGTCTATTTCGAGGGCGGCGACCAGGCCTATCTGACCGCGGCCCTGCTCGGCACGCCGGTCCTGGCCAAGATCAAGGAGCTTCACCATAAGGGCGCGGTCGTCGGCGGGACGAGCGCCGGCGCCGCGGTCATGAGCGAGGTCATGATCACCGGCGACGAGCGGCGCATGCCCGGCGGCGAGGAGATCGAGTGCGATAAGTTCCGGACGATCGAGGCGGGGAACATCATCACCGCCCCGGGCTTCGGCTTCATCACCTCGGCCGTGATCGACCAGCACCACATCACCCGCAAGCGCACGAACCGCCTCATCAGCGTCATCGCCGAGCACCCCGACCTCCTGGGCGTGGCCATCGACGAGGACACGGCCGTCGAGGTCGCCCCCGACCAGACCTTCGAGGTCGTCGGCGACAAGTGCGTCCTCGTCCTCGACGCGGGCCGGGCCAAGATCACGCCCCTGGCCTCCCCGCTCATGAAGATGGAGTCGATGATCCTGCATCTCCTGACCCCCGGCTCGCGCTACGACCTCAAGACGAGGGTCGTCCTCGACTGATGGCCCGCAAGCGCTTTCAGATCCGCCTGCCCCACACCCTGGTCCTGATCTATTTCTGCGTCGTCCTGATGGTCCTGGCCACCTGGCTCATCCCCGGCGGGGAATACCAGCGCGTGGAAAAGGCCGGCCGCATGGTCCCGGACGCGAACTCCTTCCAGTTCGTCCCGCGCCAGCCCCAGAGCCTGGGAGCCCTGTTCATCTCCCCGATCAAGGGCTTCGTCGAGGCGGCCTCGATCATCGCCTTCCTGTTCGTG
>Ga0299912_10003085_pt1 | contig 13662 bp, 13 predicted proteins | sample RVTome_2_FD_207667 | JGI IMG/M metagenome (GOLD analysis project Ga0299912, IMG submission 207667) | Soil microbial communities from uranium-contaminated site in the Upper Colorado River Basin, Wyoming, United States - RVT95D214 (version 2) ...
TTCTCCAGGACCGGCAGTAGATCGGCTATGGCCGTGATCTTCTTGTCGGTAATCAGTATATAGGGGTCTTCAAGCTCCGTCTTCATCAACTCGGGATTGGTAATGAAATAAGGACTGATGTAGCCGCGGTCGAATTCCATGCCCTCGACGTACTCAGTTTCAAAGAGCAAACCTTTCGATTCCTCCACCGTGATAACGCCGTCTTTGCCTACTTTTTCCATGACCTCAGCGATAAGATTACCAACCTCGGCATCAGCCGCCGATATGGTGGCTACTTGAGCCACCTGCTCCTTGGTGGTTACCGGTGTGGACATTTTTTTCAGTTCGGCTACCACGGCTGTCACTCCTTTTTCAACACCGCGTTTGAGAGACATGGCGTCAGCCCCGGCAGCGATATTTTTAAAGCCGCCATTAACTATGGCTTGAGCCAGCACCGTGGCGGTGGTGGTGCCGTCGCCGCACTTATCATTGGTCTTGATGGCTGCTTCCTTTACCAGCTGCGCCCCCATATTCTCGAAGGGGTCGGGCAGCTCGATATCCTTAGCGATGGAAACGCCGTCATTGATAACGTTAGGCGCACCGAATTTCCTGTCCAGCGCCACGGGACGACCCCGCGGGCCCAGTGTAACCTTAACCACATTAGCCAGAGCGTCAATGCCAGCCTTTAAAGCTCGCCTTGCCTCTTCACCATAAAGAATTTGTTTTGCCATCTGCTAAAATCCTCCTATTTTATATTTATAGATTTTTTCTACTTCTTTTTCTTGGCTAAAATATCGCTTTCCCTCAGGATAATAAGCTCCTCATCTCCCTCCTTTATCTCGGTACCGCCATATTTGGCGTAGACCACCACATCACCGACCTTCACATCTAAGGGGATACGCTTGCCGTCTTCGGTCATCCTGCCCGGACCCACAGCCAGGACCGTCCCCTCCTGCGGTTTCTCCTTTGCCGTGTCCGGTATCACGATGCCTCCCTTCGTCATCTCCTCCTTGGTACTCGGCTTAACCACTACTCTGTCTCCCAAGGGGTCAAGTTTTACTGCCATATCTACCTCCTCTTTAAATTTTAGCACTCTTAGATAGAGAGTGCTAATTATGATACCACAATCGATTTTGTTTGTAAAGAGGTAGCCGCTTAAACTATTTAACCGGTTGTAATCGAGCTAAAGGCGCTTGATTGTTTACGCTATACCGGGTAGTGTATCAATTTCGTAGTCTCAAAACCTACCCGGTAGGGTGTACTACCCCTCTATTTGAGTGTGGTAGAATAGGTGCATGGATTGGTTCGGCTGGCTGTTTCAGCAACCGCCAGCGCCGTGGCAATGGGTCGGGCTTATTATTGGCGTGCTTGCATTTGTGGGGGTTATTGTGAGCATACCTATACTTTTTTGCGGCAGACCTAAGCTGCGCATCGATTTTAACACCTATGATGCCCAAGATGGCACTTGCATGATATGCGAAATATGGAATGAACCAATAGCTAAAGGCATTTTGGCCTTTCTTAAAGTTCACAGAGACCAGGCGCAAGATGTGGTGGCATTTTATACTGTAAAAGAAGGGGGTTCTGGGCGAGTGGTATTTAAGACGCAACATGCCGCACCGATAAAAACCCAAGCTGGGGTTAGGGCAGAACGCGTGGCGCTGCCAGCATCTTTTTTCCCCGCAAATTTTCTTATTGCCTTAGCTAATAAGAAAGACGGCCAGGTAATATTGGAAGACCAGAAGACAAAACTTGAGATGGGCGAATATACAGTCGAAATCAAGGTAGAAAATGAAGGGAAACAATACACAAAGACAGGCATACTTAATATCACGGACAAATACCCCTTTGCTTATTGGAATTAAATCAGCCTCACAATCTCCCCAAAGCTCCAGATGTGCTCGCTAATACCAGCTACCATAGCTGGCGTTCTCGGATAGGGTGTAGCAAGGGTCTTGTGCGTCTTAACAAAGTTATAGTGCATAAAGTACAGAGCCAATGCATACATGTGATTCTCAAGTTTCCTTGAGAACGCATTGGTTAATCGGGTGAACCGCCTCATATTCATTCTCATTGTTAGGTTTTGCCGTTCAACATAACTCGTTGATACCTTGCTCATATCTGGCGAACCCTGTACCCATTTTGTCTTTACCTTAGTACATCGTGGCGGGCTGTAACGCCCACTTTCGTCATGGGTTGAGCCGTAGTATTTAATAATCATGGCGAAGTCTATATCATGGCCGAATGTATCTTCTACGGCCTGAAAATACATGTGGTGACCATCGGTACTCAATTGGATTCGGCTTCTAACTCGTTCCTTAATGTCCTTAACAAATTCATAGGCATACCAGGGTTCACGTAGACCGACTAGCCAGCTAACAACGAGTTTTGAATCAGCGTCAAGCGCAACGAATGTCCAGACATCGCCATAACCGAATCGACCTTTTTTCTCTGCCGGAAGGTTTTTCTCTTTGGCATAACAGAATGACCATATCTCGTCACACTCTATTCTTTGCGTGGTAAGGTTTCGTAAGCATTTATCTTGATATTCAAGGCAGGCAGCCCCGGCTTGTTTGAGTATGGTAACAACGGTATTTATGGCTGCGTTGGTTATTCGGGCCGTGCTGCGGATTGAGTTCCCCTCACATAGGACTTTTAAGACTTCGGCCTTGCGTTCTTGACTTAATTTGTTCATTTTGCACTCTCCAATATAACTATAATACCATAGCGGTCAAGCAATGTCAAGTACTATTTAACCATTTTGCAAATTTTTTCCTGCTATCGTGCAATGGTATTGACAATAGTATTACTTTAAGGTATTCTTTATCATCATAAAGAATAACCATAACATTTTATAAGGAGGTTAGTTATGGTGATGAGAGCTGAAAAGTTGACTATTAGCTTGCCTAAGGACTTAATTGATTTGACTGATAAAATTGCCGAAGAAAGGGGAATAAGTCGCAGTAAAGTTGTTTCCGCATGCCTAGCGGAGATGGCCCAGAAACGTTTTCGCAAAGAGATGGAGGAAGGATATAAGGCGATGGCGGAGGAAAATAGGCAACTTGCTAAAGTATCTTTCGAGGTGCAACGCAAAATAGTACCGGCATGGGAATAAAACGACCATGCCGACCGAAATAAAGCGTGGCGAAATATACTGGGTGGATTGGAGTCCTGGAAGGGGAAGCGAACAGAGCGGGGTAAGACCCGCTCTCATTATTCAAAATGATATTGGTAATAAGCATAGCCCCACCACAATTATAGCCGCTTGTAGTACGGCAGAGGTGAAACCCTATCCCTTTATTGTTCCGTTCACAAAAGATGAGAGTGGATTGTCTGGGGATGGCTATGTTAATCTATCGGCAATATTAACAACAGACAAATCCTGTTTGCGTGATAAATGCGGACAACTGAATGATGAGAAGATGGCTGAAATTGATGCCGCCATCAAAAATAGCCTTGCAATTATTTAAGCCACCTCGCCCGTGCTGCCTTTTGAGCAATCTCTTTGCGTTGCTCCGGCGTTAGCTTAGCGAATCTAGCTTTTCCGCCTTTAAGCCCCCCTAACCTACCGAGCGCAACGGCATTAGGGTTTTTGCCTTCGATTTGTATAGTTTCTACTTCAATAGTCTCAGAATCTTTAGTAGCTTGCTCGACTACTCGGAAGGCCCGTATTGAGAAATCGTGGTCATCTTTTTTCTTAGTCATACTAATACTATAGCGGTTAAGCATGGCTGATGTCAATACTTGACGGATTCAAATTGATACACTACCCTATACCGTGTAAAATAAGCCTGGCATGGTTAAAAGGCAGACAGTCAGATGGGACGGGTCGGGAGTCAGGGAACTGCGGCGGCATATGAGGCTAACGCAGGCCAAGCTGGCTGAGGAGCTGGGCACCCGCCAGCAGACAATCAGCGAGTGGGAGACAGGCATGTACAGGCCGCGGGGAACTTCAGCTACTCTGCTGACCCTGGTAGCCGAGCGTTCCGGTTTTAAATATGCTCCAACGGCTAAAAATAAGGCAACTTGATTAAAACGAAATTAATAATTTTTTACCTATATGTACACGTAAACGTGTAAAGACATGAAGATTACAGAAAGGATTATCTCTCGCCTGTGGCAAAGCCACCTGGTAAGATACCCTGTCACCGATACCGGCGAATGGCTTCATATAATTTTCCCGGGCAGAGTCAGCAACACCAGCGGCTGTGATTTTAAAGATGCCGTTTTTACGGCAAACGGCAGCCTAATATGCGGAAATGTCGAGGTCCATTCCAGGTCCAGCTACTGGTATGGCCATGGCCATCATCAGGACCCCAAATACAATAACGTAGTGTTGCACGTCGTCTGGCAGCAGGACAGCCAGACCCCCACCCTGCTCCAGAATGGCCGGGCCATACCCACCATCTGCCTCGGCTCATTTGTTCACGGCCCTTTAGATGAACTACTAAACTTACCAGCCAATTCCACAAGCTCTTGCCCGGCGGTCAGCAGATATTCAAATACCGATAACCTGAACGCACTGCTCAGTGCCGCCGGAGTGCAAAGGTTCAAAGCTAAGATAGCCTTGTTCCGCAAAGCATTAAATAAAGAGGATGCCGGACAGGTGCTTTACCGAGGCATAGCCAGAGCCCTGGGCTATGCTCAAAATGCCGGGCCGTGCCAGGAACTAGCCCAAAGGCTACCCGCCAGAGAATTGATAGAAAATGGTAAGCAAACAGCCGATTTTTATCGACGAACTCTACTTCTGGGGCATGCCGGTTTGCTGCCTTCTCAGCGGCACAGGTCAGTTAAAGACAGGGAGGCATCTAAGTTGGAAAAGATATGGCAGTCCGCCGGCATAACCGAGGCCATGAAAGAAACTGACTGGTGCTTTTTCAGGGTGCGTCCGGATAACTTTCCCACCCGCCGTCTCGTTGCCTTGAGCTGCCTCATAAGCCGTTATCATAAACCGGGGCTGCTTCAGGGTATCCTGAGACTGGTAAAGAAAGCACCCGCCGGTGCCGAACACCGCTGGCTGGAAAGCGGTCTGGCCTTGGCCGGCCAAGGCTACTGGGAAAACCACTTCGATTTTGGTGTCTTTAGTGGTAGAGCTTCAGCGCTTATCGGCTACGAAAAGGCATCGGTCATAGTCACAAATACCATACTTCCCTTCGCTGCTGCCTGGGGCGAATCAGACTCTGATTCAAAGCTTAAGAAGAAAGCCGGTGGGATTTACCGCAGCTATCCCAAGACAGGAGACAATGAGCTAACCCGCTATATGAAACAGCAACTCAGGCTCAGGCCGGATATCCGTCTTTCTGCCTGCCAGCAGCAGGGTCTGATTCACCTCTTCAATACTTACTGCCGCCGCCGTAATTGCGCCCGATGTCCAGTAGCTCTTAGCCCAAGCTGAGGCCGGGTACCACGTCCACATCCCAGCCATCGATTTTGCCCATCCGATAATGATGGTAACCGCAGGCGGCAACCATGGCTGCATTATCGGTGCACAGGCCCGGCGGCGGTATCAACACCGGCACCGGTGAATTATCGGTGAAGCTGTCACGCAGGGCTTTATTGGACGCCACACCACCGGAGAGCAATATCTGTTTTACGCCCAGCCTTTCAGCCGCCCGTATGGTCTTGGTGGTGAGGACATCAACTACAGCCTGCTGAAAGCTGGCTGCTGCTCCAGCGATATGTGCCGGGTCAGAAAAATCGTTATCCCTGACCAGATGAAGCACCGCCGTTTTCAACCCACTGAAGCTGAAATCATCGCTTCCCTTAAGCCAGGCGCGGGGTAAAGAGAACGAAGGTGAGCTGGCGGCGGCGGCTTTCTCGATGGCCGGGCCGCCGGGATAACCCAAACCCAGAATCCTGGCCGCTTTATCGAAGGCCTCGCCCGCAGCATCATCTCTGGTCCTCCCCAGCTTCTCAAATTGCCCGTGCCTGCCCATCAGCACCAGGTCGCTGTGCCCGCCGGAAACGATTAGACAGAGGCAGGGGAACTCCGGTTTGTTCTGGCTTAGCCAGTTGGCATAGATGTGAGCCTCCAGGTGGTTGACGCCGATAAGCGGCAAACTGTGAGCTAAGGCGATGGCTTTGGCTACATTGACTCCGATCAGCAGCGAACCCGCCAGACCGGGACCGATGGTTACGGCCACAGCGTCTATGTCTTGCCAGCTTGCTTTAGCCTCTACCATAGCGCTGTCGAGCACCGGCAAAATAGTTATCAGGTGCTGTCTTGAGGCCACCTCAGGGACAATACCGCCGTAGCGGCTGTGTATATCCACCTGAGAGGCAACGACATTCGACAGAATCTTGTCCCCATCCTCAACCACGGCCGCCGCCGTCTCGTCGCACGAGGTCTCGATGCCCAGTATCTTCATCCTCAGGATTATAACACAAGCCGATAGGGAGGTTAGAAAACTAGATTGTTTCGGAACTACACTGGCTAAATCTATTTTAGCGCTTGAACATCAGCGGCAAACCGATAATAAGACCCACCCCACCGGCGGCAATAACTTTTATGAGCAGCGAAGTAGACTGCTCCGCTTCCGGCCTCGTCATAATCCATACAGGGCCGGCGACTATGCAAAGCACTCCAATTGCAAAAAGCATTCCTCCAAATATTGCCCAGCCTGATGTCGGCTTGTGCTGTTTTACCGGTTGTCCCGGATATCCCTGCTGTCCGGGATACCCCGGATACCCCGGTTGTCTCATGCCTCCTCCAGCCTGCGCACCGCAGTTGGTGCAGAATCCCGACGATGAAGGCATATTGGCACCGCAATACGGACATGATGTAGCCATGGGTGCACCACATCCGGCACAGTAGTGCTGACCCATGTAGTTCGGTGTGCCGCATCTGGGGCAGGTGACATATTGTTGCATGGCTTCTCCGGTATTTAGGTTCTCTACATTATATGTCTCGTGGCGGCTAAACACAATACTTTCAAGAAGTTCGCTTTATCATCGATAGATGCTATAATTTACTATGTATTAACATAGATAAGGCACATATAATGCCAGGCAAAACGGACAGGCAACGACTTAGCAGTGCCATAGCCTGTTGTATTGGCTCGATAATATTCTGGTTAATCGTTAGCTCAAGATTGCTGTTTTATTTCTTCGAAGGATCTTGATAAGAGATTTATTAAACGGAGCCGAAGTGCTGAAAGGCTGTTCGCATCATTTGCTGCCAAGGTCGGAACCAGTGTAGAATATTAAAACAAAGCAATTATGTAAACGGGGGAAAATGGATACGGGTACCTGGAAAGTTAAAACCGGTTTAGCCCAGATGCTAAAGGGCGGCGTCATCATGGACGTGGTCACACCGCAGCATGCCAAGATTGCTGAAGATGCCGGTGCCTGTGCCGTCATGGCGCTGGAGCGCGTACCGGCTGACATCAGAGCTGCCGGCGGCGTGGCGCGTATGGCTGACCCGACCATAATCACGGCCATAATGGAAACGGTAAGCATTCCGGTGATGGCTAAATGCCGCATCGGTCACTTCGTCGAGGCCCAGGTTCTGGAATCGCTGGGAGTCGACTATATCGACGAATCGGAGGTACTGACACCCGCCGATGAAAGCCATCATATCTGGAAACACGACTTCAAAGTTCCCTTCGTCTGCGGCTGCCGTGACTTAGGTGAAGCTCTGCGTCGGATTGCCGAAGGCGCCGCCATGATTCGCACCAAAGGCGAGGCCGGCACCGGCAACATCGTGGAAGCTGTGAGACACATGCGGGCAGTTCAGGACGGCATTCGGCGGCTGCAAGCCCTGCCCGTTGATGAGCTTACCACCGAAGCTAAAAACTTGGGCGCACCTCTAGACCTGGTACTGGAGATACACAAAACGGGTAAACTGCCGGTGGTCAACTTCGCTGCCGGCGGTATCGCCACACCGGCCGATGCCGCGCTCATGATGCAACTCGGCGCCGAGGGCGTCTTCGTCGGCTCCGGTATCTTCAAGTCGAGCGACCCGGCAACAAGAGCTAAATCCATAGTTAAAGCCACCACCCATTATCAGGACCCGGCAATCATCGCCGAGGTATCCAAAGCGCTGGGAATAGCCATGCCCGGCGTGGATATAAAGACCATACCGCCGGAGCAATTATTGGCCACCAGAGGCTGGTAACGTGAAAATTGGTGTCCTGGCTCTGCAAGGAGCTGTGACTGAACATATACAGATGCTGTCCGCTTTAGGCGCCGAAGCCATCCCCGTCCGCTTGCCATCAGAGCTAGAAGGTCTTGATGCACTGATAATCCCCGGTGGAGAGAGCACCACCATTAGCAAACTACTGTCCGATTACGGGCTGATGGAGCCCATACGTCGGCTGGCCCAAAAAGGTTTCCCTATTTTCGGCACCTGCGCCGGCCTGGTACTTCTGGCTAAAAAAGTGCCCAATTTACAGATGGATTCCATCGGCGTCATGGACATAGAGGTGGAGCGTAATGCCTTCGGCCGCCAGGTGGACAGCTTTGAAGCCGACCTTAAAATACCTGCACTGCACAACGGTACTTTCCACGGCGTTTTCATCCGGGCTCCGATAATAGAGAAAACCGAACGCGGTGTCGAAGTCTTATGTCAACTAAATGGCAAACCGGTGGTAGTGAGGCAGGGCAAACTGCTGGCCTGTGCCTTCCATCCGGAGCTGACCGATGACTTGAGGCTGCATAAGTACTTCGTCGACATTGTCACAGGAGATATTGATTGACTAAAAAACTCCGTCTGTCATTGCGAGCGAAGCGAAGCAATCTCACCGCACTTCCCCGCAGAGATTCCCACGGGGCTTTGACCCTCGCAATGACAATAAATATCGTCACAGGAGCTATTGATTGCAAAGAGTAGTTGCTGACGATTTAGATGCACTGCTTGGCGTTCTGCCGCTGCATATTCGCCAGGCGCTTCTGGAGCAAGCCAATAACAGCGAATTACTGGAAATAGTTTTAGACCTGGGACGTTCCCCTGAAGCCCGCTATCCGCATCAGGAAGTAATGCTCAGCCACATCGAAGTTACAGACTCCGATATAGAGCATGTCGTCTCCCGCATCGGCTGCTTCAGCGGCGATAACCGCGCCGGCATTGAGCGCACGCTGCATCGTATTTCCGCCATGCGCAACCGTGAAGGGCGAATCGTCGGTCTGACTCTGCGCGTGGGCCGGGCTATTTTCGGCACCGTCAAAATCATCCAGGACCTGGTCGAGTCAGGCAAAAGCGTGCTACTGCTCGGCCGGCCAGGCATCGGCAAGACAACCATGCTGCGAGAGGTAGCGCGGGTACTGGCTGACGATTTCAAAAAACGCGTGATTGTCGTCGATACCTCCAATGAGATCGCCGGCGACGGTGACATACCGCACCCAGCTATAGGCCATTCGCGGCGGATGCAGGTGCCGACGCCGACCCTGCAGCACGCCGTCATGATTGAAGCCGTGGAAAACCACATGCCCGAGGTCATCATCATCGATGAGATTGGTACCAGTCTGGAGGCTGAAGCCGCCCGGACTATCGCCGAGCGCGGCGTCCAGCTAATCGGCACCGCCCACGGCAACACACTGGAAAACTTGATGATGAACCCCACGCTTTCCGACCTCATCGGCGGCATTCAGACGGTGACCCTGGGAGATGAGGAGGCACGGCGCAGGCACACTCAGAAATCAGTCCTGGAACGCAAGGCACCGCCCACCTTCAATATCGTCGTCGAAATGCTGGAGCGCGACAAAGTTACCGTTCACCCCGATGTCGGCCTTGCGGTGGATGCCATCCTTCACAGCAGACCGCAGGAAACCGAAATACGCTGGTTTGATGAAAACGGCGAAGTTAGACGGGATAAAATAACCACCTCGCTTGCCCCTAAGAAGAAAGAAGCGGCATTACAGAGGGAAACGCCCAAGATATACCTTTTCGGCATAAACCGCGCCAAGCTCGAGGAGGCCGCCAGGGAAAGAGGAGTCGCTCTGGAAATTACCTCTGACATCAAGCAGAGCAACCTCTTGCTCACGGCTAAGAACTATTACCATCGAAAGCCGCAGAAGATCAGGGACGCCGAGATGGCCGGCATTCCCATCTACGCAGTTAAAAGCAATAACCTGCCACAACTGAGACAGTGCCTCGATACCATATTTACACCGCAAAGAGAACCTCCGTCTTCAGCCTTAGCTGAAGCGGAGCAAGCCATTAATCAGGTGAAAGAGGGCAAGGGACCAGTGGAACTGAGCCCGCAAAATGCCTACATCCGCCGTTTGCAGCATCTGGTGGCTGAACGCCACGGTATGGCATCACACAGCCTGGGCAAAGAACCTAAAAGAAGAGTGCAGATAATTAAGGGCTAAAACAGCCTTTTTGCCTTTGGCAGTAGGGACGGACCTGAAGGTCCGTCCGCTTTGGACAGGTCTAAAGACCTGTCCCTACGTAGTCTTATAATTAAAGGGGTAAACCTTGAGCTTATTTATCACATTTGAAGGCGCCGAAGGCTGCGGCAAAAGCACTCAGGCCAGAGCGCTGTGGCAAAGACTTGTCCGCCGGGGCATACCCGCTGTGCTGACACATGAGCCCGGCGGCACGGCACTGGGCAACCGGTTAAGGTACGTGCTCAAAAGAAGGCTCCAGGATAAAATATCCCCCCTGGCCGAGCTATTTTTGTTTGCCGCCTGCCGCATACAAATCGTCAACGAAGTCATTCGCCCGGGCCTGGAGCAGGGCAAAGTGGTTATCTGCGACCGCTTCGCGGATTCCACCATTGTCTACCAGGGCTACGGCCGCGGACTGAACCTGGAGACCATTGAAGACATTAACGACCTGGCTACGGAAGGTATTAAACCCCACCTTACCATATTGCTGGACATACCCGCCCGGCAGGGGCTGAGCCGCAAGGGGTTCAGGTCAAACGACCGCTTCGAGGCTGAGAACATCGCCTTTCACCGGAAAGTTAGAGATGGCTACCTCACGTTAGCTGCCGAGGAACTGGAGCGCTGGCTGGTGATAGATGGTACCCTGCCCCGGGCCGAAATCGGTAAAATTATCTGGGACAGGGTCGACCGCCTGCTGCAGGCAGAAAACGCTCTTGAGTAGTCATCATTAAAAACAATGTCAGATAATCGACCAGTCATTGCGAGCGAAGCGTGGCAATCCCAGCATTAGGTTGACGCATGTCTAAGAAGCGCGTAGCCGTAGCCTTAAGCGGCGGTGTCGATTCCTCGATGGCGGCCTGCCTGCTCCAAGAAGCCAGCTACGAAGTCATAGGCGTAACCATGCGCCTGTGGACGGAGAAACGCCAGACCTACCCCTCAGCCGCCAGTATCCACGACGCTGAAAATATCTGCCGCTCTCTGGGCATACCCTTTCACCTCATCGACCTGGAGGACGATTTTAAAAAGCATGTAATCGACTATTTCTGCCGGGAATACGTCATCGGCCGGACACCGAACCCATGCATTGCCTGTAACCGGCATATAAAATTTGACTGCCTTCTCGACCGCGCCCTTTCTCTCGGCGCCGGCTATTTAGCCACCGGTCACTACGCCAGAGTTAAACACGTCAACAACACTTACCACCTGCTTAAAGGAGTCGATGTTGGTAAAGACCAGTCTTACATGCTCTACACGCTGGGCCAGGAAAAGCTCAGCCGCATACTCTTTCCCCTGGGTGATTACACCAAGCCCCAAATTCGGGACTTAGCCCGGCAAAAGAACTTACCCACTGCCGGCAAACCGAGCAGCCAGGATATCTGCTTCATCGCCGCCGACTATGGCGCATTTCTAAGCCGTTATGTAACAGTAACTCCTGGGGAAATAGTCGATAGCCGCGGCCAGGTGCTGGGCAGGCATAAGGGAACCGCCTTTTATACGGTGGGTCAGCGGCACGGCCTGGGCCTGACCACCGCCGAACCTGTCTACGTCACTAAAATAGAATCGGATAGGGACCGGCTTGTGGTCGGTTCCAAGGAAGAGCTTTATCGCTCCCAGCTTACAGCATCCGAAGTGAGCTGGGTATCGGGAAGGCAACCACCTGAATCAATAGCTGTTACGGTCAAGATACGCTACCGGTCGCCGGACGTTCCCGCCACGCTCCATCCGGCACCGGACTCCGCCGAAGTCAGTTTCGACCAGCCGCAGCCCGCCGTGACACCGGGCCAGGCGGTGGTCTTTTATAAAGACGATGAAGTTCTAGGCGGTGGCACCATTGAAAGCTAAAGCCAAAAAAGCCGTATTCCCCCCGCCGAGTCTGGTTGAAGAAAACGGGCTCAGCGACAAAGGCTATCGCTTCATCGCCGGTATAGACGAAGCCGGCCGCGGCGCCCTGGCCGGCCCGGTAGTCGCCGCCGCCGTTATACTGCCACCGTCCCCTGCCTTCACCTGGCTGCAATCAGTCCGCGACAGCAAGGAGCTGCCGGCAGTCAAGCGCGAGTCACTCTTCGACCTGATTAAACAGGACGCCGTAGCCGTCAGCGTGGGCATCATCGCCCCGCAGACCATCGACGTCATCGGTATACTCAATGCCACGAAAATTGCCATGTGCCACGCCGTGGAGCAGCTGGCCAGCCCGCCCGATTTCCTGCTGATAGACTTCCTGCGCCTGCCGCAGCTACGCATCTCTCAGAAGCCCATAGTCCGCGGCGACAAGTTGTGCCTTTCCATCGCCTGCGCCTCGATTATCGCCAAGGTTACCCGCGACCGCATTATGGTGGAGCTCGACCGGTTACACCCCGGCTACGGCCTGGCCGACCACAAGGGCTACGGCACCAAAAAACACGTGTCCTGTTTGCATCAAAACGGCCCTTCACCCATACACCGACACTCCTTCGCCCCGGTAATAGAGTCGATACAACCAAAATGAAACGCAAAGAGCTCGGCGCCACTGGCGAAAAGCTGGCCAGAGACTTTCTTAAAAAGAAGGGCTATAAAATCCGTGACACAAACTTTCGCTGCCGCGAAGGTGAGATAGACATCGTCGCCCGGAAAAAAGACTGCCTCGTCTTCGTCGAAGTCCGTACCAAGACCAGTGCCGGCTTCGGCAGCCCGGAGGAATCGGTTACTTTCGCCAAAAAAGAGAAGCTCATCGCCTCAGCACTGACATATCTGTCACAGCATGAGGACCTGCCCGAGTTCTGGCGCATAGACTTCGTCGCCGTGGAACTCGACCAGAACGGCAAAGCGAGGCGCATCGAGCTTATCGAAAACGCCATAACATGAAAAGATCAAAGATTAAAGAAAAAAGACCAAAAATAGTAGCCCTGGTTTTTGGTTTTTTGTTTTTAGCTTTTAATCTTTTTTTCGTGGATTGACAGAATAAAAGCCGTTATTTATAATCAATAAAGCACTTGGAGCAGGCGGTCCCGACAATAGCGGGATGCAGCCGGGCTTTAAGCTAGCAACGGGGATTTTATCCCGTGGGACTAAGTGTCCTGCGGGATTTTTTATGCCAAAACCAATGAGCGAACAAAGGAAAAAGTCCAGGGTAGCCGCACTATCGGTCGCCTCCAATAGCGTACTGGTAGTGTTTAAGCTAATCGTCGGCGTACTCATCGGCTCCGTTTCAGTACTCTCCGAAGCTATCCATTCGGGAATGGACCTGGTGGCGGCACTCATCGCCTTTTTCGCCGTCAGGATTGCCGGTAGAGCCGCCGACGAAGAGCATCCCTTCGGTCACACCAAGGTGGAGAACATGTCTGCCGCCATCGAAGCACTGCTCATCTTTGCCGCCGC
>Ga0299912_10003086_pt1 | contig 13661 bp, 8 predicted proteins | sample RVTome_2_FD_207667 | JGI IMG/M metagenome (GOLD analysis project Ga0299912, IMG submission 207667) | Soil microbial communities from uranium-contaminated site in the Upper Colorado River Basin, Wyoming, United States - RVT95D214 (version 2) ...
TTCCACCAGAAAGCGGTGAACGGCAGGCACTCCGTCCGTTGTAAGGTAGTAACCTTTTTCAGGATGGTAATCTGACGTCATACAAAGGATATCAAAGGGTGAATGGACAAGGGATTCCAATATTCTCTGGAAGACCGGGGTCGGCCGGAGATTGGAGTCCACGTACTCCTTCTCGATACGAACTACTGCCGACAGGAGGGTGGATTCAGGGAAAAGGGGCGGGATTTCAAACGATCGATCGAGAAGATTGTCATCCACCTCTATTTCCACCAGGTTCGGCAAACGGCCCTTCAGGACATCCGGCCACTCAGCGCCGGCAAGAAAGTTTTTTATTTCCTCGGCGCTCAATCGGAGGATCAGGGTATCGATTCGATCAACGATCCTCGGCCCATAATTTACTATTTCCTCAAGACGCAAAGTGATACGGGTCCCCATGTTTTGGGCTGCCTCAAACAGGGAGGGCAATAGTCCTTCTTTGCTATTCATAACGCCGTCCCCAGGCATGACGTCGATGAGGATAGGCGTCTTCAAACGGATCAGCCGGGATGGCGGGGTTTCAAGATGATCTCCACGGAAGGTTAAATATTTAGGCCGTCCTCCGAGGCCTATCGCAATTGCATCTTCAGTGCTTTCGTAGAGAAGATTCTGGGCAGGCCCGACGATGTGGAAATGTCCAAAGCGGATTCCATCATTGCCGGATCCACGATGAGGGTCCCCTTGACCGGTGCCGGAAACAGGGATTTTACCCGTCGTGGCTTCGAGGTCGATGTGAGTGACGACCTCGGCGTTCCAGTAGGGATCGTCGATTTGAAGGTAACACGGATGAAGCTCTACAGACGTTGCGGGGAATCCCGCCGCGACTTGGGGACATCGTTCCAGACAGGAGCCGCAACCACGGCAGAGTCCTTCATCCTCAATCACGACGAGGCGGGGATCGGATTCGTCTCGCTTCCGGACACTGTAGATGCAGGCGTCCACGCAAGTCCCGCAATGGATGCAGTGTTCTTCATTGATGAGAACACGGTATCTTGGAAAGGTGTTACGCTTCTCACGGATCTTCTGGTCGAAACCCGTTCGCACGACATCCAAGAAACGGTGGAATTCAGGACTATTCTCCACCTCGCGGATGAAGTTCTGTACCTGCTCAATAGGGAAATTCCCGGAATCGGCCAGATATTTCTCCACACCCTCAAAAAGCGAGAGGTGTTTTAAGTGGACTTGACACTCATCATCACAGCGACCGCAGCGGAGGCAGAAATAGAGGGACATGGCCTTTGATAGCTCGAGCTCCCCCTTTTCGAGGGCCTTCTTAAGCGTCAGAAGCTTGCCTTTCGCTGTCAGGGTTTCATCTCCCGTGGCCCGGTAGACCGGACAACGGGCCACGCAGGCGCCGCACTGGGCGCAGGAGAGGATATCCTTCGAGATCCCTTCAAGCTTTTCGGAAACGATGGGCGTGCGAAGTCTCAGCGTCTTCGCCGGGAAAAAGGAAAGAAGTTTGAACATGAGCCACTGGGAAGTGGAGAGCCCGAGGTCAAAGAGGTCCGACTGGAAAAGGGCCTTCTGAAACGAACCCCAGCGTCCTGACGTAGCGAAGAATTTCCCCGAATTGAGAATTCCGGCGGGATCGACTTTCTTCTTGTAACGAACGAGTTGCTTCAGCTCTTCTTGGGCGTAGAGATTGCGAAGGAAAGGCGTATTCCATATGCCTATGCCATAAGGCTTTCCACCGTAGTTTTGGACGGCCAGCCTGAGCATCATTGGAATGAGCATGAGATCCAGATAAAAGATATTCTTCCGGTTGTCCGTGGCCAACATGGCCAGAAACAGCACCTCTTCCCGGTTGACCACGTGGGCAATCGGATAGAGCGTCACTGCCAAGCGCTTTCCCCACTCATTCACCTTTTCGACATAAGAGGCTACCTGATCGAGGGGGAGGATTATTTCACTGGCAAGGAGAGAGGGTCCCAGATGTTTGATCGACATGGGCAGGAAGCGCTTTTCCCAGAGACCATTGGCTAAGACTTCATCAACTGGAGAGAGTTGGCGTTTTGCAAGATAAGCCTCCAATTCCCGGGCTTCCTTTTCTTCGGGAAAGGCGACCAGGACCAGGTGACGATTCTCAATGGATGGTTTTCCATCTGATACCAGCCCCAGGGCGCGAATGAACTCCGGAGCGTAGACCACAATATCTTCAGGTTTGATCGAAACGTGACCGGCGACTCCTTTTGCAAAGGCGTAGGCAGAAGAGGATTTCTCAAAGGGGACAACGATGGGGTACCACCGGACCGGCCGCTTAGAGACCCGGAGCGTGGCTTTTACAATGATTCCCATCTGCCCTTCAGTGGAGAGAAAGTAGCCCATCTCCGGATCTTCGGCGGAGAGGTCCTTGATCGTTCCCCCGGGTGTGATCACTCGGAGGGAGATGATTTGATTCCTGACCGGGCCGTGACGAAAGGTGCCAATGCCCATCCCGCCCGTTGCCATCCAGCCAATGAGGGTTCCTCCTTTGCCGGAGGCGATGGTGGGAAGGTCCAATCCGTAGTGCTCGAGTTCCCTTTGGATGTCGAGAAACCGGGCTCCTGGTCCGACGGTCAGTTGGAGGGTTCCGGGGTTGACTTCGATGGTGTCCATCAGGCTCAGATCGATGAGAATCCCTCCACGGGTTGGCACCGCGCCACCGTATCCCCAAGTTCCCGCACCCCTGGCAGTCAGCGGGATTTTATGTTCACGGGCGAATGCAAAGAGCTCCAGGAGGTGTTCCTCTGTGGTGGGCTGAAGAATGAGATCGGGAAGACTCTTCAGCATCAGGTCGCGGATCAAAGGCGGGAGGTCCACGTTGAGGTCAGTGCGGTAGTATTCGAGTTTCTCTGGCTCGTCGATCTTCTTCAGGCCGGGATTCCGTTGTAAAAACGCTTCGAGAAATTTTATCCAGGCCAACTTACGTTTCTTCTCACTCACTCTCGGGATGAACCTCCTTTTGCCTCTGGAATAACTGGCTCTAATATAAATTTGTAACAGACTGCAGGCCGATCATCAAGGCCCAAACCCCAAGCGATGTGATGCTCTTGGTCATCCATCGTTATTGCAGATTCCCTTATGATGGTAAAACTACAGGATGGGGAGATACTTCTCCAGTTCAAATTGGGAAACATGGGTTCGATATTGATCCCATTCGATATTCTTGTTCTCAATAAATTTATTGAAGATATGATCTCCCAATGTTTCCTTTACCAGCTCACTTTTTTCTGTGAGCTGGATCGCTTCCAACAAATTTCCTGGAAGAGAGTCGATTCCGTGTTTCCTCCTCGCCGCCTCGGACATTTCAAAGATGTCTTCTTCAACGGGGGGTGGAAGTTCATAACCCTTTTCAATCCCCTTTAAGCCTGCGGCCAGCATGACGGCAAACGCCAGATAGGGATTGCAGGCGGGGTCAGGGGACCGGAATTCCATCCGTGTGGCTTTTTCCTTTCCCGGTTTATACATAGGGACACGAACGAGGGCTGACCGATTCCTGCGCGCCCAGGAGATATACACGGGTGCTTCGTAGCCCGGGACAAGCCTTTTGTAAGAGTTCACCCACTGAGAGGTGATGGAAGTAATTTCCTTGGAGTGTTTCAAAACCCCGGCCATATAAGACTTGGCAATCTTGGAAAGATGGAATTCATCTTTTGGATCGAAGAAGGCATTCTTATCACCCTTAAAAAGAGATTGGTGGGTATGCATTCCGCTTCCATTCTGTCCAAAAATAGGTTTGGGCATGAAGGTCGCGTAGACACCATGCTTCAAGGCAATTTCCTTAACAACGAGCCGATAGGTCATGGCGTTATCCGCCATGGTCAGGGCATCCGCATATCGAAGGTCAATTTCATGCTGGCTGGGAGCAACTTCGTGATGGCTGTATTCCACATGAATTCCCATGGCTTCCAAGGTTAAGATGGTTTCTCGCCGCAGCTCGGTTGCCACATCCAGGGGAGTAAGATCGAAGTATCCTCCTCTGTCAAGAAACTGTGGCACTCCTTCACTACTTTTGAAATAGAAGTACTCCAGCTCAGGACCGACATAAAGGGTGTAACCTAAGTCTTGAGCCTTTTTGAGCGCCCTTTTCAACGCCCATCGGGGATCTCCTTTGTAAGGGGTTCCATCCGGTTCGTAGATGTCTGCGAACATCCTGCCTACCGCATTCTCTTTGGGTCTCCAGGGAACGATCTGGAAGGTTTTTGGATCAGGTTTGGCGATCATATCGCTCTCATCGATTCGGGCGTAGCCCTGGATGGAGGAGCCGTCGAAACCCATTCCCTCTTCAAGAGCTCCCTCCAATTCGTCAACCGTGATTGCAAATCCCTTTAGAAAACCCAGAATGTCTGTAAACCAGAGTCGAATAAATTTAACATCATTCTCCTTTGCCATCTTCAACACATTTTCTTTTTCTTTGTCCATCTCTTCCTCCTTTCGTAGTTACGAATCAAACAAATGATAACGAATTTACCGAAAAGGACTTTTGTGTTGTGATTCGGTCAATTTGCTATAATTCGTTTCATTCGTGTATTTTACCAAATAAAAAGCGTCCCTTATTCGATTTAAGGACGCCTTTGTCGATTCAATACAGCGCCTTATCGGTTGAATTTAAAAGCAAATTACATGCCATCATTAGTTATATATGTGAATAAATTTCTATTTTATAATTTATTGAAATTAAATGGAATATTTTACATTCCGATGGCGGTGGTAATCTGAAAGAGGATTGAGGATTGGAAAAAATGATGGATTTTAGGCAGGCTGTTAAAAAAAAGACAAAGGGCAGGGAGTTTTTGATATAATAAAATTGACAAATGGAATCGGTTTGCATAGATTGAATGCAGCAGGTCAAATCAAGGGATGAGGAGAAAATGGTTATGGAGATCGAAAAATTTTTGGAGTTGACGAAGAAGTTGGATTCGAAAAAGAAAGGGAAAAAGGAAGAACTGGAAAAGTTCCAAAAATTCTTCGAACGATTTCATCTTTTAAACCGGGCTTATTTGGATAAAGAAACTTTTGAAAAAGCAAAGGAATCGATCTCGTCCATGGCAGAGGCGATTGCCAACACCGTTCAATATTTGGATGCTGAGATTACCCGATTGAGAAATAAAAGGATGAAACTGCCTCTTGAAAATGTGGAATTGGGTGAAATGCAGAAGATCCAGAACAAAAATGAATTATTGATTAAAGATTACCTGGCCGGGCATCAGGAATCGAAATAAAGGGGCAGGTCCATTTAATTTCATCGATCATTTCGGGAAAGACTGTTTTAGAGCGGTATAGAACCTACATTCAATCCCCTCCAGCTTATGCATTTTGGCGCTTCCAGCAATAATTGAGACAAAAAAAGAGGATCAAATGATCCTCTTTCAAGTTTGACAGTTCCGATTTTAGCAGCGGCCCTTGCAGCCCCCGCCTCCGCGGCCACCGGAGAAACCGCCACTTGCAAAGCCACCGCCTCTGCCAGAGCCGCGAGATTGACCGGAAACGCCCCCAAGAGACCTTTCAAAACCTCTGCTCGGAGCGCTAAAAGATCTTCCAGCGCTTTCCGGGGCTCTGTTGAAACCTCTTCTTTCACCCATTGAAGGTGCACTCAAAGACCTTCCATTACCACTGCCGGGATTGCCGGAAAACCTTCTAGAGCTTTCGGGAACTCTCCGAAAGTTCATGTCACGGCGTTCGTCGAACCTTCCCGACCGGTTGGATCTTCCGCCGGAAAATCTTTCCTCGCCTCCACGATCAGGAGCTGTAGCGATCGTCCCTTTTTCAGGCCTGATCTGTCGCTCGAATCCGCGGGGTGTCTGGCCCAGACTTCTCTCGTTCGGATTTCGGGACATCACCCGTTCACGGCTCCGTTCAAGAATTGACGTTGCGCCCCTTCTACCCTCAGAGGAGTTAAATCCTCTCCTGTGGGAAATATCTGCGGTCCTAAAGGTTTCTCCTGTTCTCCTTCGCGCAGGGTCAATTTTGAAAACCCCTTTCGTCTTGTGGTCGAAGAAGTGATTGCTGACCAGGCAACGACGATGGCCGACTATGACGACCCTGTGGAAGTCGCGCAGGGCAAAGAACCCGTGGAAGAAGAACCCAGAATGCCAGAACGGATAAGGAACCCATGCGTAAAGGTAATAGTAATCCCATGGGGGAGGATAGTATGTGACAACCGGCGGGCCTTCCTCATAGTAGTAGTTATTTATAACCGTAGAGCTATGTTGAGATTGGTTTTCAGCATACTGATCAGAGTCACCCGGCAAAACCGCTAAGCCGAACTCCGCTGCAACGTCCTGAAGTGCCTTCAATGCCTCTTCTTTTCCCATCGGCAGCTTTTTGGAGTCTGCTGCAGCAGCGACCGCATCCTGCAACTCGCCGATAATATCGGGTGTTACGGGGTAGTCGGCAATCCACCCGTTCTTTGGCGCGATTCCTGCCGAGGTCAACATATCTTCACCTTGCGCCTCATTGTCAGGCGTTCCTAATTTGAGTGCAGTAGCCAACTTAAGCGCAAAGTTCCCTTCAGGGATAAGTGGTTGTGCTACAGGAGGAGGTGTTGTGGGCATCTGGTCTGATTGTGCGTAAACGGTTAATGGCAGTAGTAGTAAAGCCATTGTAATCACTCTTATAAAAGTCTTGTTCATATATACTCCCTCCCTTCTATTATGGAGCTTAGGATAGAATCCGTATCTTAATTAAATATAATGCTTGAGGGCCTGAAAAACAATGTTTCAAGGCTTAAAAGATAGGTCAATTAAATTCCTATAGCTATTTGAAAATAGAAGGCTTTTCTACTTTATCAATGGAGGGGTCTTGATATGGGGCTTGAAAGGGATGATGCGGATTAGGGAAGCCTGCCTTCTCTTGAAGTCAGGCGAGAGAGAACGGTTCTCTTCAGCTGGTCTATCCTATTCTTTTCGCTAATTTTTTCTCCCCATTCATCCTGTACATAGAAGACATCCACGATACGATTTCCTAAAGTAGATATTCTTGCAAAGTGAATATCACATCCGTGGTCGGTCAACGCCTGCGACACCTCATAAAGGATACCCAATCGATCCTCTCCCATGACTTCGACGATGGTATAGAAATCAGAATCCCGGTTGTTGATCTTCACTTCTCCAGGCACCCTTGGGATGACTTTTTGCTTGATCCCGTTTGATTCTTTCCTTTTAAAAAGAAGATCTCTTAGAGACACCTTTCCGACTAAGATTTCCCCCAAGTCTTTCTTGAACTGTTCAAGACGCCGTTCAATGTTTTTGGTGGCATCTTCCACCCAGAAGGTATCCAGAACAATGCCATTTCCCCAGGTGTGAATTTGTGCTTCGAGGATATTCAGACGGCTTAAAAACATCGAGCCTGTAATTTTGGAGAATAGTCCATAGCGGTCTTTTGTACATAAGGTCACCTTTGCTTGGGTCTCCTTTTCGATCTCCCAATCCACGAGAAGAAGCTCCTGCTCAACAGAACGAGCCATTTCAATGTGGTGGGCAATTTTGTTGGAGGAATAACAGGAGAGATATCGGTCCGGAAGATGTTCTGAATACTCTGAAAATATTTCTGGAGAGAGGGATCTCTCCAATGTCTTAAGCATTTCCTCTGTTTTCAAAAGCGGCCGGGCCACAGCGCCCTTTTCAAAGAAATGTGAGGCCTTCAGGAAAAGCTCCGTCAACAGGGTGTTCTTCCAGGAGGTCCAGGCTTCCGGGCCGACTGCTTTGATGTCAGCAAAAGTCAAGAGGTAGAGCATCTTCAATCGATTGAGATTTTTCACCCCGTTAGAAATGATGCCCCGCTGCTCTGCAGCGGGGTTAGATTTTAGAACAATTCCGGCGGGGTTTGATGCCCCGCTGGAATTTCTAACGGGGTTCACTTCGTTAGCAAAACGTAAGATGACCTGTTCATCGTGGAGGTCTCTCCGTAAAGCTGTTTCCACCATGAGGAGATGTTGACTCACTAAGGATTCAATTAATTCTCTGTCTTCCACAGAGAGTCCCATCCGGTCCCCGATGCGCTTGACCATCTCCCCACCGGCGAGAGAGTGATTTCCCTCCCTCCCTTTTCCGATATCATGGAGAAGTACTGCCAGAAAGAGATTCTCCGGTTTTTCAATCTCCCTGATCAGGGAAGTGAGCAAGGGATAATCTTTTTGATAGAGCCCCTCTTTTAACTTTCCCAGTTCTTCCACGGCTAAGAGGGAATGGATATCCACGGGATGGACATGGTAGAGGTCGTAATGCACTTTCCCTTCCACGTCTGAAAATTCAGGGATATACCGGGAGAGAAATCCAAGTTCATGCATCTTCCTCAGGATAGTATCTACCGCTTTTCCATTCCGAAGGATTGAAAGGAAAGCCTGATTCACCTTCTCCGAGTTTCTAAAAAAATCCTCAATAAAAGGAAGCGCCTCCATTACGGCTTCCTCTGTCCGGAAATCCATCTTCGCTCGGTAGGTTTGACAATATTCAAAGAGGGCCATCAATTGGGTGGGGTCTCTTTTAAAGGCCACCGGGTCCAGAAGATAGATCTCCCCATGAGCGATTCCAAAGTAATCATCAATCTTCTGTCGTTGAAGAAAATGGAAGGTCTTTTTTAGCGGCGAGGGTTCTTGGAGGACCCGGTCGAGTATATCTTGGGTGAAATTTGAGATCCTCTGGGTGGAAAGATGATACTGTCTCATCATTTCCTCAATCCCCTCCGTTCCCGAACGAAGGCCAAGGATTGGGGCAATCTTCTCCTGCAGCTCAAAGGTTAGATCGTCCTGTCTTCTTCCACTCAGGAGGTGGAGTTGATTTCTGAGTGTCCAAAGGAATTCAAGGCTCTTGTCCAGCATTCGGGAGTGATCCGGGAAGAGAATCGAATCCCAGCGGTCTGTCTTGTATTTCGCCCGAACGACCCACCGACCCACTTGAAAGTCCCTTAGCCCTCCTTCTCCTTCCTTAATGTTGGGTTCCAGGGTATAAGCGGGATCTTCATATTTTTGACCCCGGAGGTGAAGCTCCTTTGCCAATGCTGCAGCAAAGCTTCGGACCTTTCGATGGAGAACTTTTTTCATGAAGAGACCGTATAAATTCCTAAAAAATTCATATTCCCCGTCCAGATAACGACCATCGATCAAGCTTGTTTTTATATATAAATCCGATCGAGCCATTTGTATGCATTCATTGATTGATCTTGAGCTGCAACTGACGTCCAGTCCTAAGTCCCAAAGCGGGTAGAGGATCTTCTTGACCAAAGGCGGGAGGTCCTCTTTTTTTGAAGACGAGTGAAGGAGGAGTAGATCGATATCTGAGTGCGGAGCCAATTCTACCCTTCCATATCCTCCCACTGCCATGAGGCAGACCGAGGGAGAGGGGGCTTGGGATTGTGCCTTTCGGAAAGCCATTCTCACCAGACCATCCACCATATCGGAATGTTGGCGAAGAAATTCCCTCGGGGAGGTGTGATTGGATGCTGCCTGGGCCATCAAGTTTTTGGTATCGATGAGCCCGTTTCTGGTGATACCTAATTCAAATTGCATCTCTTCCCCGTTCTCCGGTTCGGATTCGAATCACTTCTTCAACGGGCGATATGAAGATCTTTCCATCCCCGATCTTTCCTGTTTTTGCGGCCCGTTCTATGGTCTCGATCACTTGGGTCACCATTTCTTCGCTGGTAATTAATTCAATCTTAACCTTGGGGAGGAAATCAATCTTGTATTCGGCGCCGCGATAGACTTCGGTGTGCCCCTTTTGCCTTCCAAATCCCTTGATCTCGGTGACGGTCATTCCTTGGACACCGATTTTGGTTAAGGCGTTCTTCACTTCGTCCAGTTTAAATGGCTTGATAATCGCTTCAATCTTTTTCATCTGACCTCCTTTGTTAGTGAGGAGTTAGGAGTTCAGAGTTCGGAGTTTTTAAGCCTTTAACTCATAACTCATAACTCAAAAACTATATCCACTTTCGCCATGCTGACTGATATCCAAACCGTTGATCTCATGTTCTTCAGTCACCCTTAAGCCCATGGTCCAATCAAGGACCTTTAGTATAATCAATGTCATCACGAACGAATAGACCCATGCAGAAACCACACTCAATGCTTGGATTCCGATCAGTGAAGGATTCCCAAAGAAAAGGCCGTCATTCCCTGCCGAATTAATAGCCTTTGAAGCAAATAATCCTGTGGCCAATGCACCCCATGTTCCCCCCACTCCATGAACACCAACGACGTCGAGAGAGTCATCGTATCCGAGCTTGGTTTTCAGGTTAATGGCGAAATAACAGGCGACACCTCCCGCGAGCCCGATGATGATGGCTGATACGGGGCCTACGAAACCTGATGCAGGCGTGATGGCAACCAGTCCGGCCACTGCACCCGAGGCTACACCCAGAACCGTAGGATTACCACGATATACCCACTCAGCAATCATCCATGAAAGGGCTGCCGCAGCCGTTGAGATATGGGTTACCACAAAAGCGTTGGTTGCAAGAGAGCCCGATGCCACCGCGCTTCCACCATTAAAACCAAACCAACCAAACCAGAGCAGTGCCGCACCAAGAAGCGTCAAGGTTAGGTTATGGGGAGGCATGGGTTCATCACCATAGCCTTTTCTCTTCCCTATGACCAGGGCCGCCGTCAACGCAGCGATTCCAGAGCTGATATGAACGACAAGTCCTCCTGCAAAATCAAGGGCGCCAAGATTCCTGATCCAGCCACCCACACCCCAGACCCAGTGGGCGAGAGGATCATAGACAAAGGTTGCCCACAGGATGAGGAAGACAAGGTAAGTCTTGAATTTAAACCTCTCAGCGAATGCGCCGGTGATGAGGGCGGGGGTAATCACCGCAAACATCATTTGAAAGATCATGAATGCCTGGTGAGGAACGGTGGCGGCGTAGTCGGGGAAGGGATCAAGTCCCACACCGTTCAGACCGACCCATTTAAGACTTCCTATGAGATGGCCAATATCAGGGCCAAATGCGAGACTATATCCGTAAAGAACCCACTGGATGGTGATGACTCCGAGGGCGATAAAGCTTTGCATGACCGTCCCGAGAACATTTTTCGATCTCACCATGCCTCCGTAGAAGAGGGCAAGGCCTGGTGTCATCAGCATGACTAAAGCAGAAGAGATGAGCATCCAGGCAGTATCTCCGGTATCCACTTTGGGTGGCGAGGAAGCGGGCGCTTCGGCAAAAGCCACCCCAACAACGAGCAGACTGATCATCATAAAGAACCATAGAAACAGAAATTTTTTCATCTCATTCCTCCTATGGAAAAATACGGAATTGCACTCGCACCATTCCCGCCCTACCGGGAGGAGCGGCTTGAATCTATTGTCGAAAAAAAATTGGTGAGAAAACTTATTCCCCTTTTTGTATATATTTCGATCTTTATCTCGGTTTCGGTCACGATCTCAGTTTTTGAGAATGGTTGGGAGGGTTGAAGACCCTTGAATTCTTCTTCGTAAGTTTCCACCCACTCGCCGATCATCTCATCGGTTACTTCAAGATGAAATTGAAGGCCGTAAACCTTTTCTCCATATCGGAAGGCCTGATGAGGGAGGGGCGATGCAGTGGCGATGAGCTTCCCGCCCTTTGGAATTTCAAAGGTGTCCTCATGCCATTGAAATACGGAGAACGTCTTTGGAAAATTGGAGAAGAGAGAGTCCTGTGAGCCTATCTCTGTCAATGAGACATCATACCATCCAATCTCTTTCACAGGCGCTTTGGAAACCTTTGCTCCGAGGGCCTTGGCGATCAATTGGGCGCCGAGACATATCCCTAACATCGCTTTTCCTCTCTGAATCGCCTCCTTAATAAAAAGGTCTTCATCTCTAAGAAAGGGAAAGCGATCTTCTTCATAAACATTCATCGGCCCCCCGAGAAGGACGATGTGGGTGATCTCTTCAATCTTTGGCAAACGGACGCCGGGTGTGAGATTGAGAATTTGATAAGGAATCTTTTCCTGTTTCAGGCAATATTCAATCAATCCCGGCCCCTCGATATCGATATGCTTGATAATTAAAACGCTCATATAGAACTCAGTCCGAATAGGTATTGATTCAGCTTAACGATTGTTGTTAATGGTTCGTATCACGAGTCACCATTCACTATTACCCGTCACCCTCACTGAGCAATCCCTATGCCAGGTTTCAGGGGTCTGGATACCAATGGAGTTTCAGTAAAATTATTGAAGAGTTGGCGGGGCCGGCCTCAAGGATAGTTGAATTGTTTTGAAACGTTTCTTAAGAAATCTTTGCTGGAATTTAAGCAGCCTGTTAGAAAACAGCCAACAGTATATTGGAATGCTGGAATATTGGAATAATGGGAAGACTATTTTCTATTTCTACCCAATATTCCAATGTTCCACTATTCCATCTTTTCAGATGGCGTCCCTTCCACGCTCGCCTGTCCGAATTCGAATCACCTCTTCTACAGGCAAAATGAAGATCTTTCCGTCGCCAATCTTTCCTGTCTTGGCAGCACGCTCGATGGTTTCAATCACCTGAGGGAGCGTTTCGTCGGCGGTAATTAATTCAATCTTAACCTTGGCCAGGAAGTCGATCTTGTATTCAGCCCCTCGATAGACCTCGGTATGACCTTTTTGTCTTCCGAAGCCCTTCACTTCAGTGACGGTCATCCCCTGAACACCGATTTTGGACAATGCCTGCTTCACTTCATCCAATTTGAATGGCTTGATAATGGCTTCAATCTTTTTCATTTTTCCTCCTATGTGAATAAATCGCAGAGTGCATAGCGAATTGCCGCTTAAAGTGATCAGTGATCGAGTCATCAGTGATCAGTGACTGATAACCGATAACTGATAACTGGTTACTACTTTTTTCAATTCACAATCTGCACTCAAAAACTATATCCGCTTTCGCCATGCTGACTGATATCCAGACCGTTGATCTCATGTTCGTCACTCACTCTCAATCCTACGGTCCAATCAAGAACCTTCAATATGATCAATGTCGCCACGAAGGAATAAACCCACACCGAAATGGCGCTGAGTGCCTGAATCCAAAGCAGTGAGGGGTTGCCAAAAAATAGGCCATTATTTCCCGCTGGGTTAATTGCCTTTGAAGCAAACAGGCCTGTGGCCAATATCCCCCAGGTACTTCCTACTCCGTGAACACCGACGACATCGAGAGAGTCATCGTATCCGAATCTGGATTTCAGGTTAACGGCATAACAGCACAACCCTCCCGCAACCAGTCCAATCATGATCGCTGGAATGGGGCCTACGAAACCCGAGGCAGGGGTGATGGTCGCCAGTCCTGCGACGGCACCCGATGCCGCACCCAGAACGGTTGGGTTGCCTTTGAATGCCCATTCAGCGATCATCCATGAAAGCGCTGCGGAAGCTGCGGAAAATTGAGTCACCACAAAAGCTGAGGTGGCCAGAGAACCAGAGGCGACGGCACTCCCTCCATTGAAACCGAACCAGCCAAACCAGAGAATACCCGCCCCGAGAAGGGTCATCGTCAGATTGTGAGGAGGCATGGCTTCGTCACCGTAACCCTTTCGTTTTCCCACGACCAGAGCGGCTGCTAAGGCAGCAACTCCGGAGCTGATGTGGACGACCAGCCCCCCTGCGAAATCAAGCCCGCCAAGGTTTCTGATCCAACCTCCTACCCCCCAAACCCAGTGGGCAAGGGGATCATAAACAAAAGTTG
>Ga0299912_10003087_pt1 | contig 13659 bp, 10 predicted proteins | sample RVTome_2_FD_207667 | JGI IMG/M metagenome (GOLD analysis project Ga0299912, IMG submission 207667) | Soil microbial communities from uranium-contaminated site in the Upper Colorado River Basin, Wyoming, United States - RVT95D214 (version 2) ...
AGAAACTTTTATACTGACGTTGTTTAATGTAGCAGGGCAACAAAGTGCAAAGGACTGAAGCGGCATGAGCGAAGAACCATCCATTTGGATCGGAATTTCAGAAAAACTCTTCGGCACCATACTCCTCGTCATCAGCCTCCTAATGATCTACTTCACCGCCACAAGCACCGACACACTTGGCGCATTCACTGCACTCTTCGCGTTCCTAAGCCTCATCGTCCTGACAACTGGTGTGTTCCTGATCATAGTCAAAGTTCCAGAATAGCCTTAGAACGCGGTTTTCTATTCCCTTCTTTCGACCACAATCTTACACTTGGTAGCCAACACCGCAATCACGCCCAGAGCCGCCAACCAAGGTGCCAAAACCGTGCCGATGACGCCCACAGTCGCAGGAATCTCCAGCAGCGTCTTCTCCCGCTCATCCTTCACGATTATCCTGGTCACGTTTCCCTCATGCAAAAGATCCCGAATTCTGTCCACCAAGTTGCTGCCCGAAACCGTGAATTCCTCCCTCGTCACCTTCGCCACAGCCGCACCGCAAACCGGGCAGAACTTGTCATCCTCCTTCAACGGGGCACCACATTTCGTGCAGAAAGGCATTTTCCCATCACACTCCAGACTTCGCAAAAAGAAGAGACTTACAGAAATAAAAATCTTCCCAACAGCGGCTGAGAGTTTATTAACCATACAGCTAATTAATTTTCCGCGCAACTATACGTCCAACAGCGCAAAGAAAGGAGCCACCCCCGGAAATGCCCATCCGCCAACCAATCGTCTGCGTCCTCGGACACGTTGACAGCGGCAAGACTCTGCTGCTTGACAAAATCCGCAAGACAAGCGTAGGCGCAAGAGAAATAGGCGGAATCACCCAGCACATCGGCGCAAGCTTCTTCCCCGCGGAAACCCTCAAACAACTCATAGGCTCCTCAATCTCCACGCTGAAGAGCGAAATAGAAATCCCAGGCTTACTCGTCATTGACACGCCAGGACACGAGGCTTTCACCAACCTGAGACGCAGAGGTGGAAGCGTAGCCGACATCGCCATCCTCGTCATCGACGTGCTGCGAGGTTTTGAAGCTCAAACCTACGAGTGCATAGACATACTCAAAGCCCGCAAAACACCGTTTATCGTGGCCGTGAACAAAATCGACCGCGTTCCAGGATGGAAAACCCAAGCAGACAAGCCGTTCCTAAAAGCTTACGCCGCTCAGAGCCCCTACGTCAAGGAGGATTTAGACAACAAACTGTACGAGATCATGGGCACCTTCTCGCGTTTAAGCCTCCGAACCGACCGCTTCGACCGCGTAAGAGACTTCACCTCCACCATCGCCCTGGTTCCCGTCAGCGCAAAAACGGGCGAAGGCGTAACCGAACTCCTCATGGTTCTTATCGGCTTAACACAGCAATACCTGAAGAAAAGGCTGCAAACCACGGAAGGCGCTGCCAAAGGCACCGTTCTGGAAGTGAAGGACGAAGCTGGCTTGGGCTTAACGCTTAACACCATAATCTACGACGGCACGTTGCAGAAAGATGACCTCATCGTCGTAGGCGGCAAAGAAACCCCAATCACCACTCACATCCGAGCAATTTTGGTTCCCAAGCCGCTGGATGAGATGCGTGACCCACGTGACAAGTTCAGCTCGGTGGATCAGGTTGTCGCCGCTGCAGGAGTGAAAATCGCTGCGTCAGGATTGGAAGGGGCACTTGCAGGCGCACCATTGTACGCTGTGCCACCGGGAGAAACGCCGGAGAAATACGCGAAACTCGTAACTGAAGAGATTGAAAGGATCAGAATCTCCACGCAGGTTGAAGGAGTAATCCTGAAAACTGACACGCTGGGATCGCTGGAAGCCATTGCTGAGATGCTGAAGCAAAACAACGTGCAAGTGCGCATCGCGGATGTCGGCGACGTCTCCAAACGTGACATAATAGAAGCGTCTGTGGTTAAAACCCGCAATCCACTGCAAGGAGTAATTCTAGCCTTCGGAGTCAAAGTTCTGCCTGACGCTGAAGAAGAAGCAGCAAGCCGAGGCGTGCAAATTTTCAAGGAACAAATAGTATACCACTTAATAGAGAACTATCTGGAATGGGTCAAGTCAAGAAGTGAAGCCAAATTCGAGCAGGAACTTGAGAAACTAGTGAGGCCAGCGAAAATCCAGATAATGCAGGGCTACGTTTTCCACAGGGCCAAACCCGCGATCTTCGGCGTTGAGGTTCTGGCTGGGACGCTGAAGCCGAGAGTCTCCCTTTTGCGTGCGCAAGACGGCGAAGATGTGGGTGAAGTGCAGCAGATTCAAGACCAAGGCAAAGCTGTGCCCGAAGCCAAGAAGGGCGTGCAAGTTGCTGTTTCCATGGACAAGCCCACGGTGGGTAGAAACGTGTTTGAGAAGGATGTCCTGTACGTGAAGGTGCCAGAAGCCGACGTTAAACCTTTGTTGACCACGTTCGCGGACAGACTAACCGCGGAAGAGCTGGAAACACTCAGAGAGTACGTTGAAACCATAAGGAAGAAATCACCCTACTTCGCATTCTAGCAGCATGTAACAAGCAGGTTCTGTTGTGCTCGGAAAAAACTATAGCCCCCTTATTTAAAGGACCAATCGCTGTTTACGCTTCAGGATTTTGCTTTGCGCTTCTCTTGTGCAGGAGCCCAATCACAACGACGAGCAGGAACGCTATAATGCTGAGCAGCGCTATTGTGGCAATCTCTACCCAACTCAAACCAGACGAGACAGCGTTCTCAGCACTTGGCTGGGTCGGCGTTGGCGCGGGGTTTTGAGACGGTGACTGGCTCGGTGAAGACGCTGCTGTTTGGTCTGACGTCGAAGAGGAGGCAGGACTTTGTGCCGATTGAGGACTAGGGATGGTATTGTTTGTGTGTTGCTCCAATCGCTTGCTTTCCCAGTAAAATGGCTGCCAACAAAGAGTTGAACGGGCTCCTGTCCGAATCGCAGATCGGTTTCACCTGCATAATCAAAATTGATATATGATGCACTCTCATCTTCCCATGCCTGAAATGCTGCTTGAATCGCGGAAATATCTGAACCATCAGTTATGTCTGGAGAACCTCCTTCAAAGATATAGTAGTATATTGGTTGAAAACTAAAGAATCTGTTCTAATGAACACCGGAAGAGAAACCATAGCCTACCTCCGCTGATACCTGTGAGGAAAGAACAGCGATACTAACCAACGATAGAGCAATTAACAAGCCAATCATTCGTTTCATCCTTAATCACCGATTATTTTGAAAGAAGCCTCGGAGTAAAAATCCAGTTTTCCCCTGACTGTATTCCGTTCAAGGTGCAACCTGACAGAGTAACGGTTGTTTCAATAACGTAATCACCGGGAGGCGCTTTCAGGGTTACAGTTTTGGATTCTGCTCCTTGTGTGTAAAAAGTGTAATAGTTCTGATCCCATTCTTCGGCAGGGCGGAGTTCCCTTGAATTCTGGGGTGCCAATACAAAAGGACGTTCTGCCATGTAGGTGTAAGTTCTAATTGCGAAAAAAATTGGTGCGCCAGTAGAATTCACGAAATTGTGAGTCACCTTGACGCCTCCAGCCGTGATAGTTTCGTTTCCAACATTAGTCAAGAAGGTTCTAAATCTAATAGTCTCGTTTCTTAGGTATAATGCCTTCTCTGTTTCAGTGCGAACTGTAACTGTTTTCAATGAGTTTTGTGCGACTTGGTTTACTGAATTTGCAGTGGAAAGCAGCACAAAAGCTACTGTTGAAACCAAAAGGACAATTATCCCAACCAATAACGGTTTTTTCCTTACTTAGATTCCCCATTATCGCCTCAGACATTCCTGTATATAAGTTTTCGGCAAATCAAGATTTACAGCCAATTTGTTGGAGCTGAGCCACCTTTTATTTGCGTGCGCTCGAAAACAATCAACAGAAACAATCTTGCCGAAGAAAGGCGTTAGACATGCTGGGTAATCCTATGGGTAGGAATCTTCTATCGTGTGCGCCCCTCCTTCCTCCACTCGTGTGTGTGCGCGCACGTGTGTGCGCGCGTGTGTGAGGGTTAAATAAGGTGTAGGTGGGTAGGTAGGTTGGAGTTTGGTTGGTTGGGAAAAAACCATAGCTAGCCCCCTTATTTAAAGTGTCAGCGTTTGCTGAGGTGCTTGTTTGGGGCTTGTGCGTGTTTTCAGGGGGAATTTGGTTTTTGGCTGGTTTGTGTTGAGATGTGGGTGTTTTTTTTTTTGTGCGTTTGCCGCTATGTCTGCGGATAGGTGAAGTCGGTGATGACCGAACCCTAAGTCCATTGGCGGATTTAGGGCAAGCTTCTTTCGCTTTTTTCATCCATGTAAGTGTCTTGCCCTTTTTGCAGAAGCACGATTCCGACGAGCATCAATACCGCCTAATGCCTAACGTTTGCCTCGGTCCCTTCTTTTTCAATGACCCCAACGCCAACTCCATATACATCAACTAGCTAGCTGTGGCTTAATATCCAGTTGTTCTTTTCTGGTTAGCCGCCGCCCACAGGCGGAACAATCGCCAGCACATAGCCTTCTTCAAGCTTCGTCTGCAGCCCTTTAAGGGTTGAGGCACTTTTGCCGTTGACGAAGAACTGGAGAAAAGCTTTAACCTCGCCTGTTTCGGCGTCGTAAACGTACTCGGTGAAGCGTTTGCCGTATTGCGCACCTAACGTTTTAAGGACAGCGTCTACCGTGACCCCCTCCCCTTCTGGAAGGTTGAGCGTCTGTTCTTTGTTTCCTGTTACTTCTCTCAGTACAGTGAAGAAGCGAACTGTAACGTGCACCGTTCAGGCACCATCAGGTTATTAACGGCAGACTGGCGAGATTAAACCGTTACGCCTCGAACGCCGCTTAAGGGCTATTTTGAACCGCTATCAAGGACGCACTGAAAGCGTGAAGGCAAAGCGGTTAACGTGAAAACCATGAGGCAAACGAACCGCCATCGAAGAGCCAAGAGGGTTTCAGCAAGACGGTTTGCATTGGTTTTCAACCGCGGAAGTTCAGAGACAAGCCTCTGTGACGACCTAGAGTTCCAGTTTCAGAGGCTGCCGATACTCGTTTTCTGCTCTGTTTTTATGTGAATCCTAAATGCTTGTAGTCTGCAAAAATTTATAAGGAAAACTAAAACACAACACTACAGCTTTAAAATGAGAGAGAAGGAAACTTGAAATGATAAATTCAATGAATAAAACCAAAATGAAAACTGCTACTATCGCTTTGCTTCTAATATTAGCTATGACTTCTGCGTCTATGCTTTTGCCAAGTTCTAATGCGCATACCCCTGCATGGGAAGTTCCAACGTACGCATACCTCAGTGTCGCACCCAACCCCATAGGAATTGGTCAAACTGCTTTCGTCAACTTTTGGCTTAACTTCCCCCCGCCCACCGCGGCTGGAGCTTACGGTGACAGATGGAAAGACCTCAAAGTGACAGTTACAAAGCCGGATGGAACCACCAAAATACTCGGACCATATAAATCTGATGCTGTGGGAGGTGCTTGGGCCACCTATGCACCCGAACAAGTCGGCAACTACACTTTCGTCTTCAGCTTCCCAGGACAAGTAATAAAGGGCGAAAACCCAAATCCAGTCTTTGGAACTAGCAACGCTGCCGCGGTCAACGATACTTATCTAGCCAGCACCAGTGTGCCCGTGGTGCTCACTGTACAGCAGGAGCAAATAGTGTCGCCTCCGGAAAATCCGCTTCCAACAGGTTACTGGCAACGCCCAGTAGAATCAGTCAACAGCGAATGGTACAAGATCAGCGGCAACTGGCTCGGACTTGCAGCCTCGACGTTCGCGGTCACCGGCATGTACAACGCCAGCGGAAACTTCAACCCGTACACCACAGCCCCAAACACAGCCCACATAGTGTGGACAAAGCAGATGGCGTTCGGCGGCTTAATCGGAGGAGAATTCGGCGGCAGCCAAACCAGCAACTACTACTCCACTTCGCAGTATGAGCCTAAATTTGCACCCATAATCATGAACGGCATACTCTACTACGTTCAATGGCCGGGCAGTTTCACGCACCCAGCAGGCTGGGTTGCGGTGGATATACGCACTGGGCAAACGCTGTGGACTAAGACGAACACCACTGACATCTTGAGGTGCGGTCAAACACTTAATTACATTTCACCCAACCAGTACGGCGGTCTCGCGTACCTTTGGAGCATTCCGATCAGCGCCACTGGCTTTGGCTTCTTTGGAAGCTTGAATTATACGATGTGGGATGCTTTGACGGGAAACAAGATATTGACAGTCGTCGGCGGTGTTCCAATGACTCTCACGGAAGGAGCAGACGGCAGCCTAATAGGCTACTTCATAAACGCGACTGGGACGCGCAGGCTAGTCATGTGGAACTCAACCGAAGCCATTCTCTACCCAAGCGGACACATAACGGAAAACTGGATGTGGAGACCAGCGCTCAACAGCGAAGTCAACTTCTCCAGAGGCATTATGTGGGAACGACCGATAGCCACCAACATCTCAGGGGTACCCATCAGCCCAGGCCTAGCCATTTCCAAAATCGCCAGCGATGTAGTTCTAATGCTTAACCCACCTACTACCATAACAGGCAGCAGCTATTGGCAGCCAGGTTGGCAAATTGAAGCAGCCTACAGCGCCAAAGATGGACGACTGCTGTGGGGACCATTGAACCGGACCGAACTGCCATGGACTAGGATATACATGGGTCCAGCCGGATGGGGCGTCTACACCGAATACGATGGAGAGACGATGAGATGGAACGGCTACAGTCTAACCACGGGAGAGCAGCTTTGGGGACCAACTGAACCCGACTCGAACGCCTGGAGCTACTACGGATGCCAATTCGTCCCCGCCTACGGCAACCTCTACACATGGGACTTCGGCGGACACGTAAAAGCCTACAACATGCAGACAGGTGAAAAACTGTGGTCTTGGAACACAGGAAGCAGCGGGTACCAGACTCCCTATGGTGTATGGACTCTTTGGACGTTCACTGTCGGAAGTGTGGCTGACGGCAAGCTATTCGTTCCCGAAGGTCACATGTACAGTCCACCGCTGTTCCACGGCGCGAAGCAGTGGGCAATAGACACCACCACAGGAGAGCCAGTGTGGAGCATAATGAGCTTTGACGTCACCAGCGGTCCCGCTATCGCAGACGGCTACATGGTAACGCTCAACGCCTATGACAACCGAATATACTGCTATGGCAAAGGACAAACACTCACAACCGTTTCGGCTCCGCAAACCGCCGCCGTGTCAGGGCACGCTGTGACCATAACAGGCTCAATCACCGACCAGTCTTCAGGAGCGAAAGGCTCACCAGCCATTTCTGACGAAAGCATGACTCCGTGGATGGAGTACCTGTACATGCAGCAGCCGAAACCCGAGGACGCAACGGGCGTTCAAGTGAAGCTAACAGCCACCGACGCCGACGGAGACTCGCAGGACATCGGCACAGCCACATCGGACACTAGCGGAAACTATGGTATCATGTGGACACCGCCAGCCGCAGGACTCTACAAGATCACAGCCATGTTCAGCGGAACCGAATCCTACTTCGGCTCAGACGCCACAACCTACATCGGAGTCGAAACCGCACCATCCACATCGCCTGTGCCAACACCAACTCCGACCCCGCCGACTCCACCGTCAACCACGGTTGCTCCCACACTTTCGCCCTCGCAACCAGAGGGTCCCGGTGGCGGAGAGAACACCGCGATCTACGTTGGAATCGCCGCAGTAGCCATCATAGCCGTTGTCGCAGCAGCCGCATTAGTCCTCAGAAGACGCAAGTAAACGCCAAAACCAACATTCTTTTCTTTTTTTGTCTCATCTACGTTGACAGGGTAAGCGCTGAATAAGGTCTGAGAGTTCATAATCAAAGCGGAGACAAAGAATCGAAAAGACTGTTGTCAATTCTGCTATTTTCTGTTTTGTGCTTGCGAAACCCTGAATTTGCGAAGGATTAAATATTCAGTTTAAGCAATAAGATATGTTTACATAAAATGGAGAAGAGAAGAATGAAGAACATGAAACTAGCTACAGCAGAAAAAAACAGAAGGACACGACGAAACATACCATTCATCGCAACTGCTTTGGTTCTGATGCTAGCTATCCCCATGCTGATAGTGAGCTTACCATCCGCCAATGCTGTTTCCATAAGCGAAATAGACACCTATCCATACATGATCGTCACCCCGAACCCCGTAGGCGTTGACCAAGTAGTGATTGTTACCTTCGGAATAGACAAAACCAGCCCGATAGCCTTGATACGCTCTGGTAACTATGAAGGACTCACAGTAAAAATCACTAAACCCGACGGAACCACTGAAAACAAGGGACCATACACAGCTTATTCGATGGGAAACGTATTCCTCTACTACACGCCTAAACAAGTCGGCAACTACACTTTCGAAGGCACCTTCCCCGGCCAATGGATAAACGGTTCATACCGCACCATCAGCGAACGCGGCACCTGGTCAAACAGCTCGAGCAATCCACTCACAGAAGCTGCATGGTACTACAAACCCAGCACAGAGAAAGCAACACTAGTGGTACAAGAAAACCCGATACCGTCTTACCCGGAAACTCCCCTTCCCACAGGCTTCTGGACTCGACCACTGAACGCCGAAATCAAAGGCTGGCCGCAAACTGCCGACAACTGGCTCATGGCAAAGTACGATGAACCCGCAGCCTGGCGATTTTCCGCCACCGCTTTCGCTCCTTACACTTCAGCGCCGAACAGTGCACACGTACTGTGGAAACAGCAGGTGTCGTTCGGAGGAGCGGTCGGAGGACCATATGGTGATATCAGCTACCGCACAGGACTATCGTATGAGCCATTCTATTCGTACTCAATAGTTCTCAACGGAAGAATCCTCTACGATGATCATGGCCCAACCTCAACAAGCGTCTACGGTACACGCTGCATAGATCTTTACACTGGCGAAGAAATATACTACCTGACCAACGTCACCATAGCTTTTGCACAGGTATTAGCCATCGACAATCCGAACGAGCACGGAGCCATGTCGTATCTTTGGGAGGTCACAGGCTCAGCTACCAACGGTACGTGGCGAATGTACGACGCGTTCAGCGGAAGACAAATACTGACCGTCACAAACATAACCGGATCCTCAGGCAACACAAGGTTTGGTCCAAAAGGTGAGCTTCTAGCTTTCACGGTTAGCGGATCAGGTGCTAATCGACGCTATATCATGTGGAACTCAACCCGCGCCATCCTCTTCGGAGATCCCGCCACCAGAAACGCCGTTTTGCAGGGTACACAGGACGACTATTGGAGCCCCGGTTACTTGTCTACAGTTGACGGCAGCAAAGGAATAGAATGGAACGTATCAATACCAGCGACGCCAAACACAAACCGCGTCATAGCGATCAACGTCAAGGAAGGTTATTTGCTCACGGCTTACACTGACCACGAGAAGTTTCCGTTCATCTTTGGACAAGAAGCTTATCCCACAGCGCTCACCAAAACGGCTGGAAACTACCCGAGCTCTATTCAACCTGCATGGGTTCAAAACCGAACATCATACACTATGCGGGAAGCATTCACTAACATAAACAACGGCGTCTATGCATTATGGGACGAAGGACTGAGAGTGTTCTACGGCTACAACATCAAGACAGGCGAACAACTATGGACAACAGAACCCGTACCCATTGGCTGGGGAATCTTCACCGCAGGCACATGGATAGCCTATGGCAAACTCTACACCGCTTTCTACGACGGATGGGTTCGCGCTTATGACGTCGCAGACGGAAAACTGGCATGGGACTTCTACATGGGAGACATCGCCTATATGGAAAACGCCTACGCAACTCTGCCCGCATACGGCTTCACCATCGCCGACAACAAAGTCTTCGTAAGCAACGATGAGCACTCACCTGACTCAGTTCTTTGGAGAGGCGGCAAGCTGTGGGCCCTCAACGCGGAAACAGGCGACCTTGAATGGAGCATATCAGGACGACTCCGTCACGCCACAGTCTCGGACGGCATTCTCACGGCGTTCAATCTCTATGACAACCAGATCTACACATTCGGCAAGGGACCGAGCAAAACAACCGTAACCGCTCCTGACACCAGCGTGCCTCTTGGAACATCGGTGATGATAAGGGGAACAGTCACAGACCAGACACCAGCGTCAAAAGACACTCCTGCAATCTCTGATGCGAGCATGGCGGCATGGATGGAGTACCTCCACATGCAAAAACCCAAACCCACAAACGCCACAGGCGTAACAGTGCAACTGACAGCGATAGCCGACGGAAACACCTACCAAATCGGAGACGTTACATCTGACTCAAGCGGCAACTTTGGCGTCACATGGGAACCGCCAGCTGAAGGCCAATACCAAATCACCGCCACATTCGTCGGCACCGACTCTTACGCGAGCTCAGAATCAACAACCTACCTCGCGGTGGGTCCAGCACCAGCCTCGCCTTCGCCAACCGCAACTCCAACTGCGCCAACTTCCCCAACAGCCACTCCCACTGCCTCGCCCTCACCTTCACAGCCTGAGGGTCCGGGCGGCGGAGAGAACACCGCAATTTACGTCGGAATCGCAGCAGTCGTCATCGTAGCTGTTGTGGCAGCAGCCGCATTAGTCCTCAGAAGACGCAAGTAACCCGTCAAGAAAAAAACAACTTTCCCCTTCTTTTTTGGTTCAATTAATCGAGAAATGAACACTCCGTTCAAGGCTGGTTGATTACTCAGAAAAGAGCGGAACCAAATCCTCGAGGCGAAAGGCAAAGTTTAAAATGTTCTCTCAATAGTAGATGTTCAACCGCAACGCGAAAATCCATGAATGAGGAGACAGCAAGTTTGAAACAAAAAGCCATCACAATCACCGTAGCGACTGTAATATGCCTCGCCCTCATAGTTTTACCGCTCTCCCCAGTTTCCCTGGGACAGGGACCCCTCGGGTTCGGCATCATTCAAATAACCGAGCAAGGCGGCTTCACCGCCATTACTTCCGGGAACGTGGACGACCCAATCACGGTCGCAGCCGTCATGAACACGGCGAATGGCTCCTACAGAGTCTGGTTCAACGAGACCTTGGTTGACACCGGCACTTCAGTCGGGTACTTCATAAACTCGAACTTCAGCGTCCCCGCACTTCCCACAGGTAACTACAACATAACGCTCATGGATGTCACACTGAACATCAACACCACTGCGGAGTTCGCGTTGGAAACCGCGTACGGCATCAAAGCCCTTGTTCCTCAGGCGCCCGCGCAGCTGCAGGAAGGAAGCACTGTGGTCTTGAACGTCACGGTCACGGGAGGGCTGCCAAACACGGAGTACGCGGCTAACGTCACTGTTGCGTTGCCATCTGCTCTTTCCACTGCATTCATCCAGATAATCACGTTCACAAGTAATGCGCAGGGAACAGCGCAGCGTCAGCTCAACTTTCCAAGCGCGGATTTTCCAGGTTCGGGCTCCATGCTTCAGTACACTGGGTCTTACTCGGCGTTCTTCAACCAGACTGAAAGCCTGGCGCAGGACACTTTCTTCGTAGGCTTCACCGACCTAAGCGCCTACCATAGGGGAGAAACGGTGAGGATACATGCCGTGGGTTATCAGCCAAGCCAAGCTGTGGCGTTCGCCATTCTCTTCGACCAATCCCCCCGCCACTCCGCGCAGGCAACTGCCTCTAGCCAAGGCGTCATAGATGCCACCTGGACTGTTCCTTCCGACGCGCCTATAGGACAGTACACTGCAACTTTGACTCCTGCAGCCACAGCAAAAGCCATCACCGACCGCCAAACCTTTGAAGTCCCAGGCTACCCAGTTGACTTTCGTGCCCTGAATTTGGCAGGCGAAACCGTCCCCGAGATTCAGGTCGAAGCTCTGGATCAAGCCACGAGCAGAACGTACAGCGGCACAACAGGCGCCCTCGGAGTGTCAAGGATCAATCTTGAGAAGGGCAATCACACTGTGACCGCGTATTGGAACCAGGTGAACGTTGGCGAAATCCGCGTCTCCATAAGCGGAAACAACACCTACGATATAGCTTGCCAGCTGACCAACCTCAAGATCGTGGTTCAGAACAAGAACGGCGTCCGCATACCCTTTGCCGACCTGAACCTGACCTACTCGTACGTAACGACGAAAACGGGCGTTCGGGAAACAAGAAGCGTCACTGGTCAGACAGACCTCTCAGGCACCTACGCCTTCAACTCTACCCTGAGCGGAATTAGCTACGTGGTTGACGCCTCCAAGTACGGCGTGGCTTTCAACGCCGGCAACAACACGGTCAGCAATCTGCCTGCGCAGCCGACCTACGAGGTGACCTTGATGGTTCCCGACGAAACCTTGACCGTGAGCACGATTGATTATAAGCAGGCGGCTTTGCCGAACGCCCGCATTGAACTCGTGGAGCAGGCGAGCGGCATATTTTACAGCGTTACCACCAACGATGCTGGGGCAGCTTCGGTTGAGGTGACCTTTGGACAGTACAGGCTGCGAGTCTTCACGGCGGACAACATTCTACTGAATGAAACCGTCATCAACGTGCTGAACGACACCAACCGCCAGATCCGCTGCATCCTCTACAACCTCGACGTCTCAGTCAAGGTGGTGGACTACTTCGGAAACTCGATCTCCAACGCGCAGGTCCAGCTGAGCAGGCCCGGAATGGCCACGCGGGTTGGCATCACAGGCGGCGACGGAATTGCAGCGTTCCCAAACGTGATCGGCGGCGACATCGAGGTGACCGCGTATCCGGCGGGAAATGAAAACTCGTACGTGGCGCGGAATCTGCAGATAGACTCTCCCACTGCGGTGCAGCTTCAGATGGCGAACTTTGTGAGTTTGGGCGGGATGCTGGTGGGCACAGCCGCGCTGGCCACCGTAATAGTGGTCTTGGTAGCTGCGTTGGTGTTCATTGTGGCTGAGGTTTACAGGCGGACAGGCTTCCGCCTGCGACGCAAAAGTGTAAGTGCAGATGCGGAATAAGGAGTTTCAAGCAAAAAAGTTTATATTGAAAACGCGTTAATACACTCATTGACAATGTCGTCGCAACATTAAATTCTACCGTTGAACAAAGAGGTGTATGCCTTTTGGCTCAAGTAAAACCTTGTTCTCCAATGTGCCCAGCTTTCAAATGCGCCAAGAACTCTGCCTTCCACAGCCGTGACTCCGTGTGGTGCAGGTGGACCGAGGAGGCGTGCAACGTGGCTAACTGCACCTATTCTTTGTGCGTGAAAAGGCGTCTGCTTCCTCGAGGCGTCTGCGGAGAGACAGTGAAGCGCCAAACCGTGGAGAAAGACCTTGAAGACATGATTGATGAACCCGTGAGGCTCAAGGGGAAGACGCTTCGCAAACTAGGCGAAAGAGAACTCTACTAAGCAACGGCAAATTACCAAAAACAAGAACCCGCGTGAATGCGCGAATGGGGGAGCGCTTGTTCCTCCACTTTATTTGGCTTGGACACGTTTAACTACTGGCGGCTTTATCTTCTTCAGGATTCTGTAGCCGCAGATGGTGCACTTGGTTTCTCCGCCGCGCATCTCCAGCTCTTCTGACGGAACTTTGGCGCCGCAGCGCATGCATTCATAAGTAATTCCTGATTTCTCCATACAAGCTACCTCTTCCTACAAGGGAAGCGTATGACTTTTAAACGTTTCCAGTGCTTTCTGCAGTAGTGAAGGGCGAAACTTGAGGAA
>Ga0299912_10003089_pt1 | contig 13658 bp, 13 predicted proteins | sample RVTome_2_FD_207667 | JGI IMG/M metagenome (GOLD analysis project Ga0299912, IMG submission 207667) | Soil microbial communities from uranium-contaminated site in the Upper Colorado River Basin, Wyoming, United States - RVT95D214 (version 2) ...
AGACCGATTGAAAAACGAATGCTGGCAGCGTTCCTCTTCTTCATCCTCAGTTGCATAGTCAACTTTCTCGAAGTCCGAACAAGAGCCGCATTCTTCCTCTGATACCCATTTTCGATGCATATTGCAGTACCAAACAAACTCATTGCCGAGGTTACGTATCCCTGTGTACTGCCCGGTCATACGATACGTTGGTTCCCTGTATTGCTTCGGCGACGACATATCTCTTCGGATAGTCTCCTGTTTTTGTGAAGGTGGAGGGATAAGCTGAGGTTGTTTATTTATCTGCATCTGTGAAAAATTGTCCTGCCTGTTTGGAGGGGCCTCTTTCGGTAATTCCTGCCCGGTCTTCGGCTCCACCGGTGGCTGGTGCTCAATTTCATACTCCAATTTACTGATCATTTCGTACAATTCCTCGGTCACAAGCTCTGTTCCTTGGTTATGCTGCTCTACTGAAGCCTCCACCTCGTCAAGTGCGCGGCATAAGGGGTCAGCGTACTTAGTCCAGATTGGAACAGGCTGTTTCATGGATATTTCCAACTTGTCCAACATATGGCAAAACGCGTCGCCGGAAATACCTACCGTAGGGTCTGGCAAAGTTTGACCTAATTCCGGTGTGGCCGGCGGTTCAGATATCGGCATGTCATACGTCCCATCCATAATGTTTCCCTTTCATTTCATTCTCATTATGCTCATTCTCGAACCAACTCATAATGAACCAAATGAAACAATGCGCCGCGCACTGCGTGTTATCCAAAGGAGCCGCATAGGCTCCTGTTCAAGAAACCCTTTTAAGGGCATTTTCCGCCCACCCTTGATGAGCATCAGATTGGCATTTCGAATATCGATGTCCAATCAAACTCCGGATCCACGACCTCATCAAAATCCAGCAGGACAACCCTGCCCGGCAGCCTGCCACCATTCTCCCGCTCCAGCGCCCTCTCAAGAGCATCCTTGTGATGCTTGTTCGCAGCTATTGCCAGCACAAAATCCACCCTGTCCGCATCCCCTGGCCCGAGCTGCGAAAGCCTGTGCAGCCGAAGCAGTGCTGCCGCCTCATAATCCGGATGATTGGCGTAACAGGCCTGAATTGGGATGCGGCCGCCCGAGGGCAAAACCAGTAATAAGTCGGGCTGCACACCCGCTGTCGTTGGAGATACGCGCGACCTCTGGAAATGGAATGCTGCTGAATGCCTGCCCAGAGACCTCTGCGTGTAATACACGATGGACTCGTGAACCACGCTGCCCTTGCCCTGCTTGGCAACGCTCAAGCCCATCACTCGCGCGACCTCCCTGCCGCGTGCCGTTAGCTCAAAAAGCCGGTTCTTGGCGCCAACCTTGCCCGAAAAAGCTATTAGACCGCGCGACTCCAGCTTTGCTCTTGCATCCCCTTCTGTTTCCCTGTCAAAGCCGATCGCGTCCATCCTGTCTTCGATTGTCTCCCACGGCCGCTCTGCAATGCGCGCGTATACCCTTTGCTCTCTGGGGTGCAGCCCACCTCCAGCCGAAGGTAAGCCTTCCACCTCGCCTTTGCACGAGTTCTCAGCTTTAGCTTCTGGCTTGGGTGGCTCGCATCTCGCCACGTAAGGAATCGCCTCCAGAACCTGCTTGCTTCTTGCGCGAGCCTCTTCCCTGCTGGGTGAAGGCAATCCCTGGCCAAGCAGGGTGCGAGCATCCCTTACAGCCAGGTAGACTGGCTCTCCATATCGGCTGAACCGCGCGACCGCATGCTGGTTCAGCAGCCTTGCAATCTCCGGCTCCTGCCATGGTGCAAGGTTCAGCGCCGCTGCAGCCTCCCTGATGCACTGCCGGTGTCCCTGTCGCAGGCATATCACAGTGCCCAGGTTGCCCCGCACGCTGGCCGCAACATCAGAGATGAGTTGCGACACAACGACCCCGCATGTCCCTGTCTTCCTCAAATCCCTTAAAACGCTGGAAGGCTTCCCCTCCTTAAGGTCAGAGGTACGCTTGTCCGTCTGGCCGCCTAAATACTCATGGGCTTCCTCCAGCACGAGCATCCGCGAAATCTCTGGCGAACCATCTGAACGAAATACCTCTCGCATCAAGGTCACCAGCAGCGAGAACAAAATCGGAAGCGCGATGTCCTTGACGTCCGAGAGGTCTAATATCACAGACCTTTCCATCAGTTTGCTGAACTGCCTCGAGCGCTGGACATCCAGGCCTGGCAGCTGTCCACGCAGGGATTCGAGCCTGTCCAGCAGCTTGTCTCTCGCCTTCGCGCGGTCAGAACCCTTCGGTGGGCTGAGCCGCTTCAGCGCGTCTATAATATCGCTGATGCGCGGGTAATCTTTGCCGCCTTTCAGGACACCCCACCGCTCATATTCTTCAGACAGAATTTCGCAGAAGAGGTTACACGATGGTTCGTTCAACCAAAACAGGCGAAGCCATTCCCTGATGTTATTAACCCATTTCTCAGGTGACATGACGCGCTGGCCGTCCTCACCCAAGGGCACCTCAAACGGATTTATGCCAAGCTCGTCCGCTGTCAGCCAGACAAGCTCATCAGACCCAAACAATCGCAGCGTGTCACGGTATTCATCGTGCAAGTCCAGAACTAAAAACATCTTATTCCGGGCTAAATTACTCTTTCTATTCATGAACGAGTTGAGGAGCAGCTTGACCATCGTGCTTTTTCCGACCGCAGTCTGGCCGAAGACCCCAATGTGTGACGAAAGGTCAATCTCGGATGGTCCGATCTCTTCCCCGACTACGTCGCCGCTCATGGCCGTTCCAATCACGTAATCACTCTCCGACATTCCCTGAGGCAGGGCGAAGCGCGGCAGGTCATCTGGATTAAAGCCCCTTTGCCTTGACATGCATCGCAACAACTCATGGACAGGGCCTTCCATGTTTGGATTGTTGGCAGCGGCCACCAGTGCCTGTACCTGCGGCGAGTCTTTGCCAAGCAACTCAGTCAATACATAGTCTTCTTTGCTTAACACGTCTTCCCCTTTCAGTGAGAATTACCGCCAGGTTAGTATTCCATCAGACAATCCTTTAGCCATTGCGGTGCTCTTGGCGATAAAGGCAGCGTCAGCTCCTTCAGCAAATCTATTGCGTCGCTCGGAGAAAACAGAACTTTTGATTCGGCCTTAACTGAACCCTTTCCGTCAACCAATAGCAATTGAATTTTTTGCGCCTCGCCACGTATTCCCAACTCAAGCACATCTTTGAAGAGACAGTCACCGTATGACTCTGTTTTGCCGTTTACCGATTCAGTTATCAAGATATGTGCCATGTTTTCACCTCCAGGAAAGCCCATCCTTCAGGCTCGCCTATATATCTTTTTCAGTACCAAGGAGCGGCAGCTTATGTTAAGCTTGCAGTAAAGTAATTTCCTTGGCACGCGCGACTCCGTCTTTCTCCATAATCTGTCAAGGTCGCTTGTCCTTTGGAGATCCAAGATTTTCGTCAAACCATTGTTTTCCAGCTGCGCCCAGTCCCATCGCCATCACAAAGGGCAGGAACAACATCGCCCAGCCAGGGACTCCAAATCTCACAAGGAACGCCGCCAGAACAAAACCGGCAACCAAACCTGCGACTGCGGGAATGGTAAAACGCCAAGCACTGAGGAATCGTCGCCGCAAGAGACCGGCCACGAGCAGAAGTGCCGGTATAACCAATAATATCCATATCCAGAGCATCACTTACTCACTTTCTTTTTGCCGAGGTCAAAAAACAGTCGCAACCACTTGATCGGCCTGCACCGAGTGCAAAATATGTCACCATCCCTGTAAACAGTACCATGGTCAGGACAAAACATTCTGCCACACCGACTGCATACGCGCGTGCATTCCTTACACGTAAATCTGGTACAGCCATGATACTGACAGACGCCAGCCAGTGCGTTGTCCTGACTGACCAGCTTGCCACAATCACATATGCGGGAGGAAATGAACGTCACGCGGCGCGTCGTAAAATCAGGCTCCATAAACGAAAGCTCCTCTTTTACGTATCCCACCTTGTCTTCAGATGCGCGGCCTTCGACAGCTTGCATAGTCGTAGACCTCGTGCGCGGGTTGCACTTTTTCAGCAGTTCCAGCAATTCGTCGCGCGTGTTTTCAGCCATGAATTGACCTTTCGACTGTTTGCTCTTCTTCGCAGTGGTTTTTAATACCACCCTTGACATTAGAATCGGGAGGGGGGCTTTACACCCCCTCCCTTGCCGCAGTTGCCTCAATCCACCGCACGCCTGGGCCTCTCGATAATTCTGGGCTCAGTCAAGACCATACCGGAAGGCCTGCTTACAGCCAGCGCGTTGCCTGGTGCGGTCACACTACGCTCAATATCCTGCACGAGCCCCCGCAGGCCCTGCAAAAGCACCTGTGGTGCTTCCCGCTCAGGCCTCAAGCGTACAGCGAGTGCAGGGGCAGGTACACGTAAGATGGGGAAAGTTGTAGCCATATTTGACTCCTTTTTTAGGGCCGATATCCAATGCAGGTCGAGCAGGACGGCCCTATCCCCTGCTCGCTCACGACTTCAACCAACCGCACGCCACACGGCGTGTCCGGCTCACTCATATTCAAAAAGCCGCCTGGTCCATTTATGACGTAACCAAGGCAATAACGCGGATGGACCAAGGGTTGAAAGAGTTCGAAGCCACGGCTCCCAACCAAACACAAGCCAAGAAACTGCCGGAAAGCCAAGCTCGCGGTGCTTACTACATCCACGAGAAGTGTCTGACCTCCCCTTGCACCAAGTTTTTCGGATAGCCTTGCAGTGCAATTAAGGCAAGGCGTCTGACCAGGAATAGACCACGCCGCTTCGCCGACCTGACCCCGGTCCAGCAAGGCGGCGTAAATATTAGGCCGGAGTGAGTAGGATAGCTTGACTAACTCGGAGGCAACGTTGAACGAATCAAGAAAGTAACAAACGTGAGTAGACCATTCGATCGCACTTACGAGGGTGTTGACATTATCCCTTTGGAGTTTAAGTTTGCTGTACCAAACATCCGCATCACCTCGTCTGCGCTTCAACTCAGCGGCTACATATGCGGCCTTGTCCGAACCGACCTCGCTTTCCGGAAAGCCGCTCGCGAAGTTTCGGGCACTAACCTTCTCGAAGTCCACCACCCAAATCTGTCTGACGCCGTGGTGAATTGCCAGGGACAAGAACGCAAAGCCGACCCGTCCCACGCCCAAAACCAGAAGGCGAACCCGCTCCAAAACGGTCACGTCAATCGAATTCCGTATAGCATCAAAGATTCCTTCCATTATTTTTCCTCCCGCAAATTACCTTGCGCGTCCAAAAAAAATCTTGAGCCAAGTTTCTCAAGATGAGGGAGGACGTTCACAAGTTGCTGCTCAATCTGCCGTAATTGTGTTGAAGTTCTTTGGGTTAAGCTTTGGCGTTGTTCTAAGGCTTGTCTGAGTTGGCTGAGTTCGTTGTTTTTTCTTTCGTCTTGCTTGCTGAAACCGACGGAGTAACCCACGATGCCACTGGCAGCGCAAGCAAGACAAAATATTAATACTAACAGTATTGAAATTATTATTTCTGAGAGGGGTGTCGTAGTTTCAGATTGTCCCGCACATATTGCGCCGTCGCAAAACTGTCCGGCAGACGCAGGAGGTACTGCGAAGCTAATACCTGTAAAAACAACCAGCAAAATCAAAGGTTTCACGAATGTTCCCATAAAAGTCAATTCCCCAAAATTCGTCCTAATTCGCATTTTTTGGTTTTCTTGATGGTTCTCTCGACCTTTCCAGCGGTTGACAGCCAACCTCAGATATTGCTATCCATAGAGGCATCTCTTACAACATCCTTTCTTGACACAGCCTTCATCAGTCTGTATAGTGAATAGAAAGGCCAGTTTGGGCAGTTTAACTGCCTACCATGCTACGAGGCGTGGAGACCTTGCCGCCGTCACGGCCTAAACGGGAAAGCGGCAAGTCGCTGGCCTTTTATAACTTTTTAGTTATACATTTCCAATCAGTAAAGGAAATCCCCACATCGCCGGGTACGTGTTTTGCTCAATAGCCTCTCTTTGAGCCAGAGCAAGTGCTTCAGCAGGGGATTTCTTATTTCTCATCCAAAGTTCATAAAAACGAATAACCAATCGCGAAACATCATCTGATTCATATACCTGCCAGGGGCTGGCAAACACCGCGCCACAACCAGCAAGTAAAAAACATGTCCAGATGGCAGCAATGTCGCCGCCGTACCACGGTTTTGCTTCGCCTGTATAACAACAACGTAATACAACAAGCTTAGCTTGAAGCTTTGCACCCATAATGTTGCCACAAGGCATTGTGACAGTTTTGTCTCCATCATGTACTTCAAAATGTGCATCATATGGATTTTCCGAATATCTGATTACGCGTGTTGCAATGTGTAGTACATCCGCATTCTGTGCAGAAGATAGAAGAGTTTGCTCAGTGGCTTTATCACCTGTATTCAACGTTACATTCTGGAACAATGTTGCAACTCGTTCTATTTCAGACCTTGCATAGGAAAGGTCTCCACGGGGATCCCCGAATCCCACCCACGAATTTAAATTGACACTGTCAGTTCGAGAGAATGTTAGCAAACCAACATGAGGAAGATATGACAAAATGTGCCGCTCTGCAAAATATTGTCTGCCATTATACAGGCATCCGAAGGGGATGTTATATAACGAACTTGATGGAACAATAATTATCCGCTCGGTATTCTGGAATGCTTTTTCCAGGGGCCTTAAAAGGATATCATAAAAATCTCGAAGGCTTTTATTGATATTGACAAGTAATTGTGTTCCTTTGGGTTGACTGACAAAATTTTGGATAAGGTTCTGTACTCTCCGAATGAAATCAGTTCCAGTACCAATGGCGAGTTGATGTATTTGAGTACCGCTATGCTTACTTGTAGAACAACAAAAAAGACTATCCCCGCGGAAGAAATATTGTAGTAGACAGCAATTTCCTATGTATTTCAATGCTTGGTCATGGCTTAAAGGTCCATGTTGAGCGTGTTTGAGTAATCGTTGCGGGTCTCTAAATCGATCGGAGTATTCCTTTTCATAACTGAAATCAAAAGTCATATTTTTGGGGGGGTTCTGTAAATAGCCCTCTGAATCGCTTGACATTTGTGCTATAGATTCAAATATGGTACGACCATTTGCCAATTGCATTAAAAGAAATGCCAGTTCTGGCTGATCAAGCGCACGGCAAAGGCAGATCGTTTCTGTGTATAAAGCGAAACACAGTTCGGTGACACCAGACCTATTCCTTCCTAACTCAAAAGAGCCCCGGTAAGACTCAATAAGTTCAATAGCTTGCTTCAAGTAGTTTATGGCCTCTGTTCTGGATTGTAACAGTAAGTATGCACTAGCTATACCAGCAAGAATTCTTGCATAGCGAATCGGATATACCCTTTCTTTTTTGACTGAAGAAAGAGCCTTTTGAAATACACTAAGGGCTAGTTTAGGGTGTCCCACGCCTACAAGTGCCCATCCTATGTTGTTCAGAATAGTAAGCGGAAAATTGGTGCTTCCTGCTTTTTTAAATTCTTTGAGTGCTGCCTTAAGCCATCTCATAGCCTGCTTGGGTTCTCCTCGTATTAACGCCAATGATGCGAGATTATTCCCGGTCATGGCAATTTCTAAATGATTCTTACGTAGTATAAAAATCCGCAGTGACTCAGCGTAGCATTTTTCCGCTTCTTTTAAGCGGTCCATACGCTGATAAAGCCCGCCCAATTGTCGTAAGGGAAAAGCGGCGAGATCCCAAGCCGAAATAGCTTCATATATCATGATTTCTCGCTCAAGGAAATCAGAAGCTTCACCAAACCTAGCCAGACGAGCGTAGATAGAGCCGGCTTGCCCGAGAATTCGAGCCCTTTTAAGATTTTCGTACGGCAGGGGCACCTGCAACGCCGCATCCAAAGCTTTCAGACTTTTTTCCATTTCGCCCAGTTCAGTGCAGGCTGTTGCATATTGGATATAAGCGTCCTGAATTTGTGATAGAGAGCCATGCTTGCAGTAAATCCTACCTGCTTTTGCAAATAACCTGGCAGCCTGTTCGTATCGTAGATTGGTTGCGTATGCAATATGACCAACATAAGAATAAAGGTCAGCTCGGCAGGCTGGGGGCATACTACGGATGTACACTTGTCGTGCTTTTTTAAACCACTTCAGTGCCTGCTCTAGGTCACCTTTGTCTATGGCAAGATTAATCCGAGCAAATGCGCTATTTAAAGCAGATAGATGATTTTCATGACGAAGATAATAATAAAAATATCGTTCTACTAAATCCGTTGCTTTATTGTAATAACCTGCATTGTCCAAAAAATCAGCTATTAACTTAACTGTTTCAAATTGAGTATGTTTTGACGTATTGAAGATAGAAACAGTACGTTCAAGTAGTTTATCAGACGCTTTTTGTTGCTCACATTTTACCAGAAGCCGCCACATAACTCTGCTGATAGTTACCATGCGTGGAACTTCTTCACGAAATAATGCATAGTCGCGCACACGCTTTAAGATTGCTAAGGCTTCAAAATTTTTACCAGTCGCAGCCAAACACATACCTTTAATAGTAAGAGCCTGGTGGGTTAACTCTACTTCCTCTGAATGCTCAAAAGCCTTAGCAGCCGTATCTGCGTGTTCTACAGCCTCTGAGAAGCTACCTGCTTCATAAAGGGCGTTTGCTAACCCCTGTTGTAGTTGTGCACCTAAAATTATTTCTCCACGTTGCAATTCTCCTTGGACCATCTTTCTAGTGAGCTTTTCGAAGCTGTCAAGTGCTCCTCTGTATATAAACACAGCTTCCTTAATGTCAGTGAGACTCCATAGCCGTGCCAGACGGAGCAAGAAATGCAGATCTAAAAAAGGAAAACGATAGGTAAGCTCTATAGATGGCTGAATCCGTAACAGTATCCGCCGTGCGCGGCGAGCAGCACCGCGTTTTCCTCTGTGTAATCGAATCCAATTCCAGTCAAAAACTAGTATGAATAACAGAGCTCTCGAAACTAGAAAGTCTTCTTTATTTTGCAAACTTTTCGCCATGTTGAAGCAAAACTTTATTGCTTGACGAAAGTTATCTTCATCAGTCGACGTATCCCAAGGTTTGGGGACTAAATAGATAAACTCAACTATGACCTGCAAAGTCAGTAATGGCTTTAAAGATGGTGGAATACTCTTCGGCCATGGTCTTATTTGAAGTAACGCAGTAGCTATCTCCCGAGGGCTGCTTTTGGTATCAATTTGCCAGACAGGGGTATTGTTTTTATTAACAGTCATACGTTTGTGCTACCTAAAAAGCTGGTTATCATGCTTCATTTACCTTCTTCTTTTGATATAACCACTTCATTCCCTTTTAGTTTCTGGATTTCTTGTCTGGTAAGTCCTTGGACTAAGGCGTTGCCGTTGACATCAGTTATCACTTCCCATACTATATTGCTTCCTGCTCTAAAAAAAATGTGGAATGGACCCGCCTCTCCGTCAACATGTAAGCTAACACGCATGTTATATTTTTCAGTCTCTTGAAGTTTCTCTGCGACTATTAGAAAGTGCGTCTCGGGAAGGATTTTAATGTACCTATCCTCGGTTGATCCCGCGTGTTTAAATGCTAATTCAGGCAAATCCTGATTGGCAGACAACGTAAGTGAAAATACCATTGAAGGGGGTTTTGGTTCCTTCTTTGCTATCTCTACGGCTGTTCTTGGATTATAGCCCTTAGCATAAAGTTCAAATGCACGGCGTATTAGCAGCAGATCGTTATCACTATAATCGCGACGGCTTAAACGTTGTTTCCGGATATGTCTAGGTTGAATATAATTCTTCGATTCTAAGTAGTATAAAAATTCTTTGGTTAAACCAGGGATATTTTTAAGTATTTCACCAATTTCCATTATTCACCTAATACTTTAACAAGTATAAGTATTAACTTATAAAACTACCTTACATGTGTCAAGAGAAAATTTCTGAAAAATTTTGTTATATAGCTTAACCTTATATATATCAACAAGTTACATCAATAATGAGTTCACATAATTCCGATATTGGCAAAGCAAAAAGGCAAAAATGGGACTTGATGAGGTATCATTTTGATGAGGCTTGTCTTTCAATAATGAAGAAAGATGAAACTATTACAATCGAAGAATTACAAAGCAGGCTGAAAGAAAAATATGGTTTTAAATGCTGGGCTAAAACCATTTCAAAATTGAACCGAAAATTAGAAGCAGAATATGGGATTGCCCCTTTGAAAGTGTACTATGAATTGAATCCAGAGTATTTAAGCCGTGTTGGGCGACATCATACGGGAACACCTCGAGCTTGGAAGAAATACATCCAAGATGAGAAAGAATTAGATGCTCAAAGCTGAGTATTAAACCCTACTAAACCTTCACAAGGTACAGATAATATGGGAGGTTAAAAAGAACGGTAACCTGCTGCCTTTTGAACCGTTTGACTGCCTGAGGTTACTGCCCGACCTGTCGTTTATTTATAAGAGGCCTACCCATAAACCTAAGCATGACCTGCCTGAGAGAGGCCTGTCTGAGCACGGCCTGCCTGCGATTAAGCATTGAGCCCATCCCTGCCAATTCCAGGTTTGCCAGCCTGGCCAACCTGCTACCCCAGTGGCAGTGGGACCGCGTCCGCCGGTCAGTTTACCAGCGTGCCGGATATCGTTGCCAGACATGCGGCAGGGAAGGCATGCTGCACTGCCATGAAATCTGGCAGTATAACGAACAGACATCCTGCCAGTGGCTGCGCGGCTTTGCGGCACTGTGCAAGGGCTGCCACGACGTCAAGCATATACTGTTTTGCTGCGACATTGCGCGGCACAGAGAGCTGATGAATCATTTCATCGCCGTCAACCGCGTCAGCCAGGAACAGGCTGGGCAGTATTTGCAGCAAGCCAGTCAGTGGCAGCAGAAGTTCAACCAGAAAGACTGGAAAGTCAATTACAGCGAATACAACTGCTGGATGCCAGCTCTGGCAGGCAAGCAACAGAGGCGGAGCTACGCGAGATTTCTGCGGCCACATTCCAGGTCCAGCTACAGCCCTGACAGCAATCTGGACGCCAGCTATTTTTAATGCACCCGTCGGTTGCCGCCGAGCCAATGACCAATTGAACCAAGCATAGGGTGGCATTTCGCATTGCACCGCACATAGGGAAAAGAACAATTATGCGATGAGACAACCTTTGTTCGTCGAATCGCTTTATGTTCTTTTCTGCATCGGGCACTTGAATTCTCTGCGCGAGCTTTACCCCATATTTCTCCGCCGCTGGCAGATACTCTGCCTACCCATCAACCCAGCGCGACCATCAATGGCTTAGCTCGGCCAGCCTATCGCCATAGCCGTTACGCATAGTTGATAGTAGGGCACCGTCTATCATAGTTGATAAAAAAAAGAAAAAATGGGAGAAAGAATCAAGCTCCCATTGCATCTGCCAAATAATCCTTGTTCTGGAAATCTTCCACAAGCTTTTTGACCTTTTCCTTCGGGATGTCGTCAAGTGTTACTTTTGCCCGAAGCTCAAAATACTCTTCCCTGAGCTTCTTTTCTGCATTGGCTTTTGCATCCCGTTTTGTGGGAACAAGCTTATGCCTGGTCTTCTCAAGCTCGTCGATTTCCTCGTTCAGATTCAGCTTCAGTTCTTCTTTGGTTTTGATTTTTTCCATTATCTCTCTGAACGCAGGGTTATTTTTTGCAAGCTGCTTTTCAAGCTCTTCACACCTGTCATAGTAGTTTCTCTCAATCTCTACCAGCTTGTCGGCGAAGATTTCTCTAAACAGGCTAAGAATTCCACCAGCCATAGTTTACCTCCTTATCATCACACGGATGAGCAGCAATGGTAAAGGCTAAGGGCTTCATAGCTTGCCAGCCTCCTCAAGCTCTGCCTTGCGCCTGGCTTTCATTTCCTGGATTTTCTCCAGATAATATGCGTCCCCAAATTGCATGGCAAACACCTCTGCATTCAATAAGCGCAGGCTCTTAACCTGATTTTCTGCCGATTGCTCCAACATACACTGAGGCGGAAAAGAAGAGTTATGAGCCGAGCAGCGAGGCAAGAGGTGTTTGTGCTTTGGGACGCCGCCTTGCGGAGAAAATCATACAGAATGAAAGCAAATCAGGCAGAGCACACAGGGGCTTGAGCGTGGTAATTCTTTAATCAAACATATCTGCCCGCATGAGTTTCGCTGTATAATATGGTTCGCCCATCTTTATCCAGCTTCACTTCTCGCAGAAACGTCGCGTGACACGCCCCACATTGCCATGCTTCAGAAGCTGTTTTGTTTTTCTCATCGACGTAATCCTCCAAAAGCACCGTGTCTTTGCTGTCACAATACGGGCAGACCTCCCCAGTTTCTTCAGCATTGTTTCCTTTCTTGACTACGATTTTGCAACTGCTCTGAGCACTGCTTTCTTGCTTTGCATTGTTGATTTCTTGCATGTGCAATCACCTCCGTATGGCAGAAGGCCTGAGCGAGCCATCTGCCTTATCGCATCTTTCACACCTCGCCCGTAGGGGCGGAAGGCAGAATGAGTGAGCTCAGGCACATCTTTTGAGGTGATTGCTGCATGGCGAAGAAATCCGCGCGAGCAAGAAAGTGCTGAGAGAGGGATAAACTCCAACTGAATTTCGACTCAACTAGCACACCCACATAGCCTGTTCTCATGATAAGCGCGAGGAGATATAGTTTTTCATCACGATAGATATTTTTGGTGTTTTTTAACCATTGCGGATGCTATACAAGCCTATTGTACGGATCGTAAAAATGTGTACGCTTTATCAAACAGCGCGACGACCGTAAGTAATAAGTAATAGGTGAAGTCACCGACAGTTCCGCTGTGCTGGTTAGTGCTGGGCGCACTTAATTTTTATGATTGGTATTGCATACCAGTTGGATAAACACATAACGGCTTAAAATTGGTAAATTTCGCCGAATTAACCCCTTGCCGGTTAATTTTTAGCAGTTTATTATATGTTTAGATTCAGCCAAGTGGTATGTTGGTTTACGGATTTTTTGCGAGGCCGGTTGCCAGAAGTTCCAACTTATCAGAATGTGAGTATAAGATAATTGGCGTGTCCATGGCAAATCTTTCGGAGATATAGCAGTTACATTACCATTACAAAAAGGAACGGTTGAAACGGGTGTTGATATAATGACTGAAGCCACAGAGACATAAATGACTGAATTCTTAACGTGAAGCATGAACAAACTTTACAACGGCTCTGAGTCAGATGTCCATAGAATAAAAAGAGTAAAAAATTACGGCCAAAAGAAGTTGAACTATTTTTGAAAATCATTGCTGGGTATGTAAAAAAGTTAAAAACGGTGTTTAAAGTATGCAATTATCACCTATAAATAAAACGTTGTATCTACATTAAGCCAAGAAGAGAAATAAATATGACCCTCTTAGCACATGAAAATAAATTTGTATGGTCGGGGAAAATTATCTTGGCAGCAATTAGAGTAATAAGACCACAATTTTGGGTTTCGACCATAACGGCTGCTTTAGCAGGTGGGTTTATAGCAGGAGCTTCTATGAGGGAATTGATCCCCCTTATTGTCGCATATGCTTTTGCAACTGGCGGAGTTGAATCTTTCAATGATTTTGCTGACCGTTTCTCCGACAGCGGAAACACAAAAAAAGGATTTGGGATTCTTTCTTCTGGCGGTACAGGGGTGATTCAAGGAAAGTTGCTTACTTC
>Ga0299912_10003090_pt1 | contig 13657 bp, 9 predicted proteins | sample RVTome_2_FD_207667 | JGI IMG/M metagenome (GOLD analysis project Ga0299912, IMG submission 207667) | Soil microbial communities from uranium-contaminated site in the Upper Colorado River Basin, Wyoming, United States - RVT95D214 (version 2) ...
CTTGCCGTGGAGACAGCTTGAATGTGACCTTGAACAAACTCGTTATTATATGGAACCAGGAGAAAAATGGCGTTTTGTTACGGCGGCAAAGACAAAATCCGACAGATTCGGAAATACCCTTTACTTTAAATGGGATGGAGACCAAGAAGTTCCGGGCGTTAATGAGATACATTATGATTATAATGGTGATTGTGGAGGGAATATTGATGGTGATAATACCAAGATTTCAATTGTGTTCAGCGGAAAGGATCTAATCGGTTATACTATCGCAAAGCTAATAGTTAACGACGTAGAAAAACGCCATGTTAATTTCTACTTTACGCTCACGAAACACTTGTACGATGCAAGTAACTGGTGGCCTGCCTATGTCCTCGAGGTTTCTAAAGGTGAACCAGCAGACTATGATGAAGCTCTCAGACCTTTTGGAGATGCATCGAGAGATTTTACAGTTTATGAGTACTACGGCACAAATGGGTATTTGGTAGGTATTTACAAAGATGAACTTGGAAATAGAAGTTTTTATGAAGGATATTATTACTATCTCACACCGTGGTCTGCTTGGAGCACTGGAGTCTTCTATGACTGGCTGGGAGAATTTGAAACCCGTATAGACTTTGTGGATGAGGATACTTACCAGATTTGTGATAATTGGTATTTCTTCTTTGAACCTGATTCTGGGAACGAGCTGGATGGCCAGTGTGTATTTACGGCGGTTGATTATTACGACTCCACTTATAGCACATATATCCCCTATCGTGAGGATTTCACCATTATCAATGAAATAGGCCAGTTAAGAGCAAAGTGTTCTTCAGGGTCGGGTACGCTGGGTAAGGTATTCTGCTATGACTACTATAATGATTCAGGGTCAGAGTTTTATGAACTGCCGTTCACGCCTAAAAAGATACGTGAATACTGGCATGAGTATGATTACGAGACTAATGATATAATAGAAGCCGGGCGGATAATTGTCAATGAACACGAGGTTACAACCCACCAGCCCGGAGATAGCGAGACTGATGCAAAATGTTATAACCTGACCAATCAAAGCATATACTATATGGAATATGAGGATGGTTATATCATAGACGATAAAACGGTAGTCGCTGCACGCATACTGTCATGTACAGAAGCAGATTACCATGATTACCCTGGCTATAATTTCCTGACCAAAAAGACCTCATATCAGGAGCTTGATAAAGAACATGAGGAGGACCCACAACACGCAAAACCGGTTAAGACAGAATATATATATGGGAAGTGTAACGGAGATACACCCTGGCCTGATGATCCTTATGATGAAAGCGATAAATACTTAGTAATGGAACGTGTTCTTCTAAATGATAAGGGAACACCGGATATAGGTGATGATGATTGGGCTGAAACCAAATATATCTATTACTCAGATTACCCGAAAAAAGGCCTGCTTCAGACAAAGACAGACCCGGAAGAGAATATAACACATTATTACTATGATGGATATAACTACAAACAATGGATAAAGGTCGAGCAGGATATAGGTGGTTCGCCTGTCGAGGTGCCGGTCGAAAGGTATTACCATGACGAAATCGGGCAGATGCGGCTTAAGGCCGATACCAAAGGCCTTGTAACCCTTTATGATTACGATGACTACGGCAATGTGGCGAAGGTAAGAACCTATCACGACCCAGTTGCCCTTGACGAAAATGAACGGCCCTCCTTCACACCAGAATGGTATCAGCTTAACGGAGTACTGCGTTCTACAACTATTTATGGTTATGACGAGAGGTGTCGTAGAAATTATGAAAAGACCTTCTCCCAGGAGACATGGGAAAATCAGGTGCCACCACCTTCATCACCAGAAGATGTCGAGGCGGCTGTCAAAATGACCATGTACACTTTAAGCGACAAACCAAATTTTGTGCTGTTTTTCGAGAATCAAACCAAATATAATGATTATATAACTGATGGAGAGGCTTCTTACGATAGCTTCGTAGAAAACATTTACAATGGCCACGACCAGAAGTTAGTGGAAATGAAATATGATTTAACCGCTGAGCCTCAGCGACAGTGGTGGTGCAGGGATTATTATTATGATTCTATGGATAGATTATACGCAACTATCTCGTACGATTATGAAAATCGTGCGACATTGAGGCTGGATAGATGTTTATACCACGGCTCGGGTAAAAAGGCATTTGATGAAATCTGGGGTTGTGATTCGCAAGGTTGGTGGGAGCCTCAGGGCAGGATAGACTATAAATATGACGAGCTGGACAGACTTAAAGAGCGTGCCGTTGTCTACGACGTTGATGCTGATAACTTACTGCTACGGGCAATTACTCGGTATGACTATGACGATACCGGAAACTGTACTGGCATCAAAGACCCAAGAGATAATTGCATCTTCTTTGACTATGACAATGCCAATCGCAAGGTCAAAGAGTATTTTGCTGTTCCGTTTAACAGCAGCTTTGAAACAACAAAGAATAGCGCGCTTCCAAAGACATATACGGAATATTATAAGAATGACCTTGTCAAGGATACTTACTCTTACAACTACAACGGTTCACTTGGTCCCCCGCTTATTCCTGGCACACTTTTAGCGCATTCTAAATTTGAGTACGATGAACGCAGCCGAGTGGAACAGGTTACAGAATATGTTGAATCCTCTCCAGATGTTCTTGCGGAGACTACCTATGAATATGAGGATTCATCCAACAGTACCTGGTCAGGATATGAGGATTATGCTAATGTGACGATAACCCGCAAAAATGATACTCCGCCAGATAACGTAACACGAATTGCCTATAACGAGCAAGGTAAGACGATTGCTGTCCAGCATCCTCACGATAGCGGCGGAACGAAGCCTGAAAAGTTGCAATACAATGGTGACGGTACAATAAATGCTCGAAATGTATGGGATGGCAGTGCAGAAAAATTGGTTGAGTATGATTACGATACCTTCGGTCGACTGAAGCAAATCATCTATCCTGATTCTTCGCCGCAGGGAACCGTCACGTACAGCTACGATGGTTTCGGAAGAAAGATACAGCTTGTGGATGGCCGTAATGCAGACGACAAAATTGGTGGCACTTGGGAATATGCCAATAAGATCAGCTACGAGTATGACCCTCTTGATAGAATCATTAGCGTTACTGACCAGGATGGTTACATTATTAATTACTCCTACCGAAGCGATGGCCAGAAAACTGCCATTTCCGTTACGCATCCGCCCAATCCTGAATATGTTATCTACGATGTGGACTATGATTATGATTTGGCAGGTCGGCTGAAAAATGTCGCTGAGCCATTATTATCATACGGCTATCAGGCGATAGCTGGCTTTGATTACGATGAAAACGGCAACCGTTCGCAGCTTAAGTATTATCTTAACGGTAGCGCGTCGGGACCCGCCGTCTCAATCGACTATACCTACAACCTCGACAATATGCTGACAAAGTACAAAACTACCGGCGGGTGCTCCTTCGAATTTGGAAAGTACAACGGCACCGCTTTGGAATATGCAACAATTGACGGTCTTGGCCGGCTGAGGTATGCTGAGGAAAAAATCACTAATACCAGCCAGGTAGCTATTAGCCATAACCACACTTATGATTACGATATGCGCTCGCAATTAACCAATGCGTCCATAACCAATATCAACTCAGGGACTTGGACGGCTGTATATAATTATCGAAAGGATGGAAATCTGAATTCCAGAACTATAGGTTCAACCACAACCTTTACCTATAATGGTGACCTTATGGATATAGCATCCGGCGGTGAAATTTTCGATCTTGGCTGGGACGATAACGGCAACATGACAACGGGTGTTTCTGCAACAACTCTTACCTACAACTGGGATAATAAGCTTCGTCATGGCCAATGCGGCACAAAGACAATCGACCTGAAATACGACCCTGATGGCAATCGTATCTGGAAACAATCTACGGTTTCAGGCCAGACAACTACTTGTAAATATATCGTTGATATTGTGGGCGATTTGCCGGTGATATTGATGGAGCTTGACCCGCAGAATAATATGGCTATAAAAAAGACCTATATTTATGCCAACGGCCAGATACTCTGCCAGCACAATGGCGACCATACAGCAAGCCGATACTTCTACCTGCATGATAGATTAGGCAGCGTCCGGCAGGTTATTGACACATCAGGAAATGTAAAGAATTGCTATACATATCAGCCCTTCGGTGAATTATTTGCCACGGAGACCACAGAGAACATGCCGAACCCGTTCAAATTTACAGGACAATACTACGATAGTGAAATCAGCGAATATTACTTAAGAGCAAGACAATACGACCCGCACATAGGCCGATTCACCACCCGCGACCCCGTCGCCGGGAAATTTGAAGAACCGTTGTCTTTGCATAGGTATCTATATTGCGGTAGCGACCCTGTAAACAGGATTGATCTCATAGGCTTGCTATATACTCCTGCAGGTGGACCTTCTTACGGATGGAGACAAACCCAGCAAATAATTAGTTATGCAACTAATTGGATTGCTGAAAGAGGCTTAATCGGAGGCCCATTTCAGGCCTTTGGGCCTTTTGGAACTGACTATCGTGGAGAATTTGATTATAAATACTATAAGGGGGATCCCGCCCGTTACTCTTTTGAGATACAAACACTTGGAAAGGGAAATGGTTTGTTAGGTTCAGGTTTAGGATACGAATACTTACAGGGATCAGAATTTACTAATTATCTTTCAGGTTACACGCTTTATTACAATTTTGGGGCTATTGGTGAGCTGGGTGATCGCTTCATGGGGCACGGATATGCATATGGTAGTTATGTTATTGGTGAGGGAGAAAAACCTTATGACGAGGCTGCAAGTAGGTATTGGATTTCGCGAGGTGTCTTAGATGCTAATCTAACTGCACAGAGATGGTATGAGAAATATGGTAGTGGTGCTTGGGATAAGATAGACCAAAAATCATATGAATGGGATGAAATCCGGATCAGATTTTTTCTTAATATTCATGAGGCGATGTATTTCTCTGATTTACACGGCAATTAATTGTTATTGAGAGAACTTTTAGAATATATGTGGAGATTAATATATTAAGGATTTAAGAGGGGATTTTTCTATGGATAGGTGTATTCGCCCCAAACCAGACGAAGGTGAATATCTTGAAAAGTGTTCTATAGCTACTACTCAGATTAAACGGATGGATATTGTAGGTTTGATTCTTTATTTGGTGATAACCCTAATTGTTGTTGTATGTATGCCCTTCTATGAAGAGATTTTCGTTAGTGGAATTTTTTTGGCTATCGGTCATACATTATTTTTTATAGGAGTTCCTGTATTTGTCTACAAAATTAGACGGACAAAAATAACAAAAACCTCCATAGCTACGCTACTTTCTACCTATAGCGTTGGCTTTATAGCCTTTCCACTTCATATGTTGTTGCCGAATTTATTTCCCAGATACACGATAATATACCTTCCCACAATTTCTTCCCTATTGCTTGTTGTTAGTAGTATTTTTTTGATTCTCAGAAAAAACTCGTCGGGCCGCGTTTTGATGATCAAATTTCTCTGCCTCTTGGTTATATTGTTAACGTTGCTGGCGCCGACTTCGCTCGGTCTTGCTCTTCCACATATATATGCACCTCCGGCTCTTATACCAAACAATCTTATGGTTTATAACGAGTGCATTAAGTTCCTGAAGAATCACGATGAGCACAAAAACATCGGTTTGTGGCGAGGCCTCCTATGTATCGACGATGATATGTATTCACCATCTATGTACTTACAGATTAAGGGGACTAAAGAAAGTTTTTCTGAAAATGATATTTATGAAATCAAAGAACTTATTAAGCAACTTTTTAGCATTAGGTGTATCGGATTGCAAAGACATGACGAGATGGTGTTATTTTATAAAAATGCAAACTACATTTTGCCGAGCAGGCACGGAGTCCTTTATTCATTGAATGGCGAAAGTCCAAATGAAGCTGACATCAAAAACTTAGATGATGCCAAACCATTTATCAAAATCATTGGCAATTGGTATATATCGAGAAAGCTATGTTTAAGAGGACCAAGGGTAGATGTTCAGGCCTCTATTCCAAAAGCATTGATTGACCATTCTTTGCGAATTGATGGAATTGATCCTAACGATTTAACAAGGTTTGATTGATATGATTTGTGGCTCTTTGAAAAGTGAAAAATTGCACGATAGATTAGGCAGCGTCCGGCAGGTTATTGACACAACAGGAAACGTAAAGAATTGCTATACGTATCAGCCCTTCGGCGAATTATTTGCCACGGAGACCACAGAGAACGTGCCGAATCCGTTTAAGTTTACAGGGCAATACTACGATTCTGAAATCGCTGAATACTACCTACGGGCCAGACAGTACGACCCACATATTTATAGATTTACTTCCAGAGACCCTCTTCCTGGAAAATTTGAAGAACCGTTGACGCTGCATAAGTATTTGTATTGCGGAAATGACCCTCTGAACAGAATCGACCCTCTTGGCTTGTGGGATTTGCCTCCGTGGTTATTAGAATTTATAGGGGGCTTTGTGGGCTTAATACACAAGGATTTTGGCAAGAAATGGATAATCTGGTTCAATTCTGGAATTATTGCCGTAAATAAGGAGATATGTTGTGAAAGAAGAATATATCAAAGAAACGAGCCGTTGGGCAATCGCTTCTCTGTACTGCACACTTGGAGCAATAATGTCACTTCTTTGCTCGTTACTGTTTATATTTCTTCGTATTGATGTAGCTGGTGGGATTCTTATAGTAGGATCTGTATTATTTGCTGCTATTGCTTTAATACTAGGCGTTATTGCCCTTTTTGTTATTACTAATAATCGTAAACAATCGAAAGGTTATGTTCATGCAATCGCAAGCATTCTTTTATCAACTCCTTTCGTTTTAATGTTTTTGTTGTCGATGTTTGTTGCACGAGTACGGGCGGAGCGTGAGAAAGCTAACACTGGATTATATAATATTCACTTACTTGGCGAAGGTCTAATTGAATATGCAAAAGATCATAATGGGTATTTGCCTGATGCCAACAAATGGTGCGATTTACTAATAGAAAATAATAATAAACTCAAAAAGGAGAATTTTAGGTTCCCTCGGCCAGATAGATTTCATCTAAAAGGGGAGTGCCATTTTGCGTTCAACAAGAATCTTAGCAGCATGCACTTTGTTGACATCCCGGGGGATGTTGTGCTTCTTTTTGAAGCTGATGGAGATTGGAATCTTCATGGTACAGAAGAACTACTTAATACGCGATCCAAAGAGCATTATATCTCTTTGCTTCTTGTTAATGGTACAGTGAAAGATTATTGGTTTAACAAAAAAAGTATAAGGAGTTTCGATTCTACAGGAACACATATGTATTATGAAAAACCCCGCTGGAAACCATGACTATAGGAGGTTTTCCATTTTAAAATGGGAAAGGCAGGTAAAAAATATGAGTAAGATACGCTTAAAAATAATCGGATTTACGATTCTGATTGCAGGAGTTGTTTTTGGAGTATATATCCACCTATTATTTGACTACTTTTGAAAGGATAGGATGTGAAAAAGAAAAAAGCTATTTTAATAGTAATTATTGCGGCTGTTTTGTTTATAATGTTGAGCTTAGTATCTCCTAAGCATGAGTCTTCATTCCTCAGGCTTGGCGGCTCAAATATATCTGGCATGACAGACCTGCATTGGGCAGCATGGGATGGTAGAACAAAAGCCGTTGAAAAGCTACTTGCAAAAGGAGTGGACGTTAATTGCAGGAACAAAGATGGCTATACACCTCTTCATTACGCTGCCCTGAAAGGACGAAACAAAACTGTCGAACTTCTCATTGCCAAGGGTGCAGACGTCAATGCTAGAGAGAATGTCGATGGAGGTACTCCTTTGCATGATGCTGCAGGATTTGGACATGTTAAAGTTGTAGAATTATTATTAGCTGCTGGTGCAGATGTAAATGCTAAGACAAAAAAAGGTTGGACACCGCTTGATTGCATCACGAACTTATTGGAAACAACATCTCGATTTGATCCTATAAAGATTTTCAAGGGAAGAAAATTGAAAGCTTGTGCTGAACTGCTTCGTGAGCACGCAAAAAAGCAGAGGGAGTAGAACTATATGTTAATATCCAGATTAATATTATTCGTTGGACTGGCAATTTGCTTTGTATCGTATATCTGGGTTCTCGTAATTGCATTTAAGAAGGATATATTGTGGGGTATTGGATGTCTATTTATTTCAGTTCTTACTCTTGTTTTTCTTATATTAAACTGGGATACTTGTAAAAAGGCGTTCTTGACCTTTATGGTCGGATTATTTATATTTCTTGTAGGCATGCTTCTATTTCCAGCGTTTTAATAAATAAAATAGTATCGAGTATTTACAGTAAACAGTAATAGGAAAAGTAGGATATCAAATGAACTTAGGGAAAATAATCATGAAAAAGTTATGGCTGAAAATAACCTTGTTAGTGGTTCTGATAGCAGGGGTCATCGTTGGAGTATATACCCTTTGGCCTGCCAAATCGTCAGATACCAAACAGGATAATACTGTTTCGAAGGCACAGTTACAGGCAAAACGTCAGCTTGATCCCAAGGATTTCCAGATGTCAGCAAATTCCAAGTCTGAGCATCCAGACCCACGAGAGGAAGAACACCGCCAGACTGCAGCTTTGCTTACTACGATTTATCGCAATCCGTACGACCCCCAGGCAAAAAACGCAAGAGAGATTCTTCTAAAGAGGCCGGAAGGACTCCAAGAACAATATAGTCCGACGGTAACAAAAAAAAGATTCGATTTTTTGAACGTTCCTCAAGATAGTAACCAACCTGATGCACCGATAGGACAAGAGCCGTCTCAGCATCAGGTTGGGCCAAAGAATGAAGAAGTAAAAGGATTATCTAACAGTATACTCCAGGAGCACATCAGACAGTATAGAGCTAATCGCAACGAGATGTTTCCTTCCTATCAGGGTAGCTCACAATCCCAGAAATCGGGAGACCTTGTGCGCTGGCTGCCGCTTCGCTATCGCAGATTATTTAACAAAAATCAACAAGGACTGGGTTTCCCGTATGGCCAAACTACTGAGACGAAGGTGCCTGGAGACTCAGGCCTTAGAAATTCGCAATGGAATTTTCGAGAGTTAAAATCTGTCGATGAAAAGACGAATATTAGGTCTTTTAACAGTTTCCAGAGCGAGAGTATAAAGAAACAGTCGGTTAGCATATCAAAACAGAACAGCGAATCAGCGGATAATGCTGCTGATAAGAAAAAGAATGTTTCTGATTGAACGTTTCATTATTGCTGACGAATTCACACTATACAGCTAACGGCTACAAAGACAGAGTTAAAAAGCCATCCTTACATGTCCGTTGCGGCAGCTGGTTATACGCACCAGTAGCATAATTCCGTATTATACAAGTGCTAAAAAAAATATAACTCTCCTTAAGCCGTTTTTCAGAAAGACAAAAAGATTCAGTTCTCGTAAGATGTATGAACCTCGCTGCTGTGAAAGGTCACTTCTACCAGTTAGAAAGCGTGCCTTACCACGTTTAAGGAACTCCTATCAATGGATCTTCGCAGTGTTCAGCCAGATAAGATCCGCTTTGAGTCGCACAAGCACTTTGCTCATTTCGGGAACAGGCCAGACCAATCGTCCCAGTTCTTTCTCCCAATAGCCTGCAAGGATAAGCTCTATGTCAGGTGGGAATACATCTTGAAGTCCATTCCATTTTATCCCCACATTCCTCAACTTCTCGACAAAGAGTCGAGCAACTTGAGCCTTGTCAACTTTTTGCTCCGTCATTCTCCAAATGTCGTAATAATCACGAACTTTCTTGCGCTGCACCAGAGCTCGAAGCTTCTGGGCAAATATCTCTTCGAGGCTCTCAACCTTCACCGTAAAGTCTGGGTAGTCCGTGTACGAGCGTAATAATGATTTGCTCAAAACTTCCCCTATGGGTGGTTCCAGCGTAATATCAACCTTAAGCCAGTTCCTGCCAAGTGGGCCCGAGTATTGGATCTTGAGTTGTAAATACCCTGGATTAGTGTGCTGGCTTTTTATGTTTAACTCTACCCCGCTCTTTGCTGTGACTTTGTTCAATGCCTTTGGGATCTGTTCGGGCAATCCCCCCCATTTCTCAGGCATAGTGGCAAAATCCAGGTCTTCTGACAAGCGCCATGTTTGAGGAAAATACACTTTGGCCAGTGCCGTGCCTCCTTTGAAAACCAGATCAGGAATCCCCATCAGGCCGAAAAGAAGCCAGCCTAACACATAGTCCTTCTCGATCATCATCAAAGGCAAGCGTCGCTCCCTTGCCCTCGCAAGTAGTTCACGTCTGTCGATCAATATCTCCACCCCTCTGGATCAAGTTCGTAATTTACGAGTAACTTCCAACGGCTGTTATACTTCCCTATCTTCGGGGACAGTGGATCAAGCTTGGGAAATCCTGCCGATAGTTCGAACGCCTTAAACAGATATTTATAGCTGTTCAGCAAACCTGTCGCATCGAGCACATAACCGAGCCGCTTCAGAATCGTGCGATTACCCATGCGGTGTGCGTATTCCACAACACGGCTAACATTAATTTCCTCATGAGAAAAGTAGATTGCGCGTGCCACCTGCTCTATCCCACCACAGTGTTCGGGATGGTCGAGACAGTCAGCAACGGTTTTTTCAGGATCGGATATTCGAACTTTGCGATCTTCTATCGTAACATCCTGCCAGCCGAAGAACTTGCTGTGAGTGAGCTTGACAAAGTAATACTCTGCGTCAAGTGCACGCACGGGATGTTTGGTCTCTGTGGTCGCGATGAAGGTCGTGCGTGGGATCTGGTCTGTTAGGCCATGGTGGTTTAGTGCCGACCAGTACCCGATGTAATAAGGCTCTGCAAGCATGGATGCGACCACGAAGTTGTGTACCACGAAGGCATCCGAGCCTTTTACTCCCACATCCAATGGAACCATGGCGTAGAGACCGCGTTTCAGGGGCAGAACCCACTTCTTTGTGGCGAGCCGGTGCACAACCTTCTTTGCTCCCGGTCCAACCAATCGCGAGGCATCTTCGATGCTGAATATTGCCGTTCGCTCTTCTGCAAGCGATCTGACCAGAAAAGCCTCTTTTTCGCCCAGCGTGTTCTTATATTTATTTGCAGAAAGTTCCATCTCACGTCACCTATTGCAACATCATATAATTGATACGGGTGTATTTATATCTTGCGCTCTTTGTCAGGTCAACCTTTATCTTCAGGTAATTATTGGAAATGAGGTTGGCATATCCTCTCCTTGCTCTATATGAAAAGTAATGCTTATTTTTTGCGTAACTTTTTCCGTTGACATTTTCCACGCTGTAGGTTCTATTTGGATTGTTCGGCAGTATGTTAAAATCGTATATTTTGCAGCATAACTGGGGATTTAAGGGGGTATTTTAGAGAAAAATCCGAACAATCTGGATTTTCCTTACACGAAAGTCAATTATGAGAAAACTGCTATTTCTAGTATCACCACTGATTTTGGGCATGGCGTCGTTGGCTATAGGGGAGGTTTCGACAAGAGTACGCTTGGCTAAAACTAAGACACCCATTGAACCAAATGAGGTCAATCTCCCAATTATCAAATATCCAGACATTATGGTTGGAACCAAGCTTTCGATCATTGTCAGTTCGGATGTTAATGAATACTGGGGTGATGGTTTTGGGAACGATGGAGGTAGTTTGGCATTCGAAGAAGAATATTGGGATTATGGAGTCCTGTTAGCCAGAGATTGCAATGAGAGCACGCCTGATTACGAAGGGTCTCATTTCCCTGCCGCAGGTAACGAGGCTATTGTTTGGGACTGGGAGGAACTAGGTATAGATGGATTTGATTTGTATACAGGATCGACTGGCATAGAGTCAGGAGACTGGTTCATTATTGATTATAATGCCACAAGTGTTGGCATTTGCAAGGTGGGATTCTACGATCACACCATAAGCTGGTATGATCCCAACTATTATCTCATGTTTTCCCACGTCCGAACTCGTGATTTCAACAACGATACAAAAGTCAATTTCGTTGACTATGCAATATTAGCTTCACACTGGCAAGTGACAGATTGTGATGAGCCTAACTGGTGTGAAGGAGCCGACCTCGATACTGATGGCCAAGTCGATGCCAATGATTTAACACTGTTTTGCAAGTTTTGGCTCGAGAAAACGGAATAGCATCAGTCATTTCTTACACGACTGTATGATTGCCAAAACTTTTCAAATTTAGTCACGCACGTCGTGGTGCTAAGGGTATATACGTTAAGATTTGAGGAGCGGCATTTTTAACTCGTTGTCATACACATTGTTACGCCTATCGACCCAAATAATAGCCTGCCGGTATCCTTATTAAAAGATTTTCCTCAAAAAAATTCCACAAAAATGGGAATTTTCTAACTCAGAAACGCTGTTCTTAATAGATAGGCATTCGCCATTTGTGTTTGATAATCATATTAAGGTGATGAACAATTGTTTTAATGAACCTAAGTTTAGAGAAAGGAGAAAGTTATGAAAACGAAACATTTAGCATTAGCGAGCGTTCTTCTATTATCTGTTAGTTGTGTTGCCTTTGCAGATAGGCCTTTGGATAGAGCGGAGATTTTGCAAATCTTCGAGCAGCTAACAAACCAGCCAAGGAAAACCTGGATACCCGCAGGTACAATTGAGGCAAAACACGAAGAATACAGAGCGTCAGAAACAACGGACATCAATGAGATTAACAATCGAATCAAAGAAAAAATCGCTGAATATCAAAGCAACCCAAATAAACAGGAACTAACTGAAAATTTGCAAAAGATGAAACTGGATGCGCTGCCGTTTAACGTCCGTTACAAACTGTCAAATGAATACACGATGAATTCGTCCGTAATTGTCAGATTCGATGGAGAAAGGTTTTACTGGGAAATCAATGTTGACTCACGCACGGATTCAGTCAAGCCAGCCAAGGACTTGTCAGATAATTTCATGACTGATGATTTTAATATGGCCTGGAATGCCAGACGTATATTTGCGTGGGATGGTGAAAAGTATACTACCTACTTTTTGCCCGGGAACCATGCGATTGTGGACACCACAAGTAGCACGCCACACGTTGTTAACGGCCCATTAACTGCCGGGTTGATTCCCTGGGGATACGGCTATTACACGTATGAGAACCTTTCCAATATAGATTCTTCTGCTGTCGAAAAGTATATCGACGGCCAGACTCAGGTACACCTGACCCTTAACAATCCAGATGGCACTGAAATGCTCTTTGTAATGGACCCTGCCAAAGATTATGCTGTATCATCCTATCTAATAAGTGGCCCGAGCAATACGGTTATCTCCAAACAATACTCCAACTATCAATCTGTATCAGGCAACTGGGTTCCTACCATTATTTTAATAGAACAGTATGAGGCTGGGTCGAATAGATTATTGGCCCGCGATTTATGGAATATTACCAGTATAGATTCTAACGTTCCTGAAAGCTACAAATTTGAGGTCAGTTATGAAACTGATGCGTTGATAGAACACTTTTCTCAAGTTACGAATGAACCCACAATGTATCGTTATTCGCATAGAGTCGATACAGGTTTGCTCTTAGCTGAAAGATTGGCGTTTTCGGCGAACGGAAGCATCCGGCCCCAGAACTGTGCAACAA
>Ga0299912_10003091_pt1 | contig 13656 bp, 17 predicted proteins | sample RVTome_2_FD_207667 | JGI IMG/M metagenome (GOLD analysis project Ga0299912, IMG submission 207667) | Soil microbial communities from uranium-contaminated site in the Upper Colorado River Basin, Wyoming, United States - RVT95D214 (version 2) ...
AGGATATTTTTAATTTTTGCTATTTCCTTTATAAATTGATCTACAGATCCAGATTGAAAGGACTCCACATTAAAAGAAAATATTCTTAATTTATCTTTAATATATAAAACTTCAAAAAAATTGTTTTTAGACTTAATTGTATGAACTCCATCCCATATATATCCTATCCATCTTGGATCATTAAAATACAAAGGATATTGTTCTGTTATCCATTGTTCTTTAACAGAATTTGGAGCAATTATAACCACAGCAGAAATATTATTTTCAAAGAATAATCTTTTAGATTGTTCAATGACAATCCTTGTCTTTCCTGTACCCATCTCCATAAAGAGAGCAGAAAATTTTTTATCTTTGATAAATTCTAATGCTTCTTTTTGATGGTTATATAATTCTGATATCATTTAATTTTCCTTTTTAATAAAGACAAAATTTTGTTTTGTAAATTTCCCAAAGATTTAATTCTTTTATTATATCAAAACATTCTTTTATTTTTTTAACTATTTCTATTTGTAATTTTTCTCGATTTTCAACTTTGTAACTTTCTTTATAAATTTGTTTTATTTTAGGATACTTATCCCATTCTGCGATTATATATTCAAATTCTTCTGCTCCAGATATTAAGCAATATATCTTATGTTGAATTCCTTTAAGATATTTATCTAATTTATATTCTTCTGTCGTCTTTATATCTTTTATTTTAGGTAAGTTTATTGCATCATACTTACCATAGAGATAACAGAATTCTCCATCTATTTCTATAACTAAGCCTCCTTTTTTATAAAACTGAAAACCTTCTACTTCTTTGCACACCCTTCTAAATTTATCAGAATAAAAAGCTGGAATCTCTTTTGGAATATTTGCATATTTATAAACTCTTTTTTCAAATTCTACTCCTCTTCTTGCAGACTCAGGAAACTCTCCTGGTTCTCTAGATAATAAAGCTATTAAATCTTTTTGAGCCTTTTCTTTCCAGGTTGTTTTTCCATCCCCTCCTCTTTCTGGTTTTATAACTATTGAAGGGGCAGTACAAAACCAATCTATTGCTCCAATTAAACCTGTGGTAACTAAACATTTCTTATTTGTTTCCATAACTCCCTTTCCTTTTCATTTCTTAATTTTTTATCCACAAAATTTTGACGTGGCTTTATTGAAGATGTATTATTTCTTCTATATAATTTATAATAATCCTTTCTAGATAATCCTTTTATTATCTGTCTTTTACCATCATCTAAATTAGAGTATAGAAAACCACATCTTTTTATTATTTCTTTTAAATCTTGTATTCTTTCTTGTTCATTCATAAATTTATTCTTTAAAAAGATCTAATTGTTCTTGATACTCATTTAAATCTTTAATTTTCGTTAATTCTCCCCAATTTTTTCCTATCTCCATGTCCGCAATAATTGGAACTTTTAATTGTACACAGGTTTCCATTATTCTTTTTAATTCATTTCCTGCTTCTAGTCCTTCTTTTGTTTTTGGAACAGAACAATCTAATTCATCATGTACGGTTATATGAGGATAAAGTGTATTAAATATTCCAGCTTTATATGCATCCGCCATTGCTTTTTTCATAATATCGGCTGCGGATCCTTGAATTAATCTATTAAACATTACATAGGTTTTATCCCTTGATTTTAAATGTGCTCGTCTGTTTAGTAATGTTCTTATATACCCTACTCTTTTTGCTTTTAGACCAACTCTATTACTAGTCTCTCTAACAAACGGAACCCGACTATGATAAAGTTGATACACACTTTCTGCTTCTTCAAGATCCCATCCATATACAGCAGACATTTTATTTATCCCCATTCCATAAGCTGCACCGAAATTTAACGTCTTGATAATTTTTCTATCTTCTATTCCTGTTAATAGTCCTAGTTCTGTATGATAATCTGTATTCGGATCTTCTTGATATCTTTTTCTAATTAAATCTGCACCTTCCCCCATTGCATAATGTGCTATAAGTCTGTATTCAATTTGGCTCCAATCATATTTTAACCAATAACAATTTTCTTCTGGAATAAATAATTTTCTTATAACTTGTCCACTTAATATTTCACTAGAATATTGTACTTCCTCTTCTTCTTTTTTTCCGCTTACTTGTTGAAGATTCGGATTTGAAGAAGAAAATCTGCCACTAACAGTTCCGTATTCATCACTTCTTAATGGATTAAAATTACAATGTATTCTATCTTCAACCATCAATTCAGGATATGGAATTATAAATAAATTCAATAGTGTCTTTATATGTCTAAGCTCTAGAATTTTAGTTGACAAAGGATTAGACATATTACTTAAAGTTCTTTTATCAAATTTAGGGTTTCCTATTTTTTTTCCATTAGCAATCATTAATGAAGTCATATCTCCATATTGAACAGGTAACCTCATTTTTTTAAATAATTTTTCTAAATTTTTTCCACTGTTTGGATTAACTTCAAACCCTGCCATATCATTTATCTCATTTTGTCTATCATAAGACACATCTGCAAGTTCTAATCCCGTCTTAGTTAATTTTTCTTTATTTATTCTTACCCCTTGTCTACGCATTTGTAATAATAAAGGAAATAAAGACATCTCTAAATCATAAATTTCTTTTAAGTTTTGTTTCACTAATTCTTCTTGTTGAATTTTAAAAATTAAATATGTTAATCTAGCATCTTCTATGGAATAATGTCTTACCAAATTTGCTGGCATTTTATATAAATGTTTTAAAGGACTATCATGTTTTAATAATTTTATATTTTCTTGTTCACACCATTCTTTTAGACCATCTTTTTTTTTACCTATTCCTAAATATTTTATTCCTAAAGAATCTAAACTGTATGAAATTCTATATTCATCAATAAGGGGCTCTGCAATTTGAATATCATCATATTTTCCATTTACAAGTATTCCTTCTCCATTAATTAACCAATCTAAGTCGTATAATAAATTTGCACCCACTTTGTTATTATTAGAAGATAATTGATCAGAAATATATTTTATATTTTTTTCTCTTTTTTCCGGGCTTGTGTCATAATGTCTTATATCATAATATTCTGAATGAACTCCGTTTGAAAAGCTCACTCCACAAATGTATCCATCTTTTCTATAAACTCCAGCCCCTTTTTCCATAAGGTATGGATCAAAAGATTCAATGTCTACGGCGATTAAAGAATCCTCTTTGTAATTTCTATAACTTAATGGATTATTCATGATTTACCCCCTATAAAAACCCTCAAACCCCGCCAGGCTTTACCAGCTTAACGTGGCGAGGCTTTACCCTTCCCGCCTTACAAAGCCCTTACCCGCCTATTTAAAAGCCCGCCTTGGCTAAATGGTAAAGGGTTTTAAACCGGTTATATATTTATAATCGTGATTTAATGATTTCATCAAATAAATTTTGTTTATGAAATATTAAATCTATGCCTTTATATTTTTCAGGATAATCCTTGAAGGCTTTCTTTATTTTTTCAAAATCTCTTTCATAGATATGCAAACTTCCTGAATTATGATTATAGTAACCTATTTTTAAATCAGAATATTTTTCTTGTTGTAACTCCTTCAACATTTTATATTGAAGTAAGACAAAAAATGGAACGTCATAAGGCATTCCAAAATAAATATCAGAAGAACGCATTTTAACATATAAATCTAATTTATTATTTCTTATAAAGTATTGAAGATACATTGTACATGGATTATCCAGAGATTTAAAAGAAGCATCATGTTTATAAATTAACATAACAGCTTTTTTACTCTCTACATTATTTAAAAGACAAAATTTTGCATATTCAAATTGAGTATAGTTATGAAGATTTCTATCGTGGAGTAACAGTTTTCCATAATTACTATTTGCTGACCATCCATCATCAGAAATTCCTTGCCAAAATTTACTATACTGTAATATAGGTTTTATAGATGGATCTCCACTTAAATACCAAGCCAACTCCCCTTTTAAATAATTAAAAGACATATCTCTACAAAGAGCAAAACAAAAAGAAGGATCTTTTAGTAGGATAGAAGGATTTATAAATTCATTAAGATTTTCTTCTTTTCTATTTTTAATTGTGTATTCAGGATCGGTTAATAATCCTTCAACAATTTCTTTATAAATCTCATCGAAATCATTTCCCATAAAAATTTTATTCATTTTAATTCTCCTTTAAATTTCTAACTCTATTAGACTTTATTGCTCGTAAATAGCTTTTAGAAACTTTATATTTTTTACTTAATTCTTGATTAGATAAGATAGAAGATCGTATCTCCAAAATTTGTTTATCATTTAATTTTTGTTGAATTTTTAAATTGATCTTATCTTTATGAGTTCCTAATTTAATGGAATCCAAAACATTTTGATATGATGTCCCTTCATACAAATGGTCTGGATTAATACAAAGTCCATTATTACAAGAATTTATATGAAGAACTTGATACCCTTCTTTAAGAGGTCTATCAAGCTTTTGTTCAAGAAAATATCTACTCATAAGAATTAGTTTTCCGTTTACTTTTAATTTTGGTCTATACTTATTACTATGACTTGTACATATCCAACATCCATGCTCATTTATTTTATATTGGATAGGTTTTCTATCTCTAAAATTTATTTCTTTAATGTTTAAAATTTTTAATATATCTTTAAAAAGTTCTGAATCTAATTGAAATAATTTATTTTTATAGTATATATTTGCATTTTTCAATGCACTATTTCCTAGTTCTATTTCATCTTTTGTATATAAAAAAGCATCCAATGCATCAGAAAATAAAAATAATTTATATTTAATTTTATCAAAATTATTTTTTATAACTACATCTGAATATTTCATTAGTTCTTTGTTAATAATTTGTTTTTCTATAATATTCCATGCTCTTTTAGTTATAGGCGAATATTCTTTCACTTGTAAATTTATATCTCCAGTTAGAGTTTCTAAAAAATCATGGTTCATAATAAGAAATAAATCTTTTTCTAAAAAGTCTACCCTTAATTTTTTACAAATCAAAACAAAAAGACTTGCAACCATAAAACCATGTTCTGCAAGATTTTGTTGTTGAATGGTATACTCCATATTAAATCTTTTTATGTTTCTTAATTTTCTTCTATGTTGTAAAAAATCATTTAATTCCATTAATAACCTTCCATTGATTTTGATTATGTGTTATATTAATAGTAATTTTGCATATTTGATCCAGTTCTAATTTAATTTCTTCTAATGAATAATCTTTTCCAATGTATGGATATAAACCTACTCTTTGAGAAAGAGTAGAACAAAAAAAACAACAAGGAATTAAATCTCTTCTCCCAGCTTTTAAAATATATTGAATTATTCTATTTTTATTACTTGTCCATATATCCTTTAAATTATCTTTATAAATGTTTCCAATAGATGTAGATCCACTCATATCTCGACAACAAATAGGAATATTTCCATTTGAAGAAATATTTAAAAATTTTAATGGATCTAAACATTGTTTTTTTATAGGATAATTTAATAAAGATCCTTCTCTCCAATATTCAAAAGGAATAGTTCCCCCATAAGTGTGCCAATTTCTAACAGCTTTTTTCTTTAAAGTAAAGTTTATAGCATTGCATAAAACTAAAATTTTTTCTTTTCCTCCTGAACTTTTATATAAGTAATTTGTTTCATAATAATTTTTGATTTGAATTCCTTTTTCTTTTATAGACTCAGCATTACCATTCCAATAATTTAAGGCTCTTTCATCGTATATATCTATCATTAAAACATTTAGACCATTTAAAAATAAATCTAATAATTTTATAGAATTATTAATGATTAAATCTCCATTAGATATCATACAAATACTTAAATTTTTTAATTGTCTAAAATTTTGTATTACTTCTATGATATTTGGATGTAGTAAGGGCTCGTTATTAAATCCTAAAATTATTCTTTTTAATTCTGGAATTTCTTGTACAATTTTGTTTATTATATTTTTGTCTATATAAATTTTTTCTTGTTTATTCAAAAATTTATATCCACAAAACTCACATTTTCTTGTACATATATTTATTGGATCTAATCTAATCGTTCTTGGTTCTTTAAAAACAGTCAAGCCTCTTTTTTTAGCTTCCTCATATTCCATAAACATTTCCTCTATTTTTAAATTTTTCCATTTCTTCTTTTGGTATATACTTTAATTCATTTGGGTTTAAATACCTTTTAAAATAAAATTTCAATTCTTTTCTGCTTCCTTTGCTCCAATTATTTTTTATAAATACATCTGTATAATTTGGAAAATCTTTATGTATAATATTAGCAACGATATTTGCTTCTTCTATAGTTCTATAAGAACTACATCCTCCTATAGAATTATTTCCATGTCTTTGAGACATAGCATACATTGAACTAGTGCAAGATTTATATCCTATTTGGTATAACAATAATTGAATTATTCTATCTTCGTAGGGAAATTTAAAATGTTTTATATTTTCATATATAAAAGATATTTTTTCTTTTATAAAAATTGGGATATAAATAAAATAAAGTAGATGTATATTATGATTTTTTTCATAAACAGTCTTACAATTATTTATCATAAATCTATCTCTTATAGAAACTAATGGATATTCTTTAGAACATATAGAACATAAATGATTAAATAGATCTGTATTAAAAATTAAATCCATAGGGATTCGTTTAAAGTTTAAACTCCTTGAAAAAATCTCAACATCATCATCAGGCATAAATAAATAATCATATTTTTGCTCTTTACAATAATTTAAAATTTCTTGTCTTGTTTCTGAGATATTAGTAGACCTTTTATCTATAACAAGTTCGACGGAATTTATTCCTAAAATATCTAAAGTGTTTTGATAATCTTCTTTTTCTTTTTCACTTATCCATAATTTTGTATTAAATATTTTATCTTGAAATCTTAAAATTGGAAGATCTTTATATTTTAAGAAATAATCTGCTCTTCCTTTTGATGGAATAATGGTAACGTGTTTATTCATTTTAATATCCTTGATATTTTCTATATTTACATTTAAATCCAGATTGATAATTACTCAAATATTTTATATATTTTTGAAATTCACATAACCAGTGTTCTACTTCTCTCATAGAATAAATTTCTTGTGGAAAAAATTTTCTAAATCCTTTTTTCATTATAATAAATAATTCTTGACATTTTTCAAGAAATTCTTGGTCACTAAACTTTGTATGATCGTTTCCATAAACTAACCACGATAATCCTTTTTGAGCTCCTGGTCCTTTATTGCACCAAGAATATTTATCTATTGGATTAAGCCACTTTGTGTATTCAAGATCACAAGAGTATTCATATCCCATAAATCCTTTAGTTGCTGAAAATTGAGTAAACCATTTGGTTAATTCTTCTAAACTTTGTGTAGACTCTATAATGTATTTTAATTTTCCATTTTCTCTTATTTCATCAATTAAATAAAAAGGAACTTCCCACGTCTTAACCCAACCACCTTTTATTCTGGGATTTCTTAAAAAGCATCCATTAAACATTGAATCTCCAATAGCTCTTTTTTCTTTTAAATAATTTTTAATCCAAGGAATATCATTTATTTTTCCTGTATTTTCAATTTCTTTAAATATATCATACGTGGAAATATATCTATATAAAATGATAAGTGTCCAGTTTTCCCAATCTTGATTTACCATAGGAATAACATTTTCAATGATCCACTTTGTGCACTTGTCATACTGTCTAAAGACATTACAAAAAAAATAATTTTGAAATATAGGATCTTCACTCCATGGTTTTGGTAACTTCATTTCTTTTTGTATATAAACTCTATGTCTTTCAATTGCCACAGAGATAAATTTATCTAAAAATTCTTGTTTAAATTTCATTTTCTATTCTTTCCTCTTTTAAAATTTTTAATCCTTCTTCTATAGGAATATACTTTAATTCGTCTTCTTTTAAATAAACCTTTAATTTTAAATTACAGTCTATTCTCTCCTCATTCCAAACTCCATTAGATTTTAATTTTAATTCAATGTAGTCTGGAAATTTTGCTTTAAGGGCACGAGCAGCTTTTTCTTGATCTTCTGGGTTTCTTGTGACACTACATCCACCTTTATATCCTGTCCCCATATCTCCTATGGCATAACGACAATTTGTCAAGGTTCTATATCCACGATTTACTAACTCCATTTGAATATATCTATCCGACATAAAAATAGTTCCTAGACCATTTAGTTTTAAATTTTCTTTTATTAAAGTTGGAACATGATAACATACAAATCTTATAATAGGAACATTTTTTTCAAAAGTGTATTTTCGTCCCTGGCTTCCTTGCTTAAGAGGAAGACCTATGGCTGGATAATTTTCATTACAAAGTAAGACGGACTCCAATAATATTTTGTTTACTGTATCCTTCTCCATTAAAGTTTCGTATTTATTTGTATATTTTGAAGATAAAGATTCTTCTCTATAATAAAAATCAATGTCGTCATCAATAATAAAAAGATAATCTTTTTTTAATTCTTTAGCATAATCTAGCATAGCATTTCTTTTATCAGCTATAGAAAAATTATTTGGAACTTTATATAAAGTAATTTTTGATTTTTTTAATAATAACTTTTGTTGATAAAGATCTATCTCCTCTTCTCGAACAAATAAAATTAAGGGATAATAGACTTCTTTTAAATTTTTTCTCAAGAAATATTTCCAAATACCAATTTCCTTCTCTATAAGATGTGTTCTCTTTCTAGAAGGAATACAGATTATAAAATTTTTTTTCATTAACTCATCATAAATCTTTGACATTTCTTTCTCCTTTTAATCCAAAAATTTAAAGCCAATTATATCTGTAAGTTTATTATATTGCTTAGTAGATAAATCCAATTCTTGAATTAATCTTTCTTGAATGTCTTCTAAAAAACCCACTTCCCATTCAGAAAGATTTAAAGAATTTTCTTCTAATGTTTTTTGTATTTCATTTATTATTTTTAATCTTTTATTTTTGGTCATTTAATAACTCTTCATAACCAAATTTTGAATTTGAATAGATAATGTTTAAATTCTTTTTTGCTCTTGTACAAGCCACATAAAGACATCTTAATTCTGAATCTAAATTTTGTTCTATATTTAAAAAAACGTTTTTTGTAATATCCAACATTAAAACAACATTGTCGGCTTCCCCTCCTTTAACTCCATGAATTGTAGATATGTTTATTTTATTTCTATTTATATCTATTTTATTTTTAAATAAATCCCTATAATATGCTTGATCTTCAATTATCAGATCAAAAGCCTCATACCATACAGGAAAATTTTGAACATCTTTTTTTAAAAATCTTTTTAAATCTATTACAGTATTTATTTTTTCAGCCTTCTTACTTTGTCTTAAATGTTCGTATTTGATTATAGCTTGATATATAGCAGGTTTTATATAAGGTTCTCCTTTATAACTAAACGGTATTCCTTTCTTCATAATATAATTTTTATATACAGGCAAATAGTAATTATTACGATTTAAAAAATACCAAGATTCTTCACTATTTATTGTTATATCTTCTAGAGAATTATGAAAATAAATTCCTCCTCCCTTAGAGATTCCTCTAAATTTTTTATCTATTCTATTTTTTATTTTATATGAAATTTGTTTACTAAAATTTAGTATATCGTCTTTTAATCTAAAGGATTGATCTAGTATTTTTACTGAACTTTCTTTTGTTAATCCTAAAAATTGTTTTATATCAGATCCGCTCCATTCATAAATGGCTTGGTCATCATCACCTGCAATATATATTTTTTCACAATCAGCAAAAGCCATTTTACAAAAGTTCCATTGAAGAGTCGTTAAATCTTGAGCCTCATCTATAATTGCTATTTTTATTGGAAGGTGGATATCTTTTTTTATACAGTTAATTAGAAGATCGTCAAAGTCTAAAACTCCAATTTCCTTTTTAAATCTAATATAGTTTTGCTCTATAAAAGCTAATTTTAATTGATCCATATCTTTAATAGATTTTTCATAAGCAATTGGATTATTTCTTTTTAAAGAAATTGCTGAAAGATATTTATCATCATTATTCATTAAATCTTCTGTGTAATATCCTAAAAAATTCATTCCCATAGCTTTACTAAAATCTTTATAATGTCTTTTAGAAATCATATCATAACGACTACAGCTTAATTCTTTAAAAGCAATAGCATGTAAAGTTTTAAAGTATGGAAAATCTTCTTTACTAAAATTAAATCTTTGTATTGCCCTATCTCTTCCTTCATAACTCCCTTTTTTTGTAAAGGAAACAAAAGCAATTTCATTTGGATTATATTTTTTTAAAAGGTCTTCAAGAAGATCCATTAAAAAAGTTGTTTTTCCAGTTCCTGGAGCACCGAAAATCATTTCTATATTTTTCATTTTTTATTTTAAAGACCTGTCTTAAATTCAATTTTTGTTTTAGGATTAAGATCATTAAGCAAGGGTTGTAAATCTATTCCATTATCTTTTAGAGTTTGATAAAGTCCTGATTCTAATGAAAAAATTTGATTATGGTTTAATTTAAGATTAAAACTGTAATTCAATACTTCAATAATTTCATGAAGAACAGTAGAAATTTTTTGTTCTTCACATTGATTTGTTGCAATCAATATTAGTTGATTTGCCATTATCATTTTTCCTGAAGACCCAATTTGTTCTACAGATAATTTATTTTCTAAAGTCCATTCATAACCTAAAATTTTCATTATTTTATCCCTTTAAGCAATTTTGGCTTTTCTTGTTCAATAAGATTTTGTGCATAAGTTATTTTAGACTTACCAGAATCAATTAATCGTATTGCTTCTCCATAAGATTGTTCTGCCGATTTAAAATAATTCATGAATTCTGTTATTTTTAACCGTGCTCTTTGAAAAAAATCTGCTGCCTGAGCTCCCGTTTCTTCCATAGTTACGCCATATTGTAATATAGCACTATAATATTCCTTATTATCTATTTTTTCTTGGAAAAGACGGGCAATCTCATTATTTAATTCTTTTATACGTGGTTCATAATTTTTTCTTTCTTGCGCTCTAATTTCTAAAATATTTTTTTTAAAATTTTCTTGTAATTTATAAATTTCTTTTTTATTTTCATTCTTTATATTTTTAATTATTTCTTCATCTAATTTCTTTTGTTGAGATCTACCCTTTAAAATAGATTTGTCTCTTAAATGCTTTATCTTATAAAGTTTTTTTAACATAAAAAACCTCTTTAAATTAATCCGTTTAAATTATTATAAAATGCCTTTTCTTCTAATTTTTTAAGTTCAAGTCTAATAAGATTGCAGATAGCATCTTTAGTAAGAACCTGTTTAGATTCTTCAAACAACCTATTTAAAATTTTAAGTTCTTGATTTAAAATTTTAAGTTCTTGAGTTTTTATTAAATTCATTCTTTTCTCCTAAAACTCCGAATCTTGATATTTATTAAAATTTGGAATAAAAATTTCTCTCCCTTCTTCAGAGATTTTTAAATCTGATTGCTTAAAATACGCCACTCTAATATTTTTTCTAGATTCTGTTAATAATTGTTTAAAGACACATTTCCATTCTTTAAGTAGTCCATGCAATTCTCTTGGATTAAAATATTTAAATCCTTTTTGAATAAAGATATATTCGCTTAAATCTTTCACCCTAAAAATATATTCCTTAGTTATTAGATCAAAATAAACTCTTTTAGCAAAAATTTGATCTTTAGTTTCTGCCATTGCTCGAGTTGTTAAAAATTCAATAATTAAATTTTTTAATATAGTGTATTCAGAGGTGTCCTCTTCTTCGGAAACTTGTATAATTTCAATTTCTTTTAATGCTTGATTAACTTTTAAAAACCATTCACTTTGCTTTAACTTACTAGGCAATTCATATAAATCTCTCATACAAAGACGAAGAAAAGTGTCCTGTTTAATTATTTCATCTTCTGATTTAAATCTTAAACGAATAAATTGTTCTTGTCCTTGTAACCTCATTTCCCATTCATAATAAGGTTGGCTTGTTTTAAATTGATAAAGTTTTCCTATTTCTATAGATGAAAAATATCCACCATCCTTTCCTACGCCTAGTTCTCTTTCTTTACATACTTGTTTATTACAAAAATCACATAAAGGATTTTCTTTACATTTGTATAAATAATCTCTTTTCTTTAAAGAAGAAATTATTGTAGACACTAATTCTTTTTCCGGTAATGGGTTAAGTAATTCTAAATTTATTTCTTTTAAATTTTGTTCAAAGAAATTTTCATCTTTCTTTTTAAAATAGACACCAAAAGAGAATAAATATGTATTCCGTCCAGTATTTTCTTCAAACGGATTTAATATATTTAGTAATTGTAAACACGGAGGAGCATCATTATAAATTAAATTGTTTAGCATATCTTCTACATCATTTATTGTTGTTTGTTTTTCTTTTATATATAAAAGAGCTTCATTTAAGGTTAGATTTTTTTCATTTTTTATCGCAAACGTGTTTGTCTTTTCTGCATTAAAATAAGGAGCATTTATCCAGTTTCCAATTTGTCCTTTCATTAATTTTGCTTGTTTAGGAAAGATCTCTACTACAGAATCTTTTTTATTTTTTAGTAAAATATCTATGGATAATAAAAAAGAAAAAATCTTTAATATTTCTTTTGCCTTAATAGTTGAACTTTCTTCTTTAAAAAAAATATATAAATGAAGACCTCCACTCTTACTTTTAAAAGGAACAATAGGAAAATTATTTTTCTCTATCGCAGAAATATAAAGTGAAAAGTTTGTGTCATAAAGATCAATATCTATCACTGCAAATTTACATTTTCCAGTTAATTCATTTATTGGAATTATCCCCAATCCCTTTTTGCCTTCTAAATGATCTTTATATAATTCTATTGTTAGTAATTTATCTGTAATAGTTTTAGAAAACCCTTGTTTCTTTCCTTGACTAGAATTATCTTTAGAATATATATGTTCTCCATAGTTATGAGTAGAGCCAGAAAAATGAGACATAAATTCCTGGATTTGCAATTGACTAATAGCCATATCAATCTCCAAAAATTTATGTGTCTAATTTTCAATTCTTTCTTCTTTACTTCTTAAAGTTCCATCCTCACCTAAATAAAATTTTATAGCAGTAAGACCAATATTTTTCAGAGGTCTTCCAGAAAGTACAAAAGGAAAATTAAATAATTCCTCTGCACATATCATAGGTTTATTAGAACTAAAAATTACAGATTTTAATTTTCTTTGAGAATTTCCAAAATAAATTAAAGATCTAATCCTTGGTTCTGCAAAGCCAGTTAAATTACTAAATTGTCTTACTGTCCAGCAATCTTGACCATTTATATTAGTCGTTTCTTCATTTTTAATTTTCATATAAAAATCCTTATAGTAGAATTGAAAAATATCAAAATTTTTTAATTATTTCATTTAGGTTACCTAATTCGAATCTTAATTTTTCTCTATTTTATTTATTTTTATAATATCGTTAAATAACGATTTTAATTTATCTATAAAGTCTAAATTTTTAAATTCATTTGATTCTAAAAGTTTTTTATAATGTCTATTTTTAATTGTACAGGGAATCTTTTTTCCATTCTGTAATTTAATCTCTATTCTTGGCATTTTAATATACGTTCCTTTTTTGATAAGAATCTTTTAAAAACAAAGATTTTTCATCATGACTATGATCTCTTGATCCGCCCCTTGCTATTAACGGCTTTAGA
>Ga0299912_10003092_pt1 | contig 13656 bp, 13 predicted proteins | sample RVTome_2_FD_207667 | JGI IMG/M metagenome (GOLD analysis project Ga0299912, IMG submission 207667) | Soil microbial communities from uranium-contaminated site in the Upper Colorado River Basin, Wyoming, United States - RVT95D214 (version 2) ...
GTGAAGCACCGTTTGGAAAACCCAGGGATCATCCCACTCCAGATCATTGAAGTCCAGAATGGAGACTATGTTGAAGAAGATGACATCGAGCGATTCGATGATGAATTCGGTAGAAAATAATAAAGGGAGAACAGGCCTCATTCGGCCTTTCGCTTCCATACCCATTTCCGGCAAATTATTTCTTCTTGTCATCATCGCCCTTATCCCAAGAATCATAGTCTTCCTGCAACCCCAAATTATTACCATTGACGGCACGCTTTATACAAAAATGGCCCAATTATTCTCGGACGGGAAGTATGAAGGAATTTCGAGAACATACTTCACGCTTTATCCCCTCATAGTTTTTCTTGTGCAAAAGTTTGTCGGGGATTGGGAGCTCAGTGGGCGATTGATCTCGCTCATATTGGGAACACTCACCGTCATTCCGATCTTCCTTCTCGGTCGAAGTTTATATAATGAGAGAGTAGGATGGCTCGCAGCCTTTTTCTATATAACTCTCCCCAATTTTCTAGGATTTGATACAGAGGTACTGCGAGATCCTATGTACTGGTTTTTCCTGGCCCTTAGTCTTTGGCTCACTTGGGAGGGTTTAAAGAAGAATCGCCTACTGCTCATGGGGCTCGCAAGCATAAGCGCAGGCCTTGGAGCCATTACCCGAGTGGATGGTTTTATCCTTTGGGGTGTCCTCGCCCTCTATGTAGCATTTTGCAGAACACCGAGGATCCCCATCAAAAGAAAAGCCTTGAATGTTGCCATCCTCGTTATTATTTTCCCGATTCTTCTATCACCCATCTTGCTCTCAACAAAGAGAGATACGAACCATATAGCAGTGGGGGAGATGACATCTTTTTCTATCAATGTGATAAGACAGAACATGCGTGCGATCCTGCGACCTGGAGACCCGATTGCTCGTATAAATACCGAGGACTACAAGTCATTACCCCCCCTCACCAAAGACGCGCTTGAATTGGGGATTCGTCACAGATTTATTCTTGCTGTTTTTGAGGTCATTTATAAATTCATCAAATCTGCTAACTTCCTGATCGTGCTTATCCTCCTTGGTCTCTGGAAGAGAAAGAGGGAGGGCTTCGAATCGCCAGATTGGTATCTACTAGTTGTCTTTACCAGCTTATTTATTATGTCAGCATCCTATGCCAGACAGACCTACTATTTCAGTACCCGGCATGGTCTCACTTTGGTAATGCCTTGCCTTTTTTTTGCAGGACATGGTTTGGACTTTATTGCCGAAAGGTTCTCCCGAGGATTGGATCATCTTGCCTCAAGATGGAGCATCATAAGAAAGTACCTCGTTCATTTCCTAACCCTCATTATAATCATCCTTTTCCTGGCTCAGGGGTTGTCGTTCAAAAGAAGTGAAAAATTCATTCAAAAGGAGGTTGGGCTTTGGTTAAAAGAGAAGGGCTATCAGGGATCGGTCATTATGGGACCGAAACAACTTCTTCGCCTAGCCTTTTATGCTGATGGAAAATTGGTAGAAATGCCCGATTCGTGGGAGAAGGCAATTCAGAGCATTCGTGAAAAAGAGGTTAAAATTGTCGTCGTTGATTCCTGCACCATAGAAAAAGACTGTCCGGATTTTCTCACAAATTGGTCACGTGCAGGTCTTTTTCATCTTAACGGACCCGCAGTCAAGAAAGAAAAGTGCCCGATAGACATCTACAGCGTTCAATAGGAAAGTTGTTTAAATCTGGGCCCTCCTCCCGCAGTCAGCAATACAGATTCTGAATCCCAACATGGAAATTCAATTTTTTTTTCTTGACAAAACAATTCCTTGGGTTATTATTGTTCAAGAAATGAACAATAGTCAAGAAACCTACTTTTTTAAGCCCTCCGAACATATGCGTGATCTCCAGGTGTTGGAGGAGATCGAGCAGAACCCCAAGGTTTCTCAGAGAGAGCTCTCCAATAAATTCGGGATCGCTCTGGGGGTAACTAACGCCTGCATCAAAAGAATGGCCAGAAGGGGTCTGATTCGATTAAAGGGAATCCCTCCAAGAAGGATTGCTTACTATATTACGCCGAAGGGATTTGCTGAGAAGGCAAATCTGGCGTTAAGATTTTTTTCTTATAATATCCGCCACTATTCAGAAATGAAAAAACAAATTTCAACAAAGCTCATCGAGATGGAGAACACCGGGGTCAAACGAGTAGCATTCTATGGGTTGGGCGATGAAATGGAGGTGGCTTATATTACGCTTCAAGGGTTAGACATGAAGTTGGTCGGGATTGTAGATGACGAGACAAATTTGGGGAGAAAGCTTTTCGGTTATAAGGTGATCACGCCAAAAGAAGTGATGAGGCTGAACCCGGATGCCATTTTGATTACTTCGGTGAAGGGTGAACAGTCATCTCTAAGGACATTAATGAGACAGAGAGAATGGAATTCTATCAAAATATTTACTATTTAAGTGTGATAGACGGATATTTCAAGAAGTTAAATATTGGTAAGCGGATGGGCAGACAATAGAAAGAGCGAGGGTATCGAACATACATCGGTTACCTATAAAAATGAAACTTGATTTTGAAGTGATGAAAAATGAATAGCATAGATATTTCCAAAGTCTCTATTATAGCGGAAGCAGGGGTGAATCATAACGGAAGCATCGGGCTTGCTTATAAGCTTATAAATGTTGCAAAAAAAGCCGGAGCAGATGCTGTAAAATTTCAGACTTTTAAGACTGAGAATATGATTAGCACTTTTGCTGACAAGGTGGAACGTAGGAAAAAGACCTCATCTTCTAAGAAATATCAATTTGAGGTGATTAAGAAGCTGGAACTTTCTTATGAGGATTTTAGAAAGATTAAGAAATACTGTGATAAAAAGGGCATTTTATTTCTATCAACTCCTTTTGATTGTGAAAGTGTAGATTTTCTTGAAGATTTGGTTCCTTTATACAAAATCGGTTCTGGAGAAATTACAAATTTACCTTTTTTAGACTATGTTGCTAGGAAAGGGAAACCTATAATTTTATCTACGGGGATGTCTACCATGGGAGAAATAGAAGAAGCCATAAATGTTATTTTACACACAATCAAATCTACCTCTTCTCATTTGGCTATTAAGTTTTCGCCATTGACTCTTTTGCATTGTGTAAGCAAGTATCCAACAGATTATGAGGAAGTAAACCTTAAAGCCATGTTAACCCTGAAAGAGATTTTCAAAATGCCGGTGGGTTATTCTGACCATACACTGGGAATAGAGATCCCTATTGCAGCTGTCGCCTTAGGAGCTAAAGTTATAGAGAAGCATTTTACACTAGATAGAAATTTAATTGGACCAGATCATAGAGCTAGTTTGGAGCCTAATGAATTAATGGCAATGGTTGTTTCTATAAGGAATATTGAAAAGGCATTGGGAAATGGGGTAAAGAAACCCATCCAAAGTGAATTTGAGGTTATGAGGGTGGCAAGAAAAAGCCTTATCGCTAAAAGAGATATAAGATTAGGGGAAGTGGTAAATGAGAAAGATATAGCCATAAAGAGGCCTGGTACAGGTATATCTCCTAAGTTTAAGAATGTAATAAAAGGAATGGTGGCGAAGAAAGCTATAAATTATGATGAGCCTTTTCGTTGGGAACATTTCAAATGATTTCTGGCGAGACACCGGGGAAGCGGGTCTATTGCAGCGATTTGTTTATTTAAGGAAGATGGATGAGGCTGGTTGTTTTAATTGTGATAGATAAAACAGGCAGGTTGTTGGGCACTATAATTGACATGGATGTAATAGTAGCTCTCATGAAACAAATTGGGTTTAAAAATAACCATAAATGTTTTATGCAAGAGGCGAGTGCTGTGTATGTCCAATCAAAAGAATTAGAAACAAGGGAAGACTCAAGAGCTGTGTAAAATGAATAATAAGGAAGTCCAAAAGAGGAAGGCAGTGCGTAACACCTTAGAGCCTTATATTATAGGAGAAAGTGCTTTTAACCATGAAGGAGATGTTAAATATCTCTACGGGATGGTGGATGATATTGCTCAACTAAAATTAAATGCAGTAAAGTTTCATTTATTGCTGAACCCCGAGAGTTATGTACAGAAAACGCATCCCTTGATCAAGAAACTGAGGAAATGGATTTTCAATCAAAGCCAATGGAATGCTATTATCGATTATTCAAGTAAAAAAAATCTTGAGGTAGTGGTGTTGTGTAACGAGCCTGAAGGAATTGAATATATTTTGGAAAATCATGAAAACGTTAGCGCAATAGAGATTCACTCTTCGGGAATAAATGATTTCTTTTTGCTGAATGCTGCGTCGAAATTTAATGGTAGAATTGTCTTGGGCATAGGCGGGTCTACCATAGAGGAAATTTTGTATGCGGTTGATTTTCTGAGAAATAAAGGGAAGCAAAATATCCTGTTGATTTATGGGTTTCAAAGCTATCCCACGAGTTATGCGGAAATAAATTTGTCTAAGATGCTTAAGATTAAGAATTTATTCGGTTTATCGGTTGGATATGCAGACCATACAGCATACAATGATCCCTATAACGAGATTGTAAGTATCATGCCTGCCGTGATGGGTTTTAATATTCTGGAAAAGCATTATACGCGTGATTATGGAAAAGAGAGGATTGACTATCATGCGGCAGTCGGTAAAAAGCAAATACTAAGAATAAAAGAGCTGATGAAGTTGGCTCTGGCGGTGTACGGAGAAGGGGAATTGAAGATGTCGGGAGCGGAACTTGAATATGGCAGAACCGGAATAATGAAGAAGGCAATCGTAGCAAGGAAATCAATTAAGAAAGGTGAGGCCCTTTCTTTAGATAATTTGTTTTTTAAGAGGACGGTCGAAGAAAGTCCTATCAAACAGAATCAATTCTTACAGTTAATTGGGTTAAAAGCCACGAAAGATGTGGAAGAGGATGAAATCATAGACTTTTCAAAAGTTAAATATGAATTCAAGAAGGCTGATTTGGAAAGTCTTATTCACATGAAAGAGACAAATAAGAGATAGCAATGAAGATAGGATTCTTGATTACGGCAAGGTTAAAGTCTACAAGACTCCCCTTTAAAATAGTAAAAGACTTGAATGGGAAGACCGTTATAGAAAGAATAATAGATAGAGCTAGGGAGGTAAGAGGTATTTCCGAGATAGTCATCTGTACTTCTAAGAATCCCCAAGACAGAGCACTTGTTGATATTGCAAAAACTAGTAGTATTTATTATTTCAATGGTGACGAAGAAGATGTACTGAAGAGGCTGCTAGATGCAGCAACCTTCTATGGTATGGATTCCTTTATAAGCATTACAGCGGATAATCCTTTATTTTCTATTTACCACGCCAATCTCGTGTTTGAAAAACTTCAAACGGGGAAATGTGATTTTGTAAAGATACAAGGATTACCTCTTGGCTGTGCGGTCTATGGGGTTGGGGTGAAAGCGCTAAAAGTCCTATGGAAAATAAAACCGATTTTTGATACGGAGATTTGGGGCTACCTAATAGACCGCCCTGAAATATTTGCCGTGGAGACTATTAAAGTGAATGGTCGTCTTAATAGACCAGAACTCAGGCTTACGTTAGATTATGAAGAAGATTACGAGTTGATTTCTAATATTTATTCAAATCTAATGTTTGATAAATATCTTGATCTTCAAGACGCAATAAATTACCTCGACAATAACCCACAACTTGCACAAATAAATAGAAATTGTGTTCAATTGGATTTGGAGAAGAGGGTAAAGGAAGAAATAGATAGAAATTATAAAGAAAATCTAGAAGAAATAAAAAGAATAAAAGAAGAAATAAATCTAGCGTAGGAAAATGAAATGAAAGTTGCCTTGATAACAGGAATTACCGGTCAAGACGGAGCTTACTTAGCTAAATTTTTATTGGAAAAAGAATACAAGGTATATGGGTTGTACCGCAGAACATCCACCCCTAATATTTGGAGGCTATTAAGTCTTGGACTTGTAGAGCAAATAGAACTCATCCCAGGTGATATGACTGATATGGCGTCGATCAGTAATGCAATTGTTCAGTCCGAACCGGATGAAATTTACAACCTGGCAGCTCAGAGTTTTGTGGGAACGTCATTTGAGCAGCCGTTGGTTACAGCCCACGTGGATGGCATAGGCGTCGTTATGCTTTTGGAGGCAGTGAAACAGATTAATCGAAGAATTAAGATTTACCATGCTTCGACGTCTGAACTCTATGGAAATTATAAGGGGAATGAAACTAGTCAACTATTCAATGAAAAAAGCCCTTTTTGGCCGGTCTCTCCCTACGCAGCCTCGAAACTTTACGCTTTTCATCAGGTTAGGATTTATAGAGAAGCTTATTCAATGTTTAGCGTAAATGGAATATTGTTCAATCATGAATCACCATATAGAGGGTTGGAGTTTGTAACAAGAAAAATTTCCAATGCCGTGTCGCGAATTAAGTTGGGATTACAGAAAACCGTCGAACTAGGAAACCTAAATGCAGAAAGGGACTGGGGTTACGCACCTGAATACGTGGAAGCTATGTGGTTGATGCTTCAGGAGCCTGCGCCCAATGATTTTGTTATAGCCACTGGAGAAAAACACAAAGTTAAGGAATTCTTGGAATTAGCATGCGAGTACCTCGATCTGGATAGTGCGGCTGTTCTTCTACAGAATGAAAAGTACTTTCGGCCCTTGGATGTTAATCGCTTGATTGGGGATGCATCTAAGGCAAAAGAGATCCTGGGTTGGAAACCAAAGGTCACGTTTAAGGAACTAGTGAGGATCATGGTCCAGAAAGACTTCGATCGGTGGGAAGATCATTTGAAGGGAAAGATTTTCGCGTGGGACGCGATCAATGATCCAGACACCTACTGAAAAACGGTGTAACTTAAAGAGGGAAAATTATGTTAAAGGATAAAAGTATTCTTATCACCGGAGGCACGGGTTCCTTTGGTAAGAAATTTACCGGAATAGTTCTTACAAAGTATCAGCCAAAAAAACTGATCATATTCAGTAGGGATGAATTTAAGCAGAGCGAAATGGCAAAGATCTTTCCACACTACAAATATCCGATTCGGTACTTTCTAGGGGATATAAGAGACAAGGATCGCCTTTGCAGAGCCTTTGAGGGTGTCGATTATGTGGTTCACGCCGCTGCCTTAAAACAGGTTCCCGCTCTCGAATATAATCCTACCGAGGCGGTAAAAACCAATGTGGTCGGGGCCGATAATATTGTCGATGCGGCCATCGATAAAGGGGTCAAGAAGGTGATCGCCCTATCGACCGACAAAGCTGTGATCCCCATCAACCTTTACGGAGCAACGAAGCTCTCTGCTGAAAAAATATTCATAGCCGCCAATGCCTATGCGGGAGGAAGGGTTATTTTCTCGGTGGTGCGCTACGGAAATGTGGTAGGGTCTCGTGGGAGTGTGGTCCCTCTTTTTCTGAATTTCAAACAACAAAATATTAAAGAATTTCCTATTACGGATGAGCGGATGACTCGTTTTTGGATCACCTTAGAGCAAAGTGTGGAGTTGGTCGTCAGATCATTAGCTGAAGCGGAGGGAGGAGAGGTATTTGTTCCAATGATCCCTTCGATGAAAGTCGTTGACCTGGCGAGGGCGCTAGAGCCTTTGTGCACGTTCAAGATCATTGGAATTAGGCCTGGAGAGAAATTGCACGAGACGCTCATCTCAGAAGATGAAGCTAGAACGACCAAGGTCTATGATGGGATTTATGTGATCTTGCCTCCCTTTGTTGGGAAAGAGAATTCCTTAAAAAAATATGAGAAACATCCCTTCGTACCCGAAACCTTCAGCTATCGAAGTGATAAGAACGAGAAGTGGTTATCCGTCGGAGAGCTTACAGAAATCATCAAAGGAGTTGAAATTGAGTAAGTATATTCATTACAGTCATCAATTCATCGACGGGGAGGATATAGCCTCCGTCATCAAAATATTAAAGTCAGATTGGATTACTCAGGGGCCCAAAGTCGAAGAATTCGAGCGAGCCCTTTGTAAATACACGGGTTCAAAATATGCCGTTGCCGTGTCGAACGGGACCGCGGCTTTACATATTTCCAGCCTTGCCGCTGGGATCAAAGCCGGGGATGAGGTGATCACTTCCCCGGTCACCTTTGTGGCCTCAGCCAACTGTGTCCTTTATTGTGGGGGTAAACCCGTTTTCGCTGATGTCGAGGAAGACACGGTCAATATCGACCCTCTTGAAATAGAAAAGAAAATTACCAGAAAGACCAAAGCCATTATTCCTATCCATTTTGCTGGTCATCCGTGTGATGTGGAAAAGATTCATGGGATCGCGAGAGCCCATCATCTGGTTGTGATCGAAGATGCGGCCCATGCGTTAGGAGCCGAATACCGAGTCCATAAACGAAAGGCAGAATGGACGAAGGTAGGGAATGGACGGTTCTCGGATATGAGCATCCTTAGCTTCCATCCTGTAAAATCAATCACGACAGGGGAAGGAGGGGCTGTTCTAACGAACAGGAAAGACCTGTATAAGAAGCTCCTGGTGCTTAGAAACCATGGGGTCACAAGAGAGAAATCGGCTTTGCTGAAGAAGGATGAAGGTCCTTGGTACTATGAAATGCAGGACCTGGGTTTTAACTACCGGATCACGGACTTTCAATGTGCTCTGGGGATAAGCCAGTTGAAGAAGATTGATCGGTTTATAAGGCGAAGGAGAGAAATTGCCCAAGTCTATGAGGAGAGGATGGCTGATTTAGAGGAGATCATTCTACCCGTGACAAAGCCGTTTGCAAAACCGTCATGGCACATCTACTGTATCAAAGTAAAGTCGTCGTTCAAAAGAGAAAAGATTTTTAATAAACTGAAGGCATTCAATCTCGGGGTACAAATTCATTATATTCCTGTTTACTTCCATCCCTATTATCAGCGGCTAGGATTCAAGAAAGGAATCTGTAAGAGAGCAGAAAATTATTACCGGCGGACCATTACCCTTCCCATCCATCCCAGTATGACGGACGGCGATGTGAATCGTGTCGTCAAAAAATTAAAGGAAGCTTTAGCATGATTCGATATTGCAGACGGTCCGTGATGCTAGAGACAAAGCCGGATCTCCAGATTCTGGACGAGTTTTTCAAGGTCTGTGACCGTTTTACCAATATGCAGGCACAGGGAATTGTGATCATATGTTCGAAGCCGTGGTAAAGGGGTAAGCTTCAGCAATGGCTGCGACAAACATTTGCCATTTTACCTAGATAACGCCTCTGGAGGCCAGATATTTTCTTAAGGAGAAGGGTATTCAGGGTAGGATCTGATAGGAGAGGGGATTATGCGGCAAACGAATCGGCAGCTTGAAGAATGGGCGGGCAATTTTGGCCAGGAGTATACGGATCGGAACAGGTCTTCCTTGAGCGCCATGGAGAAACTCTACAAGCGCCATTTTGGAGTGACCCGGACAGAAATGAACCGCCAATTTCTAAACGGGCTTGACCGGTCCATGCGGATACTTGAAGTGGGCTGCAATATCGGAAATCAACTTTTGTGTCTTCAAAAGATGGGGTTTGGCAACCTATATGGAGTCGAACCTCAGGATTACGCCGTCGAGATGGCAAAGAAAAGACTGAAGGGAATTCAGATTATCAGGGGGAACATCTTCGATATACCGTTTAAAGATAGTTTTTTTGACCTCGTTTTTACCTCAGGGGTTCTCATCCATATCAGCCCCAGGAACATCAAGAAGGCGTTAGAGGAAATTTATCGGTGCAGCCGGAAGTATATCTGGGGCTATGAATATTACTCTAAGAGATATGAAGAGATTCCGTATCGGGGGGAGAAGGGTTTACTCTGGAAGACAAACTTTGCAAAAGCTTTCAGGGAAACCTTTCCCGGTTTGAAGCCGGTCAAGGTCGAACTGTTTAAATACGTCAACAATGATAACCTGGACATCATGTTTCTTTTAAAAAAATGAAAGTTGTGCTGATCAATCCTCCGATCCGGGAATGGTCGAAACCCAATGTCTTTCCATTGGGCCTCGGCTATATTGCTTCTATCTTGCTCCAGGAGCGCCATGAGGTGGAGGTTCTGGATATCAATGCCCACAGATGGGAGCGGGAAGAGGTGGAGGAGAGGGTGAAAAGGGCTTCTTTTGATGTCGTCGGGATCGGTGCCATTGTCACGACCTACAAATATGTAAAGTGGCTTTTCTCCATCATTAAGAAACACCATCCGGGCAAAAAATTAATTGTGGGTGGAAGCGTAGGTTCTTCCATTCCCCGATTGATGCTGGAGAGGAATCCCGTTGATGTAGTCTCTGTCGGCGAGGGGGAGGAGACGGTCAGGGAGTTGATGAAAGTACTGGAAGGGGAGGGAGATCTGTCTGAAGTGAAGGGGATCTGGTACAGGGATGGGTCCGGGAAGATATTCGAGAATGAGAAGCGTTCCCCGATACAGGATCTCGGTACCGTGCCCTTGCCGGCGTGGAATCTTTTCCCCATGGAGATCTACCTGAAAAATCCCGTGGGAGCACCGAACCGGAACAAATGGATTGATGGTTCGGCAGAACAGGACACACCACTGTCGATGAATCTGTTCGCGACGAGAGGATGCCCCTACCAATGCATCTACTGCTATCACGATTTCATGGGAATGGGTTATCGGCACCGGTCCCCGGAGAATGTCATCAACGAGATTGAGGCCCTTTACAAGAATTATGGGGTCGCCTATTTCCATTTCATCGACGACGAATTTGTTATGAAAAAAGATTTTGTTTCGCGATTCTGCAGCCTCATGAAAGGATTGATGAAAACGTATGGCCGGCCATTTACCTGGGGGTGTACCGGCAGGGTGAATCTCATGACAGAAGAGTTAGTGGCTACCCTGGCGGATTCAGGCTGTGTTTTGATCGGCTACGGAATTGAGTCCGGGAGTCAAAGGATGCTCGATTTCATTAAGAAGAAGGTGACCGTCGATCAGGCCAAAAATGCCATTCGTCTGACGAAAAAATACCTTGGGTGGGCGGACTGTTCGTTTATGATCGGTTATCCCGGGGAGACAAAAGAGTCGATTCGGGAGACAATCGATTTCTGCAAAGAGCTTGACTTGGCGCCGGAGGTAATTTTCTTTCTGACCCCGTACCCGGGCACCGAACTCTATGAGCTGGCTTTCGCCCAGGGAAAAATCCGGGATGAAGAGGCGTACATCCTGGGGCTTGACGAACAAGGGGAGAAGATCAGCGTCAATTTCACTGATTTTACCGATAAGGAGTTATATCAGATCCATGACAGCATGGTGAAAGAACTGAAAGCATGGAATGAAATGAAGCACCCTCCATCCAAAGGAGGTGTATGAACGTTCTCTGCATTATCCCTGCAAGAGGGGGAAGTAAAAGACTGAAGGACAAGAACATCATTCCCCTGATTGGAAAGCCGATCATCGCCTATACCATCGAGGCCGCCCTCCAATCGCGTTTGGTCAATAAGACTGTCATCTCCACGGATGATGAGAAGATCGCTCGGGTTGGGATGAAGTACGATATCCAGGTGGTAAAGCGACCTAAGGAGTATTCGACTGATACCGCACCAATCGAACAGGCGCTGAGCCATGTCGTCCGGCTTCTGAAAGGTGAGGAAGGCTATCTGGCCGATATCGTCGTATGGCTTCAGGCAAACATCCCTATCAGGAAAAAGGGGCAGATCGATGAGGTCCTTCGGGAGATGATCAGGAAGGGTGCAGATTCTGCCGTAACAGTCTATCCGGTGAGTCAGTATCCCCAGTGGATGAAACGAATGGACGGGAAGGGCCTCCTATCGCCCTTTCTGAAAAATGTGAAGACCTACCGGGCCCAGGACGTGGAGCCCATGTATCTCCTGGATGGTGCTGTTGTCGCAATGAAGAGAAACGTATTGATGAGAAGTGAGAAGCGGTCGGGGGTTCACACGTTTCTTGGGAAGAGGATGGTTGGAATTGTTCAAGAGGATAGAAAGTATTCGATCGAAGTTGACGATGGAGAAGACTTAAACCTGGCCAGGTACTACTTCAAGAGATAGTCCTTTATGAAATTGGCGATTCTTACGGAAGGAGGAAGAGACCGGGGATTCGGGCATATCACTCGTTGTCTCTCATTTTATGAGGGTTTCAGGGAGAGGGGTTTTAAAACAACCCTCATTGTAAACGGAGACGACTCGGTAAGGGATTTACTCAAAGGGAAGAGACATAGGATATTCAATTGGCTGAAGAGGCGAGACGAATTATTTGAAGTTTTTGAAGAAACAGACATTGCCATGGTCGATTCCTATTTGGCCGATAGAAAGCTTTACCAGGAAGTTTCCGAGAGGGTTCATTGTGCCGTCTATTTCGATGATACGCAGAGGCTCGATTATCCAGAAGGCATTGTCATCAACGGTGCCATCGGTGCTGAAAAACGTCGTTATCCAAAAAGAGAGGGCGTGACTTATCTGCTTGGTATTGACTACACCCCCTTGAATAAGGAGTTCTCTAAAGTTCCGAAGAGGAAGATCACAAAAAAAGTCAAAACGATGATGATCACGTTTGGGGGAGATGACAGGAAGATTACTCCAAGGATATTAAAGCACCTGATCAAGACCTATCCCGGAATAAGAAAAGAAGTGGTGGTGGGAAGAGGATTTAAGAATATCGCTGAGATAGAGAAATTGAAGGACCCCGTCACAGTACCCACCTATTTCCCGGATGCACAGGGGATGAAGAAAGTGATGCTCAATGCCGATCTCGCCATTTCCGGAGGGGGACAGACCCTGTATGAACTGGCAAGGGTTGGGTTACCGACTATCGCGATTGGTTTATCCGATAATCAATTACCCAATATAAAAGGGTGGCAAAGAGCGGGTTTTGTCCATTATGCCGGCTGGTATCGAGAAGGAGGCTTGCTCGATAGGTTAAAGAGAGAGGTCGAGCGGCTCCTTCCTTACGAGACGAGGAAAGAAAGAAGTAAGAAAGGAAGGGCGACCATTGACGGAAAGGGAGTGAAAAGGGCGATCGACCGGATCGTGGGCTCCCTTAAAGAAGAGAACAGTCTTCATTTAAGAGAAGTGAATGAGAAGGATTGTTATGATCTGTGGGTCTGGAGAAACCATCCTGAAGCAAGAAGATGGTCCTTTGATAGGAAGGAGATCGACTATTCGCACCACGTCGAATGGTTTAGAAAGAAGGCCGGGAGTAAGGACACCAGAATTTATGTGGCTGAGAATGAGCAGTCAGAGAAATTGGGCCAGGTTAGATTCGAGAGGAAGAATGGGAACTTGGCCTTTGTGAGCATCAATTTGAACCCTGATTTTATGAAGAGAGGTTTGGGAAATAAGATTCTATCGGAGGCAACTCTTAAATACCTGAGAGAAAATCGAAAGGTCGCAGAAGTAAGGGCGGAAATCCTGAAGGCGAATGTTGTTTCGAAAAGAGCTTTTCAGAAAGCGGGGTATCAATTCAGTTACCTTACTTTGAAAGCGGGCCAATCTATCGCTCTCTATAAATATGCGAGAGATTAAATGATGAAGCTCAACCCGTCAAAGCACTGCCTCATCGCGGCTGAAATATCGGCCAATCATTGCCAGGAGTTGCGAAAGGCGATCGAGATGGTGAAGAGGGCGAAGGAGTGCGGCGCAGATATCGTAAAATTCCAGACATACACTCCAGATACGTTGACCCTCAACGTTAAGAATAAATATTTCGAGGTCAAACATCCCAAGTGGAAGGG
>Ga0299912_10003093_pt1 | contig 13656 bp, 14 predicted proteins | sample RVTome_2_FD_207667 | JGI IMG/M metagenome (GOLD analysis project Ga0299912, IMG submission 207667) | Soil microbial communities from uranium-contaminated site in the Upper Colorado River Basin, Wyoming, United States - RVT95D214 (version 2) ...
GAGCAGCATAGTGCGCAGCTTCAGGCCCGAGGTTGACCCAAACAAGTGCGTGAAGTGCAGCCTCTGCCAGACCTTCTGCCCAGAGGGCACCGTAATGCTCACTGAAAAGGGCATCATCTTCGATTATCGCTTCTGCAAGGGATGCGGCGTCTGCGCCAACGAGTGCAGGGCCAAGGCAATCGCCATGGTAAGGGAGGAGGGCTAAGCATGAGCTTCACACGCATGATGGAGGGAAACGAGGCAGCGGCGTGGGGTGCCAAACTCAGCCGCGCCGAGGTCATCCCAGCGTACCCGATCACGCCACAGACCGAGCTGATTAGTAACATCGCCTCGATGATAGCGGACGGCAGGATGAAGGCGGAATACATCAAGGTCGAGGGAGAGCACACCGCAATGGCAGCTGCGATAGGAGCATCCGTCACAGGCGCCCGCGTCTTCACGGGATCAAGCAGCCAGGGTATCCTCTTCATGGAGGAGCCCCTCTGGATGCCCCCCGGGATGCGCCTACCAATAGGAATGTGCATAGTAAACCGCAGCGTCGCGCCACTGGGAACCCTTCGCCCAGACCACATGGACTCGATGCTCCAGCGTGACACAGGCTGGATACAGCTCTACTGCGAGAACAGCCAGGAGGTCCTCGACACCATAATCATGGGTTACAAGATCGGTGAGGACAAAAGAGTCTACCTCCCAGTCGCCACCTGCTACGACGGCTACTTCGTCTCCGCCACAGCCACGCCGACAACCGTCCCAGACCAGAAAGAAGTCGACGACTTCCTCCCACCCTACAAACACGAGTGGTACAGCCTCATGCCCGAGGACTTCCACATGCACGGCAGGGAGATGAATATAGCGAAGGCGCGCTACGAGGTCCAGCAAGCCCAGGAGACTGCCAAAACCGTCATCGAGGAGGTCGAGAAGGACTGGAGTAAGCGCTTCGGCAGGTACTACGATGGACTGATCGAGGAGTACCAGTGCAAAGACGCTGACGCTGTCCTAATGACGATAGGCAGCATGACTGGAACCGCCCGAGACGTCATCGACGAGATGAGAACCAAAGGCAAGAAGATAGGCCTAATCAAGCTCCGCTGCTTCCGACCATTCCCAAGAGAAGAGCTGAGGAAGATAGCGAAGAAGTACAAGGCCATAGGCGTCGCGGACAGGAACACGAGCCTCGGCTCAGCGGGCGGCGGGATCATGGCGACCGACCTCGCGAGGGCGCTATACGACGTTGACGAGCGCCCCGTCATAGCCGACTTCCACGTCGGATTGGGCGGCACGGACGTCACCATGAACCAGATGGAGTATATGGCAAAGGAGACGCTAAAGGCCGCTAAGGCGGGTAAGTTTAAGGAGGCCGTGGACTGGGTTGAGTTCCACGACCTGGGACCGGTGATGTAGAATGAGCACTAACAAGCTGTTCGATGAGTACTACGACCGCGTGCACCTCCAGGGCGGAACGACATGCTGTCCCGGATGCGGCGGCCCCCTCCTATGGAGGATGATCCTCGACGCCGTCGGCCCCAAGACAGTAGTCTATGGAGACGGCCCCTGCGCCATGTGCGCCATCAGAAACATAAAGCTCCCCAACTTCAGCATCCACTTCAGCTTCGCCGCCGACGGAGCCACCGGCATCGTGGCGGCTCTCCGAGCCAAGGGCCGAGAGGATTTGACCGTCGTGAGCAGCGCCGGTGACGGAAGCATCGGCGACATCAGCATCGGGAAGGTGAGCGCAGCCGCAGAGAGAAATGAGAACATGATCCAGATCTGTGTCGACAACGAGGCTTACATGAACACCGGGATACAGAAGAGTGGCCTCACGCCATTCGGTGCATGGACAACCACTACGCCCTCAGGAAAGGAGGCGATGAAGAAGGACATCCCCCTAATCATCGCAGCCCACAAGCCACCATACGTCGCTACTGCCAGCGTAGCTTATCCCAACGACCTCAAAGCCAAACTGAGGAAAGCGAAGGAGATCAAGGGCTTCAAATACATCCATACAGTCATCCCATGCCCCACAGGATGGCGCTTCGACCCAGCCAAGGCCATCGAAGTCACAAAGCTCGGCGTGGACACGTGGGTCTGGCCCCTATACGAGATAGAGGCAGGCATCCTCAAGGTAAACAGCAAGTCGGAGCAGAAGCCCGTGAAAGAATACCTCGACACACAAGGCAGGTTCCGCGTTATGTCAGCGGAGCAGATCGACTTCCTTCAAAAAGAAACTGATACAAGGCGAAAGAACCTGTTAGAAGCGAACGGGAAAAAGCTCTTCCTCTAACCTTCTCATCCACTGACTTATACCCTAAATCATGTGCGCCTTAACCGGCTCTATGACAGCCCACGACCTCAAAAAATAGAACTTCTTATAAAACTAATAGTGCACACACCATCACTAATAGGGCTGATAAGGACATAACAAGAGACGAACAGACAGTCATGCATACAATTAGGACAAGGAGTAAAGCCAAAATTAACAAATTTGAAATAAAAAAATTATTCCTCCTATCGCATGTGTGCTAGATTAATCAAAAAGTGTCCAAAAAAGAAATAAGTAACGCACCCCTTAATCAACCAGTGATAAGTTATGGATGCTGAACAACAAACCGTTTTACTCATCGTTGGAGTATTAGCAATACTCTTCTTAATCGCATTATTCTATATCTTAATGATAGAAAATAAGAAGAAAAAAACTAGTACCATTAAAGAATCTAAACCCCAAGCAGCCACGATTGAAACTCCGAAGAAAGTCGAGGCAGTCCAAGGAGTAGAGCCCAAACCCCAAGCAGCAACAGTCGTTACTCCGAAGAAAGCCGAGGCAGTCCAAGTGGCCGAGCCTAAACCCCAAGCCGCTACAATTGAAACCATTAAAAAAGCCGAACCAATGGTAATAACCCAAGTAACTAAACCTCAAACAGCCACAATCGTAACCCCGAAGAAAGCCGAGCCAACTCGTTTAGAAGCTGCTAAAACTAGGCAAACTGCGCGTCAAAAAGTGAGCACAGGCAAAAAACCTGCCCCAAAGAGAAAAGATCGTGGATCGAATATCAGCGAAATTGAGGGAATAGGCCCCGTATATGCAGAGAAGCTCAACTCAATCGACATATTCACAACGTCTGATCTACTGGAATCCGGCGCGACGCCTCGTGGAAGAAAGGAGTTAGCCGATAAAACCGAAATCTCCCCTGCACTAATTCTAGAATGGGTGAATCTCTCTGATCTGTTCAGGATCAGAGGGATCGGTGAAGAATATTCTGATCTCCTCGAGGAAGTAGGCGTCGATACAGTCGCTGAGCTATCGCGTAGAAACGCTGCAAACCTACATGATAAAATCCTCGAAGTGAATGAAGCCAAGAAACTGGTAAGAAGACCCCCCTCTCTGACAAGCATAGAAAATTGGATACGAGAGGCAAAGGATCTACCCAGGATAATTGAATACTGATTTTTTTTAAATATACACTCGCGTTTACTGTCGCTATAGTTCTACTCTAGATAGTATGGCAGATCGCTGAGATATTTGTAGGGTTTAATGAAGCGCATGAGGCGTTTTAATGTGAATGGCGCCACAACACCCAAAACTCAATCATTACGTCTTCCCAACATGTAGCTAAAGGCGCCGAGCCGTACAGTGACGAAAATGGAGCCTCCAGACACCAATAGATTTGACAGTGGCAGAGAGTTGCTGAAGTGGATAGCCCTAGCTACGATGACCATTGACCACATAGGGTTGATACTCTACCCCCAAATCCCGGTTCTAAGAATCATCGGGAGAGTCTCTTACCCCCTATTCGCTTACCTCCTCGTACTCGGTATGTCGAGTACTCATGACCCAGGTAATTATTTGAAAAGGATGATCTATTTCGCTTTACTCTCGCAGCTCCCATTCGCGATCGCGAACGAAGTGCCAATCTGGCAACACCTGAACATCTTCTTCACCCTCTCACTTGGAATCATCCTAATCTACCTCCTGGATAGAAACAACATCCTTCTCTTGGCCCCGCTCATCGCCGCAGTCATAATCCCCGTCGACTACGGCTCTTACGGCTTAGCAACCATACTATTCCTATACATTATGAGGAGCTCTAGGCGCATCGGGGTGATTCTGCTCATCGCGCTCAATTTACTATTGATACCGTTCGAGACAACGTATCAACCCCTAGCCCTGCTCGCCCTACCCATAATTCTGCTCCACAGCGGTGGCAGACTCATGCTTACAAATAGAAGCGAGAAGACACCACACCCCCTCATCCCCAGGTACTTCTTCTACGTATACTATCCAGCCCATCTCCTCGCCTTAGCACTGATCAGAACGATCCAATGACTCTGAACACGTAGTAAACCTAGGCTACGATTTATGTAGCGAGCCCAATAGTCCCCATATCGCATTATCTTAATTTTACCCTGATTATCAATCAAAATTATTCGAGCAACTAGTTCCCAATGGACGCCGGGGGCAGCATCGGAATTCTTTCATTAAAATGTAAAATATGTGGCCATCTGGGGAAGGCTGGGATAGAGTTAAGGTCGCTGAACAGGCTTTGACTTATACGCCATAATTAGCCCAACATTCACAACGTTCACAGCAGCTGCTACGTAGAAAGCAGTCAAAGGTCCAAACCCATTATACAGCATCATGAACAGAATAGGCCCCGCGAATCCGCCTATGTCTTGGAAGGTCCTATAGAGCCCGACGGTCCCACCCCTAATCGATGGTGGTGCGATGTCCGTCAGCAACGCTATGAGGGTAGTCATACCGAAGCCCTCGCCGAGTCCCTCAACGAATCCTAAGACAAGAAGTATTGGATAGCTGTTGGTTAAGGTGAATGCGAATAGGATTACACCGCAGACAACGAAGCCCATAACCAGAACAGGTATCCTACCGACCCTATCAGAAAGGATCCCTGCTGAGACGAGCGAAATAATCTGACCCGCAATCCTCGCGCTTAGGATTAAACCAATCGTGGATACTGCAAGGGTGAGCTCCTGATTCAAATAAAGCTGGAAAACTGTCTGGAAGATTCCTTGCATAATCAACATTCGGAGAGCCGTGCTCAGACAAACGATTAAGATCCCTCGTTCACCTAATGTCTTCATGACTTCCCTAAGAGATGGTTGCTGCTTGCGAACCGCCTCCCTCTCCACACTTTTCATACCTCCAGACCTCCACGCAATGACGAGGGAGACCACCGTCAGAAGGAGAGTGAAGTAGAAAACCTGATTAAAACTCATGTAAATAGAGAGGAAAGCGCCTATCGGGGCACCGATGAAGCTACCCACAAACTCGATCCCCTGAAAAAGCCCCAACGTCCTACCCCTAATATTAGAGGGAAGAATATCCATGAGTAACGCTGTGTTGTTCATGAAGTAGAATGCGGTCCCCATCCCCCAAACACCTCGACCGATAATCAACAACCAAATGTTATCGGCTTGACTGCATAGGATTGGACCCAGGCAACTGAGGGCTATACCAAAAATCAGCAGTCGCCGCCTGCCGATCCGGTCACTGATTAACCCCGCAGGGAGCTCGAGGAAAATCCTGCTAAAGAACCACGCGGAAACAACGAGGCCAACGAGAACCCCCGAAGGATCAAGACCCTCAGCGAGGATGGGGAGAAACGATGCAGGGAGGCTCATCCCCATCATAATAGCGAAGCCGATGAAGATCAGCTCCCAGTAAACCGCGGGCATCGCTGTTGGTGTTAGCCTCTCAGTGATTCGTCTCCCAAGCCCCAAAATAGGCGCCTTCAGTTGGCGGGTAGGTAAATATGAAGCAATAAAAACCCTCCCTAAGTCGCGTGTATGCGACTTACTCCTAAATACCTAGATGTGGAACATCAAGCATGGAGTTCACAACCCGCCCAGTCGTAATGGGCATCAACGGCATGGTGACATCGAGCCACTACCTGGCAACAGAGATCGGGCACCACGCCCTAAAACGGGGAGGCAATGTCGTGGACGCTGCCGTAAGCATGTGGTTTGCCCTCACCTTAACAAAGCCCGACCTCGTCGGCATAGCCGGGGAGGTCCCAATACTTCTCTACCTCTCCGACGAAGAGGCGGTTCTAGCCATCAACGGCTCCGGCCCGGCACCTAAAGCAGCAACCGTGGAATGGTTCAGAAACAACGACTACCCCCTCATCCCAGAGGACGGCTTCGCACCCGCGGTTGTCCCGGGCGCCTTCGACGCGTGGCTCATGATCCTCGACCTCTACGGGACATTTAGCCTCACCGAATGCTTGAAGCCGAGCATCGAAATCGCATCGGGTGGCTACCCCATTCAGTCCACAATGGTCCGCAGCATAGCCGCATCCCAGGAGCGATTCAAGACAGAGTGGCCATCAACCGCATCCGTATATCTCCCGGAGGGCAGAGCCCCCCATATCGGGCAGGTAATGAAAAACCCTGATTGGGCGAGGACCTTCCGCGAGATGGTTGAGATCGAGAGGGTGGAACGCCGATCAGGAAGATCCGCGGCTATCAACGCTTGTCGCGACTACTTCTACCGCGGCCCCATAGCGGAGAGAATCATAGGCTTCATGAACAACTTCAGGTGCCGCGACGTCTACGGGAAGGAGAATACCGGGCTGATGGCCCTCGAGGACTTTGACAAGTATCAGGCACGCATCGAGAAACCGATTAATAGTAACTACAGAGGTCTCGACGTCTACAAGTGTGGCCCATGGACCCAGGGTCCCCTCCAACTAGAGCTCTACAACCTCCTCGAGGGATTCGACCTAAAGGTTATGGGGCACAACTCTGTGGACTACATCCACACCTGGACGGAGTGTGCTAAGCTAGCGTTCGCTGACAGGGAGCACTACTACGGCGACCCCGACTTCGCAGACGTACCCCTTGAGATGCTGCTCTCAAAGGAGTACGCAGATGAGAGAAGGGTGTTGGTTGATCCAAACGAGGCGTCGATGCTGCTTAGACCGGGGAAGGCTGACCCAATCGAACTCGAGCCGACGACGATCAAGGGAGGGATTGAAGGAGACACCGTCCACTGCGAGGTAGTCGACCCGATGGGCAACATGATCTCCGCGACGCCGAGCGGCGGCTGGATAAGAACCAGCCCCCTGGTTCCCGGATTAGGATTCTGCATGGGCACGCGCGGTCAACAATTCAACCTCAACGATGGACACCCCAACTGCCTAGAGCCGGGAAAGAAGCCCAGGATCACCCTGACACCGAGCCTAGTATTGAAGGATGGGAAGCCCTACATGGTTTACGGAACCCCTGGGGGAGACGGACAGGACCAATGGACGAGCCAATTCTTCCTCAACTATGTGGAATTCGACATGGACATTCAACTCGCCCTAGACAAACCGACCGTCACCACAAACCACTTCACTGGGAGCTTCTGGCCTAAGATGGTTAGACCCGGAGAACTTCGGGTAGAGCCAACGATCCCAGATCCAGTTATTTCAGGCCTCCGGGAGAAAGGCCACAAGGTAGTCGTAGATAACCCTTGGAGCCATGGAAGATGCTTGGCGGTAAGATACGATCCGCACACAGGGGTGAAGTATGGTGGGGCCAGCCCAAGGACAGGCGATGGTTACGTTATCGGCTGGTGACCAACCGATCATCCCATGCGCGTAATCGATGCCACGTAACTTATCCATTTGGCAAGTTGAGGTTAATTCCAAAAAAGTGTTGCCTCAGCATCTTTCAATCCGTATTGGCTGAGCACCTTCCCAAAGCGTCTTCTTGCCCATCTCCATAAGCTTGTCGAGCCCAGTTACGATTGATGCGAAATGATTCCCTTGGAGCTGCCCTACCTTGCTTGAGAAGATGGCCGACCCATATGTTATGAGAAGCTCCTTTTCACTTATTCCCCCAGCATAGTAGAGGAGGTCTCCGCGGCTGGGGTGACTCGTCTGATTCTCTGGTGGCGCATCGATCCCTATCGAATCCATTGGGAACCAAACTGACTCGCCGCTCCAACGCGCATGTATCACCTTGCCATCTATGGGCATCCGCGATAGGAAAGCGCTACAGGTCTTCGGTGCCTCAGCCTCAAGTAACTTGGCTTTGAAGCTGAGCCCCCCAATTTTTAAGGCGATTTCTTTCATGAAAGCAACCTACAAACCTCACAAAACAGCATCAACTTAAGCGTTACCGCGCGCGGGTAGGGTATTTAATTAAAGAAGTCTCATGCGCGTATGGTTGGATATAGCCAAGTCCCCATCAATTACACCCCCTCCGAGACCCTGCTTGAGTTTATTTGGAGTGCAAATTAATGCGATTACTCCTCGATGTGGGCGCCATCACAGAAAGGTGTACGCTGTGATTTGCCACACCTGCAAAGCGTGACGCGGTTCCTCTTCTCATAAACGTAGCCATCCACGGACTCTATCTCAACTTCTCCCACTACCCAAAGGGGGCCGGAGACGCCATCTTGATCCTCCGTAACGGCGATGCTGGGTTCGAAGACTGGCTCGATGGGTTGATTCATCTTGTCCCATTCTACGAGTCGCCCTGAAGGGCAGTCCGCTGCCTCCTGTATGGCAATCGCCTTGTATTCAGGAGTATCGCTGTTGACGGTTAGGTTCCAGATGTTCCCAGCCCTCGTACAGAAGCCAGCGCCGACACAGAGTTCCCGCTTATCTGTCAGCTTTAATTCAGGTCCATCATAGACTCTTACTCCCTCGATGTAGGGAGACCTTTCTGCGGTCTCAGCATCATTGAATCTGCAATTAATGTGAGAGCCATCGCAGTACGGCTTGATCTTTGACTGCCCACAACGGCAGAGGGCATAACTTTCTCGCCTTGAGTAAGACTCGGTTGTCAGCCATCGTAGGGGGTAACCGTCGGCATCAGACTCAATGACCTTCTTTGTCAAAGGCATGCCACCTGTAACGAGATATGGTCCACCCTTTGTGATCTTTATTCTTTCCTTTCCCGCCATGAATAGCGACCACGCGTCGTATCAGATATCTGTATGCTCTACTTAGCGCTATGAAATAAGAAAAATACGAGAGTCTCACAACATTTTCTCAGTATAACGTCCACAGAATAGAAACAAGGATCCCAAGCCAGGTGGCTATAAAAAAGAGGGGGAGGAACTGAGTAACATAGGATGGGCTTGAAAGGGGATTTCTCTTAGCCAAGCTCTCCACCTCAACGTAGCATTGAAAGCGGTCAATCTCTTTATCCAGCCGTATGACCTGCTCTCTCCAGCTTTGAAGAAAGCTAATCGCCCCTTTCAGGACGATGAACCAAATTATAGCGGTTCCTAGCCCTAAGAGGGGAATGCTTAGACTCATTAGGTTAGATCGCCCCGCCATCCCTGGGTAAGCTACCACAAAAGCGGAGAAGAGGCCTGCATGTGCGACTAGGAAAAAGTTCGCCCTCGTCCAGAACTCTCGCGTATCCTGTTTAAAGTGATCAATCACTACCTGGTAGACCACCAAATCCTCTGGAGACGGCTTAGTGCGTTCATTAAATTCTTGTCCCATACAAGTTCACGTTCAGATGAGGGATTACTAGGTTTTCAAAACTTCGTTTAGCCTTCAAAGTTGCTGGAGTGCTAATTTTCATATAGCCAAGAACCACAGTTTAGACACTACGTAAACCCGAGAGGCGCCCAAATTGGCTGAAGAAGGTGGAAAATATACTCGCAACAGCCTCGTGATGGGTCTCAACTTTCTATTCTTCTTTCTCGGCGTCCTCGTGATCGACGTTTATGAGAACACTCTTTGGTTTAACTACACTCTCGTACTCATCACATTCTTCATTGCGCTCTTCGTCGCGATCGGCCTCAGCTTCCTCAATCGCAGCCCGATTGGAGGAATAATAATTGGGCTATCCTTCTCCGGGTCATACTGGGTTGGCTTCCTCACTGGCTTATTAATCAAGTTCCAATTCACATCAAACACAGACGTTTTAAGGTACTTTGGCCCTTACGCCCTCTACGTCTCGACGGCGTTCTCAGCGCTAGGATTGTTTTTCGGTCTCCTGGGCTTTATGACAGAACGATTATTCGTCGAAAACCCAGTCATTGAGACCTACATCTTCAGGGATTACTGGTCAAACGTCTTCTCACTCGGTAAAAACAACAGAAGGGAGATGCAACAACTCGATCAAAAGATGACCCGCACCCACATCATGGTCAAGGACTGGTGGAGACAGCAGATTCACCGTGTGAAACAGACCAAGCCAGAGCTGATCTACGTCCATGAAACAACGGCGAAGATTAAAGGAAAGTCCACTACTCGGGAGGAGAAGATAGGTGACGTATTCGACATCGCTTCTGGTCAGAGGCTATACGACGATGTAGTGGATCCCGGTGACCTGATCGGCGTTTACAGACCTTCTATTCTGAGCATACCCGCAATATCCAACAGGATCGGGGGGGGTAGGAGGCTGGCCCTAGAAGAGCTAGTTACGAGGTTTCTAGGCTGGTTCATCGAGTCCAAAGCCTTGTGGGCCTCGTATCTAGCGGTATCAGTCTTGTTCACATATTCTTTGTTAAATTACTTCGAAGGACTCGTCCATTCCCAGGGCGGCGTTCTCATGGAAACAGACCGTCAATCCCTGATCATTACCAGCGTCATTCTCTCAATTCTTACTATATACTTCGTCTTCAGGTTCCACGACTTGTCACTGGAGCTCTTCGATAAGAGACCCGACGAGAGAACAATGGTCTTCTCCATCTACATCATACTCTACCTTTTTTACGGGCTTTATTACCAGGTGATCGTATCGATAGACCGAGTGATGCTGAATCAAACGTCTCTTTTTGACGTGGGACCTGCTCCTTGGATAATCTCAATTGAGTGGTTGGGATTCTTTACAGTCATCCTCGCGTTGGCTTACATCTTCATCCACAGAGAGAGCGAGATCTCAAACGTCTACCTCTACGATGACCGTCCGAACACAGATTCGCAGAGCCCAATCACATCCTACAAGGATGTAAAGGATAAGCCATATTGGCTCAAACACGGCGACGAAACTAACCTGTACTGGGTTCTGAGATTCATGTACTTCTGGCGATATGAGCTCTCAATCATACCGCACCCCGACTGGGAGAGAATAGAGGTCTGGGTCGACGCGAGAACAGGTGATGCGAAGTGGATTGTGAGTGACTACCATTACAGGGAGTTGTGGTACAAGGTCGAAGGCGACCTGAGGAACAAGGGTCTACACGTGGGGTTCCTGACTAATTTCCACACCCCAATACCGTTCGTCACCGCAGAGGAGATTGACACCTTTACGAGTGTTCTGGAGCAGAGTAAAAAGGCCTTGCTCAGTATATTCATCAGCGGGAAAATCGATATCGGTGAAATGAGGAAGACCGGCTACCCACAGAAACACCCTCCAAGCTGGATAGAGAGGTATGGCTTGAAGGGGCTCGCCGCGAGCTTCTGTAGTAATCTAAACTGGTGCTACTGGCGATACCCCTGGGGCATAGACAACTACACTAAATATCTGACATATCCCTCAACCGTCATCGATGAGCAGCCCACACCTTAGACCAATCAATTTAGGTTAACAAGAAATTCTGCATATACTCGATGAACCTCTTTAAAGGCAACCTCACATACTTGGTGAAGTCCGGTGATGGCTGGAAAACTCCCTGCCTTGTTAACTCGAAACCCAAACCCACGTAATCGTCGATGATAGCTGCCTTAATTTTGTTTAGGCCTTTGAGCCGAGCCGCTTTGAAACGATGGTGCCCATCCAACACCGCATACAGCTCCTTATTCGGATGCTTAATGACAACAATCGGCTTCAGCTTTGAAGCATCCATCTCTCCCGCAAGCTTTTGCACATACTCGTAATCAATATTCTCGTCGCAAACAATTTTATCAATGGGCAAATCAACTGCGAATTTATCAGGCATTGTATAGGCGCGTATTAAGTCAGTCATCCAAGAGGTCTCAACCTATATGTAATTAAAAGGATTTCATTATTTCAGAAAGCTCTTCAACAGCGATCAGGTAGGCATGATTAATCGTGCGCGCGATCCGATGCATGTTACATACTAGGGTAATTGGGGGATAACCAAAGAATCTACCTAGCATTACCGGGCAGTCTTATCCTTGATAACTATTGTCTGGGCTAGGAAGGTGAATATCCTCTGGCTCTTCTGCGTTGTGAATATCCAGCCGAGTACGACATCCAGCAGGATCAGTGGGCCGAAAGCCTTCCCAAAGGACTCGAGGGCGCCCTGTCCAAGGTTTATTGGGCCACCATTGAGATTAGTGACTTTGATCTTCATAATCATCTTTCCGATGCTGGCGCCGTAGGCGTGGTCCATCCAGAGGAAGTAGACGAAGAAGACGACGTCCCTGATGCCTGAGCTTGTGAAGGGAGTGTACCTGAAGTAGGGCATGCTCTCGACGAAGCTGATTGTCGGCAGGGCGACGAGAGCCTGAAGTATTCCGAATAATATACCGAATATTATCGCATCTATGATGTATGCGATTATCCTGTCTCCCCAACCAGCTAGGTCAATCACCTTCGCATTTTGTACCTCAGCTGTCTGCTGAGGGGGTGTGACCGGCGCACCGCATTTCTGGCAGAATACCGCGCCTTCAGGTAGCTCGGCTCCACACTTCTCACAGTTGACCAATTCCTCAATCTCCTTGACTCTGTGAAAAGTGAAGCGATTAATAATGTTACCTAATGGATGCTAGAACTCGACCTCGGCGGACTTCTTTCAGGTGAGCTCCTCTATGACGATCTTTGCGACTATGGTTTTGTCGATTGGGCTGCCAGCTTGGAAGGCCTTGAGCCTTGTAAGTAGAGATTCGGGGTTCTTCTCCTGGTGCAGGATCATGTGTCCAAGAGCCTTCTTCTTGCTCTCGAGGTCCTCAATGAACTCTAACTTACCCTTGAACACAGCTGAGACGTATAGGTGGCTGCACTCTCCGTGGTGGTAGCCGTGGTCGATTAGGGCTTGCTCAGATACGATTGGGTTTCCACGCATGAAGTCGAGTTTCTTCCCCTCTGACGCGCAGTGTATGTAGAGGCACTCAGCCTCCTCGTCGTAGCTGTGGCTCAGGCTCACTATGTAGGGCTCATTATCCTTGGCGAGGGTGACGTAGTTCGTCTCTTTGAGAATCTCCACGAGCTTTTTCTTGTCCTTGATCTCCTTGTCGCCGCGGCGCACATGATACGTCTTTACCATACAGAGTGTTTCACCTCTGCCATTAATAATGGTTGGCGGGGGAAGCGTTTAACCTCTGAACAGAAGTGTGCTCATTGATGCTCGCTGACAGGTTGAAGACGACGGCGGTCGGGTTACTAATCCTCGTCCTGATGGTGCTGATTAGGAGGCAGCTAGAATCGTTCGCACTCACCCCCGAGACGTTTAACATAATAAACCTGGCGACGCTATTCATTTTATGCTGGATTATAGTCTTCATAGTTAGGCAGTGGCTGCCGCGTAGGGTTAAGCCCGCGTGATCTTGGCCGCGCAGGACTTGAGTTCGCGCGCGTTAAGAATATTCTCGAGTCCACAACTAAGAGTGAGGTTTCAGTAGTGCCTCACGCTTCTCCTTTGGGATCTTTCCCAGCTTCTTCATCTGCTCAGTGTAATCGGTGATGAACTTTGGGAGCATCTTGAATATGGGGAGCACCATTGGTTGGAATCTTATCCTCTCAGGCTCGATGCTTTTAGCTTTTAGCTCTTCCTTCACGCCCTCTACG
>Ga0299912_10003094_pt1 | contig 13655 bp, 8 predicted proteins | sample RVTome_2_FD_207667 | JGI IMG/M metagenome (GOLD analysis project Ga0299912, IMG submission 207667) | Soil microbial communities from uranium-contaminated site in the Upper Colorado River Basin, Wyoming, United States - RVT95D214 (version 2) ...
GCCGGTTCTCCGTGGATTCCAGCATAGAGAACCTCGCCTACATCATCGATTCCGCCGTGGAACGGGGCATGAGGGTCATTGTCTCGACCATCCCGCCGCGCAAGGACGCCATAGGAAACCGTCCGTACGTCCAGAATAACATCGCCGCTTTCAACCTGGCGACCGGCGGACTCGCGGCCGAGAAGGGGACCGGGTTCATCGACACTCATGGAACCTTCATGGCCACCAATCCCCCGGACGGGTGGAAGGCCCTCCTCGAGGATATCGGGGGCAACCATCCGAGTCCGGTCGGCCACATCGCCATCGCCGGCCTGTTCGCGGGCGTCCTGACCGCCTATTCTCCTCTCCACCCGACCGGAGTCGAAAACGTCTCGACGGAGTGGCCCGCCGTCCGGCAGTTCAGCTGGGATCCGGGCTGCGAATCCGACCTTTCGTATTATCGGGTGGAATTCGGGCCTGCCCCGAACGCCCTCGAGCATGTCGTCGAGACGACCGCTCCCTGGGTCGTATTCCCGGGATTCCCCTCGGAGGACGTTTATTTCAGAGTTCAGGCGGTCGATTTGGCCGGGCACCAGGGCGGTTTCACCCGGGTCCGCACCACCGCCGCGAGGCCCCGGGCTCCGCAACGGGTCAACCGTCCAGCGATCATTTATCGGCCGCCCGGCTCGTTCCGGCGGCCGCGCTAGGACCGGCGGGGCGGCCACTTCACTCGATTCCGATGCTTCCGGCGTCAGGTGGTTCCCCAGCCGGCCGGTGGAGATACGCCCTTATGGGGCTTTCAAATACCCGAGGCTTTTGAGGTTTTCGATTTCCGTCGGGGACATTTTCTTGAGGTCGATGGCCTCCTTGGAATCCGGTCCGTTGGCGGTCCCCTTCAGCCAGGTCAGGAATCTCGCTTCGAAGTAGCGCCTCACATGTTCAGAGCCGGGCCCTGCCTCCTTGAGCGGGTCGCTGGCCAGATCATAAAGCAGGGTCCGAGTGGAGCGCAGGCCCGTAATTAAATACCAGTGGCGCCACCTCATTCCGAACAAGCCAATCTCGGAGATCGACTGGGAGACCGGCATGGCGTCGTCGATTTCGGGATTCCTGAAGGCGTCGAGCAGGCTCTTGCCGGGCAGGACGATGCTCCTTCCGAGGAGCTCGAGAATGGTCGGGTAGATGTCGGTCAGCTGGACCAGCCTGGCGACGCGGCCCTTTAGCCCCAGGGAGGCCGGGAATTTGACCAGGAGGGGAACGCGTGTGGTTTCCTCGAAGACGTTGCTGGAGTGGCCCCACGAGCCGTGCTCCGACATGGCTTCGCCGTGATCGGACAAGATGATGATCAAGCTTTCTTCGTAGAGACCGACCTTTCGGATGTGGTCCAGGGCCTCGCCGATTTCCGAGTCGACGTAAGCGATCGTTGAGTCGTAGTCATCTTTTATGGACTGGACCTCCTCGGGCGTGTAAGCGTGCTTTTTTCCGCCGGGAGAGTGGAGGAAGGAGATGGGGCGCTTTTCGCGAGGGACTCCCTTAGGGGTGGACGGACCGGCGAACATGTCTAAGAAAGGCGCGGGGGGGATGATCGGCAGATGGGGCTCGATAAAGTGAATATAGGAAAAGACCGGCCCGGGATTCCTGATCCAGCTCCCGAAACGATCGAGGTCGATCTTGCGTCCCTTCGTTTTTTCAAGCACATCAATATACTGGAAGTAGTCGTCGATTCCCCCGGTGAAGCCGAAGGTCGGCGAGATGGTCACCGCCGAGGTGAAGAGGGAGGTCCGATACCCCTTGACCTTGAGGAATTCGGGGATGGTCGGGAGGCCGCTCTCGGCGACGCGAGTCAGATAGCCGATGCCGTATTTCTCCGGGAACTGTCCTGTCAGAATAGACCGGACGCTCGACCGGGTGAACGAGGCATTGGCGTAGGCGTTCTCGAAGACCACGGCGTCGCGGGCGAACTCGTCGATCCGGGGCGATGTTTGCCGGCGGTATCCGTAAACGCCCAGGTGGGCGGCCTGGCAGGCGTCGGCGAGGAGGATGAAGACCGAAGGATCGGGCTCGAGAAGGGGGGGCTTCTCAGGGTCCGGAGGCGCAGGGTTTTCCCGATAGGAGAATCGGGACACATTGAAGTGCCCGTTATCCACCGTGGCGCTCAAAACACCCGGGCTCGCCATTTCGAATTCGTGCTTGATTGTCCTGGAAAGAAGGCGGGTCCGGGAGGACGTACTGATAGGGCTCAGGCGGCCCGAATCGCTCTCTCGCTTCTCAACAGTAAGCCCTCCCGACCCGCTCCACTCGATCCGGCCCCGGCCGGGATTCAGAAAAAGGGTCATGGAATCCCCTTGGAGGAGATGAGCGGCGCGGGCCTCATCGTCATTGCCGACGGCGACGCGCGTAATCCTCAGGCGGTCGCCGCTTTGCTTTGAGAACGCCAGGAAATTTCGCCCGCGGTTCAGGATGACTTCGAATTCGGCGGTCTTCTCGGTCAGAGTCGGCTCCAGCCTGAAAGGCCTGCGCCTGTTGGCCGCCAGGTCTACGGGGCGGCCGTTGAGGCTGTATGTGACTCGCAGTCCGGCCCTGCGTCTCGATCTCGACCAGAGGATGAGCCGTGAAGTGGGGTCCCGGGCGACGAAGGCGTCACGGTCAATCGTCCAGCCGTTCCAGGCGTTGCGGGAACCCCCGCGCGCGACGATCAGGTTTTGATCCTGGTCCCAAACCCAGTTCGGCGGGATATCTGTGGCCGGGCCGGGCTGGCAGCCCCAGGCGATCAGGATCAGGCCAGTGAGCGCGATGGCCTTTTGAAGGTGCAGTCGGTGTCTCATTTGTGCCCGAAATTCAAGATATTCTATCATAATGCCGGCGGCTCCGGCCTACTCGGAATGGACCGCCCGGGTCTCAACGGATATAGCCGAGCGAACGCAGCTGTTCGGTGGTCTCCTTGTCGAGTTGAAGGTCAACGTAATCCGTGTTGTAGCGGGGACAGGACTTTTTGAAGGCGAACAGGTTCTTGGCCAGCTGGTGAGCCGTATTCAGCTCTTCGCTATAGCGGTTCCGGTTCTCTCCCGGATCTGACCTCAGGTCGAACAGGGAGTGCCTGTCCGGGCTCTGGAAGATATACTTAAAACCGCCATAGAGGCAGGCCTCTTGGACTGTCTCATGGGGAGCGTTCGGTCTATGATGCAAATGGGAATAGATGTAGCGCTCTCCGGTCGCCCGATCCTCTCCTTTGAGCACGGGCGTGAGGTCCTTCCCGGCCAGCTCTTTTACCGGGTCGAAGCCGAGGAGAGAAATGAGCGTGGGCATGATATCCATCGTGGACACGTTGGCCGCCGGGCGCTTCGCGGCGAAGAGCTTCCGCTCGGGCCAGGAAAACAGCAGAGGTACGTGGATGACGGTGTTGTAGAGCGTCTTTCCGTGCCCGTAGAACCCCTTCTCCTTTTGCTCTTCCCCGTGGTCGGCGGTGACGACGAGGAGCGTGTCCTGCGACCAGCCGAACCTGGCATAGAGTTCTTCCAGGTGGGAATCGACAAGGACGATTTCCTTGTCGTACATCGTCTTCATCTCCGCGATCTCGTCGCCGGTTTTTTCACTCTCCTCCAGGGGAACCTTGTAGGGCAGATGGGGGTCGTTATAGTGGAGGTAGAGGAAATAGGGGCCCCCTGCCCGGATCTCCTTTTCCAGGTCAAGGACCTGCTGATTGAGAAACCCCGCGCCCTTGTGCATAGAGCGCATGAGGCGATCGAAACCCTGTTCGAACCCCTGCCAAGGGGAGATGTTAGGGTTGTCCACGACCCCAAAGGTCCGGTATCCGCCCCGGCGAAAGACCTCGGGCAGGGTCGTCACCTTTTCGGGGATCCGATTGATCTTGATGTAAGGGTACCTCTTGATCAGCTTCTTCTGGGCAAACAGGCCCATAACGACGCCGTGCTGGAAAGGGTAGAGGCCGGTGAAGATCGAGGCCGTGGCCGGCGCGGTCCAGGAGGAGGCGGCAAAGGCCTTGTCGAAGACGACTCCCCGGGCGGCCAGCTTGGAGAGGAACGGCGCCGTATCCTTTGGGTAGCCGTAAAATGGCAGACGGTCGGCCCTCAAGGTGTCGATGACCACAAGGACGACGTTGGGCCTGGGGGAGGGTTTGCGCAGCAAGAGCAGGGCAGAGATGAGGGCGATGGCGAGGGCCAGTGATATGAGCAGGATCGTTCTTGGCTTCATGGATCAAGATCTTCAGATTACCAGAGGGGGGGCGGCCCGTCAATCCCGCCCTCACTTGCACCGGGAACGAATTCGCCGGGCAAGGCCTGCCGGTCAATCCAGAGCATAGAGGCTCGTCCCTGCCGTTTTCTTGACGAGTTTCAGGGCGGAAGGGACGGGCATCCTCCCGGCCTCTTTCGCCCCGAAGAAGACGTGGGTGACCCCGCTTCGGCGCAGATATTCCAGGTATTCCGGCTCGTTGATATGCGTGAGAGCCAGTTCCGTCTCCTGGCGTCGGCGTTCATAGGCTTCGGAGGCCACCTGGAAGGCGATGCCGTGCATGGCGTCGCCGACCCGCATGTTCCTTCCGGCGAAAACCGGGACGATCGAAAAAAACCATTCCCTGGCCGCCGGCAATGTCTGAATCACGGCCTTATCGTCCAGGTTGCGGTCGATCCAGCGGGCCATGTTCATTTCCCCGACCGGGACCTTCAGGGTGTGGGCACTGGAGATGTCCTGGGCGCAGTAGATGTCTCCCAGGAAAGTCGGGAGACCACTAACGATGATCACCAGGGCGGCGACGGCGAAGGTTTTGCGGAAGCGACCCAAAAGGGCCAGCCCGGCGACCAGGAGAAGCTGCAGGATGAGGCTGAGCTTCAGCGGAAATTCATTTCCCAAAGGCTCGATGCGCAGGAAAAACGATAGGATGACGGCCAGGACGAGCGAAACGAAAAGCGTGGCCGTGAAGACGTCGCGACTTCTTTTCCACTCGAGCGGGTAGGCGATCAGGGCGAGGATGAAACCGAGGCCGAAATTCAGCCCGATGATCCAGAGGAGTTTCGAGGCCTGCGGCAAAACGAAGGAGACGGTCGAAGGGACCGACCCGAGCATGGCCGTGACCTTGACGAACACCAGCGACAGGGTGGCGGAAGCAGCCAGGGAGATCAGCAAAGAGCGGGAGAATCGGCCGGAAGGCACGGACAACAGGAGGTAAACTCCGAGCACGAGGAAGCCCACACCGCCGATGAAAAAACTCGACAGAAAAGAAAAAGCCATGGCCGTTGAAGCCAGGGAAAACCGGTTCCACTTGAGGAAGATGAGGCTCAGCATCAGGAAGGTGAGAGCTTCCAGGTGCATGGGCGTGAACAGGATGGCGCGGTGCAGGGTGTCTATCGGGGGCTGGGAAAAAAGCACGTTCGAAACCCCGTCGAAGTGAACCAGGTTTCGGAAGAAAAGGGGATTTTCGAGGAATCGAGAGAGGTGCCGGCAGATGTAGTACAGTCCTTCGACGCTGACCGAGAAGATCAGGATGAGAGTCAGAAGAAAAGACTGTCCCTTCTTTTCGGTCAGCATACGGAAAAAGAAAAAGCAGAGCAGGACGAAGAGATACGCCTGCACGGCCTGGTAGCCAAATAGAGCGTCCTGGGTGGTCAGCCCGCTTTCTCTAAGAGCCGCGGGAAAAGCATAGGACAGGTAGTAGTAGTGAAGGGGCTCACCCTGGAAATAGGGATTGATGAACGGGGCATCGCGGCTCAGGGTGTTGACCACGGCCAGGTGCTTCATGGAGACCGCCCAGAAAGAAGCCCGGTAGTGATAGAAGCCGTCCCGCTCCTTTCCGAAATTCTGGAAAGGGAAATAGGTGATGGCCGCGGCCAGCAGGAGGGCGGCTATGACCCAGATGCTTCCCGTTTTCCGGTCGCCGGCCTGGGGGGCGTTTCCGGGTCTGATTTTGATGGCCGCCCCCGCCGACAGAAGCGCCAGAGGGACGATCAGAATCAGGTGATGCAGGTGCATGACCTTGGCCAGATACCAGATCAGCTGGAAAAGTCCCAGGCCGGTCAGAGCGGGCAGGAGCCACACCCGGAACAGGTCGCTTTCCCCGCCCGGCAGCAAAAGGCGTGTGGCCTGACCGAGCATGATCAGCAGGATGAAATAGGCGAATGTCAGCCAGACGGCCGCCGCAGGAACGCCGAAAGTAATCAGATAGACGGCGAAAAGAGAGATGAAAAACAGTCCGGCGAAAGGAAGCTTGGTGCCGCGCATGATCCTAGTTCACGAAGTCGGTTCTTTTTTGGAAACGGTACAACAAGGCCAATAATATCAGTTCTCCCAGAAGAAGGTAAGACTGGAGAAAGTTCCACCCCGTCTCAGCGAAGGTCGTGTTGAGGAAATGGAGGAAATGGCTGGAGAGAAGATAGCCGATCGCGACGGCCGCGGCCCAGATTTCCTTGTTCTTGGTTTTCCCCCGGAAAGTCGTTGGCCACAGCAGGACGAAGATGATGAAGGTGAATCCGTAAGTGTGTTCCCAGGCGATCGGAGAGGCGATCGTGATGCTCAACAGCATGATCAGGTAATGCCAGAGATTCAGCCGCTTCCGATCTTTCCAGCAGCAGCCCAGGGCCAGGCCCAGAATGAGCAGGGAAGTCGCCGTGGTACCCCAGCGGACCAGGGCGTTCTCCGGCGGATACTTGTCGGCCACCCAACGCAGGTTGTTGCCGTTATGGAGAGCCCGGTTGAGAAACCCGTTGATCGATTGGTTGGGATAATAGCCCTCTCCGCGGTGGCCGATATAGTTCAGCGCCCGGGCGTAGTCCAAATGATTCCGCCAGCCGTAGAGGGCGAGGGAGGCGGCGAGCCCGCACAGAACAACGATCAGGAACGCCGCCGCAAAACGCTTGCGCTTCGCCAGAAGCCCCCAGAGTAAGGCCAGCCCGTAGGAAGGCTTGATCAGGGCGCAGAGTCCGATCGCGGCGCCCGAAAGCCCCTCCTTGCCGCGGTCGAAGGTCAACAGGGAAAAAAGCAGCAGAGCATTGATCCAGATCTGCGCCTGCCCGAGCGTGAAACCCTTGAAATAGGGGTAGAAGGTGAAGAGGAGAAGGGTGACGGACACGTTCTGCAAGACGATATCACCGAGCGTCCTCCCGGCCCGGTTCGCGAACCTGTTGAAGAACCAGAAGATGGCAGCGATGCCGAAAAGCAGGAAGATCCTGTTGATAACTGATGTCGTAACGAATATGAACTGGTCCCGGTCGAGATCCTGCAGCGGCCGGAAGAAGACAAGGGCGGTGGGAGGGTAGATGAATTTCAGATGACGCTCGAAAAAATTTTCCTGGTAGATGAGGGAAGACCCGTATTTTTTTTCCGTCTGCAGGACGTCGTACAGAGGGATGATGTCCCCGGGCGCCTGGATTCTCGAGAGGTCGAGGAACCTCAGGGCGTGGCTTGTCAGGGGAGACTCCCGGGCGACCGTCAGGGAGATCGTTACGTTGAGCGCTGCAAAGACGGCCAGGAAGAGGGTCAACCCCTTCGAACCCGAAAACCAACCTGTTGTTCCTGCCATTGCCTGATGGCGGAATCGCGGGCCAGCGCCCGCTCAGTATTCGATTTCGCTCTCGAACGTCTCGCCGTTAACTGTGATGACGCAGGTTACGGCATAATCGTAAAGGGGCGTTTCCTGGATCCCCTGCTTGTCCTCGAAATAAAGCTGGCTCGCGGGGATATTTGCCTGGTAGGGAGTGGACCCGTACTCCGTTTCCGTCTTGAGTTTCCGGTAGAGGTTGAAATGATCGATGGCCACGTCGTGCTCGATGTTCCAGGGGTTGTTTTCCCAGGTGATATAGTTGAAATAGAATCCCCTGAAGAAGGATCTCTCGGACTTGGTTTCAACGCGGACATTAACAGCGGACTTGACTCGGATCTTGGGGGGCTCGTATGAGCCGACCATGGAGGTGAAATAAACTTGAGTGGGCGCATCGCGGGTGCAGAAAGCGATGAGGAGGTTTCCGTTGGCCGGGTAGAGGTCAAAGTACACCGTGGGTTTTTCGTAAACGAGGATCGGGGTTTCCCAATTTTCGGTTTCGCCGTTGAATTTCACGATGTAGAGCTCATGCGGAGAATTTTTTGCCAGGCAGTAGAAATCTTTCCCCTGGGCGACGATTTTGTTCCACATCGAGAAATCCGCGTGGCGGGCGGAGCTGACGCCGATCCGCGTGATCGGCGACCATTTCTCCGTGGCCTGGTTGTACCAGCTCGAATAGAAGCCATCGCGACACCACCAGGTCGCCATCACCACGCCCGTAATCTTATTGGCGGCCACCCATTGCAGGAAAGCAAAGCCGTCCTGTTCTGCAGAGGGCTGGGCGAAATCGGCCATCTTGTTTTCTTCGTTGAGATGGATCACGCAGGTCCGGAGGATTTCGTGGCCAAGGCCGAAGACCTCGCCCTTGTAGGCGATCCAGGCGTGATCGTTGGCATCGAAGGCGATGGCCGCGGTCGAAGACGATTCCTTGTCGTCGGTCAGGTTCTTGAAGCGGGAAAAATTGGACTCCCCCTTCCTGAGATAGCCGATGGTGATGTCCTTGTACTTGCCTCCGAACCTGCAGGTGCTGACAACGGCCAGCTCCTCGTCGGAACGCATATCCATGGATATCTGGAAGCCCTCGTAGCGGGCGGGCCAGCGCACCTTGACCGGGTCGGTCCAGACTCCGTCCTTAAACGTCGCATAGAAGACGGCCTCGTCCATCAGTTCCCAGATGACGTGAAAGCGGCTGTCGCTGTCGGCGACGATATCCGAACCGAGGTAGTCGCCGTCTATTTCCAGCTGATGGGGAATGGCCTCGGGGCGGGACCAGGAGCCGTCCTTGAAATAGCTGAAAAACATACCGCGGTTGTGGCTCCGCCAGATCACGAGACGCTCGCCCAAGTCATTTTCGCAGATTCCGGGATAGCGGTTGTTTCCGCTCAGGCCCTTCGACAGGTGAGTGAGAATGAATTCCGCCGAGAAGGCGTTGACGCTGATTATCAGGGATAGGATCAAGAAGCCGAATTTCCTCATTTTTCCTCCAGGGAGATAGTCTGCGGATGTTTGAGCCGCGATTTTAAAGGTTTTCAATTATGTCGTCTCCAGCCGAACTGCCTTCGCGCCGCGCTCAGAACCGGAAGACCAGGCCGACGCCGAACTCCTTCCCGCCGAGATCCAGCTCCTTAGTCCCGTCCGGCAGGGCTTCGTCCAGGGTCTCTTTGACGGCGTTCAGGCGGACGAAGACCTTTCCGGCGAGGAACTTGAAGATGTTGATGTAGGTCCCGCCTTGGATGTGGAAGCCGACGGCGTTCCCGCTCGTCTCCGCTAGCTCCCCGCCTTCGACCTTCTCAGAATAGGAGTAGATCTCCATGCCGGCCCCGACGAACGGCTCGAGCACCTTCCAGACGACCGGCCGGTAGACGACCCCGAGCGAAGTCTGGTTGAGCCGGAACTTGTCCTTTTGGCCGTAGTAGGTCGTCTTCGTCTCGTCGGTGTAGAGCCGGTAGGAAGCCCAGACGTCGATGTTATACATGATGTGGACGGAGGCCTCGTAGCCGAACAGGTTCCTTTGAGAGTGGCCGAAGAAGGTGGTCAGGTTTTCGTCATTGAGCTGGGATCCTTCGAAGTAGAGCCCGACCCGGAACCGGGGCTGTTGCGCCTCCTGGGCCTGGAGAGCGGCTATCGCTCCGGCGGTCATCAAGAGGATAGCCAGCACGATGAACTTCAGGGCGTGTCTTTTCATAGATGTCGTTGCCATTTCCTTTCTGTAGATTGGGGTTCCTGAGGCCGTCGTTTGCCTCAAGCAACGAGTCATCATGCAGGATTCCATCCAAGCCGTCAGGAAACCTTGTCCTTTATAACCATTTTTTCCGGACTTGTCAATCCTGGATCCGGGATTTCAATGCTGACCGGAAGAGTACGGCCGAGCTTTCCGGCGCAAGGGAACGCCCGGAATCACCTCCGGTTTCATCCCAAAGGGTGATTGACACCTTTTGTCCGGACAGGTATAAGCGAAACGGGAATAGAGAGTGAAGTCTGATGGATTTGAGAAAGATGAGTTGGCCGTCGATCCTGACGGCCCTGGCGATTTTTTCAGTCCTGGCGGTTCCGGCTGCGGCCCAATCCGATATTTATGACCTGGGTACCAGCGTCACGACCCAGGATATCCGGGCCGACAGCACAGGTACGGTTCACCTTGTTTGGACGTACAATAGCGTTCTTTACTACGGGCGCATCATCAACAAGGCCTTGACCGGAAGGGTGCAGGTGGCAACGGGCGTCAGCTCGCTCTTCTGGCGTCCCTACGTTTCTGTCCAGTCCGACGGGGAATCGATCCATGTCGCCTGGTGCCGAGGAGGAGGCAAGGGGAATCAGCTGATGCATTCCTGGCGAGACGGCGCGGGAGTATGGCGCACCGAGTTCGTTTATCAGGCCCCTGCGGACCAGGAACTGAGCATGCCGGCCTGCGCGGTGGACGGCGCCGGCCAGATCCACGTCCTGTTCGGCATTTTCAACGATGCGGAAACCGACATGTGGTTCACGCTCTTCTATATGAGAAGGTCGGGCAGCGGGACATGGGGAGCGCTGCAGTCTTTCGCCCCCAAGGTCCCGGAACACACGTTTCCGATGCTGTTCACGGACTCTACTGGCCGTGTCCACGCCACCTGGTGCATCGTCGGAAGCATGGACGGCGATAGAAACGAGGCCTACTACTGCACCGCTCCGAGCGGAGGGAAACTGAGCTATGACTCCAAGGTCAAGCTTCCCAAGGGCCCCGGGATCACTCTCAACGGTTACGGCGATATCTATGTCGATCACAAAGGGGTCGTCCACCGGTCGATCGGCGGCTGGAGCTCTTATGAGCAGAAGCTGTGCATCGACCACACGAAGAAACTCCCCGGAGGGTCGTTCTCCGTCCCCACTCGTCCCAGCCTCAACTTCCTCAACCTGGCGCCCTGCGATCCCGTCCCGGCCGTCGTGGCGGCGGAAGGCGGGCAGACGATCGTGGCCTGGGGACAGGTGGCAGCAAACGGGGCCAACAGCGTCAAGGCCTCCTTTTACGATCCCGACAAGCACACCTGGACTCTGGCGACCGTTGATCCGGACGCGGGCATTCCCGCGAGGGAGAACGCCTACCGGGTGGCGCTGACTCGTACGGATACGAATTTATTTTTAGTATGGCGGGGCGGCAACGGCCATCTCAAGCTCCTGGTCCTGCCGCTTGACGGGGCTCTCCCGTCCGACCCCCAGCCCCCGCCCGACCCCCCGGAGGAGGGGGATCCTGCGGCCGTTTTCACCTCGATTCCGATTTCCGGGCCTTCGCCGTTGGCCGTCACGTTTGACGGGTCAGCCTCCTACGACTCCGACGGGAAAATCATCTCCTACAGCTGGGATTTCGGCGACGGAGACACGGCAGCCGGGGAGGTCGTGACTCATACCTACGCGACCAGCGGGAATTTCACAGCGCGCCTGACAGTAACCGACAACGACGGAAGAACCGGCAGCGCCACCGAGGTCATCCTGGTGGGCGAGCCGAGCCTGCCCCCGGTGGCTGATTTTGTCTTTACCCCCAGCACGGGAATCTACCCCTGTGAGATCGTCTTTGACGGAGGGCGGTCGCGCGACCCGGACGGGAAAATCGTCCAGTACACCTGGAACTTCGGGGACGGCAGCAGGGGGTCCGGACAGGTGGTCCGGTATACCTACACTCGCTGGGGGACTTTCTCGGTCAGCCTGACTGTCCGGGATGATTCGGGCGGAGCGGCCAACAAAATCCGCAGCATCGAGATCCGCCGACTCTTCCAGCCTTTGAATATCCGGTGGGAAAGCCACAAGGACGAGAGCCTTTTCCAGACGCGCTTTGTCAACAATGTGAATTGGGAGAGAAACCCGGCCAATGACTCCCTGGGAGTCCAGATCGTACTGCACCGGGTTTGGCGTAAGGAAACCGCGGGGAGTAACCAGGGCTTCAGGCCCATCGGAGAGGTGACGGCAGACGTTTTCAGCTATATCGACAAAGATACCGATGCGGATAAGGCTTACGTCTACACCGTGACGGTGCTCGACAGCCAAGGCCATGAAAGCCCCATCGTGGGCGGAGGAGCCAACTCGAGCCTTATCCCATCCAGCAAGGATTCCCAGACCTTTTTCAAAAGGGGCAAGCTCGGCCAGAAATAGCGCGCCAGATCTTTACCTTGCCCGGAGCGCGGCCGTAATCGCCCCATCACCCTTGAGCGCACGGGAAGGCCGGGGATGGCGGTCGTCAAAGACGCGCAGGAGGTCCGGCCGCTCGACGGTGACGCCACTCTCATCGATCCCCTCATAACACGCAGGGTCGGCGACTCGGCTGAGTTCAAGCCCCAGGTGCTTGGCTAAGAACCTGAAAGCGGCCGCCCTCTTGGACGGCCCGTAGTCATGACCTTCGGCGGCCAAATGGACATTCTCGACTTTGTCGGCGGCACCGCATAAGCGGTAGACGTTCTGAATATAGGGAAACTCCACTCGGGGATTGTTCTTGGTCCAATCTTCTCCGCAGGAGATAAGAAGCTGCGGCCGGGGAGAGGCCAGAGCGGCGATGTCGGCGTTATTGGTGACATGGAGCTCGCTCCGGTGGATGGGCATCCCGCTCTCGCAGTTGCAACCCCCGAAAAAATGAGCGGAGGCCATGACCACCGGGATGGATACAGACACGCGGTCGTCAACGGCGGCGAGAAGAAAGGCCTGCGTGCCTCCACCGGAAGCGCCTGTTATCCCGACTCGCTTCATGTCGACCTCGCCCAGCGATTCCAAAAAATCAAGACAGCGGATGCTGTTCCAGAGTTGAAGCGCCAAGACATTGGGATGATCGTGGGTGGTCTGGGTCGAATCCCCCCAGCCGACCATGTCGTAAGAAAAAACAATGGCTCCCATGCGCGCCAGAGTCGCGCAGCGCAGCTGCATATCCGGCCGGAAGCGGCCTCCGCCCCCGGGATGGGTGAAGTGCCCGTGGGGACAGAGGACGGCCGCGTAGGGGGGCTTTCCCAGCTTCGGCCGGTAAATGTTCCCGGTCACGAAAAACCCGGGCAGGCTCTCGAAGGCGACATTCTCGACGCTATAGCCGTCATGGTCCCGCCGGCTGTGGATGATCGGGTTGAGAGAGCATTTTTTGGGAGGGGGCAGGAGCCCGGCACCTCTCAGAATGCCTTCGCGGACGCGACCGGCCCGCCTCCGCCATTGAGCGTCGGTCGAATAGCCGCGGGCGAATTCGGCCAGTTGATGCTTGGCGGCCGGCTCGCTCAGGTAGTTGCCCTGGCAGAGCTCGGGCTCACGGACAGAACCCTGTTGGGCCTTCCCGAAAGGGAACAGCCCAAGCAGAAGGCCGGCTGCTAGTCCCGGCCCGAGAAGGCGGAGAAAGGAACGTTTTCGACTCATGGGACCTCCTCGTCCGCTCCATCATAAAAAAGGAAATGCCGGGAATCAACAGGAAAGCGAGGAGTTTGCAGCAATACTATTTAATTGATTTATAATCAACAATATACAGCCAAAGGCGGGCATTCTTTGGGAGAAGAGCTTCAAGGGCGGGGGAAGCGCCAAAAAAATTATTTATGTTATTGATAATAAATTAATTAACGTAAATTTTGCGCCCTTATCCGGCCAAGTGGTACCTTTTTCCTGCATCTTCCGTTTGACTGACGGAGGCCGAATGTGG
>Ga0299912_10003096_pt1 | contig 13654 bp, 11 predicted proteins | sample RVTome_2_FD_207667 | JGI IMG/M metagenome (GOLD analysis project Ga0299912, IMG submission 207667) | Soil microbial communities from uranium-contaminated site in the Upper Colorado River Basin, Wyoming, United States - RVT95D214 (version 2) ...
CATTCTTGGATGAATCGCTTTCGTCGTCTGTTGATCCGTTGGGAAAAGAAAGTCGAAAACTATTTGGCGATGCTCGAATTCACGTGCGCGTTCATCGCTTTCCGCGCAGCCGAGGTTTTCGGATAGGCTCTTAGTGTTGGGGCTGGGCGACAACCTGATGGACGTGTTGAACGAGCCGGGGTTTAGGCCCCAAGAGTTTTGAGTCGAGTGTTTACGGTGGATCGAGCAAGCCGTACGCAATTCGCTTGACATGTAACAAAACGCGCCCGACACACAATGCCGGGTGCGTTTCTTATTTGCCGCTTTTTTCCTTTGCCACCGTCGCCAGAATTTCCTGCGCACTCTGCACTGCGCCTTTGCCTGGCGCGCCAAGCATCTGCGCCAGCTCTTGCACGCGCGCTTTTTCATTGAGCGTCTGAATGCTCGCGAGGGTGCGGCCTTCTACTGCGTCCTTTTCCACTCGAAAGTGCGTATCACCATAACCTGCCAACTGCGGCAAGTGCGTGATGCAGATGACCTGATGCGCTTGCCGCGCTCTGTCGGCGGTCAGTTCCCAGAGCTTGCGCCCGACGACCGCCCCTACGCGTCCGCCGATGCCCTGGTCAATCTCGTCAAAGATGAGCGTGGGCGTCTGGTCGGCGCGGGCGAGCACGGCCTTGAGCGCCAGCATCAAGCGCGAGGTTTCACCGCCGGAAGCAATCTTGGCGAGCGGTTTGAGTCCCTCGCCCACATTGGGCGCGACGAGGAACTCGACCTTGTCCAACCCGCTCGAATCGAACGCATAGCGGCCTGCGTTGGCGAACGCGCCATTCTCATCCGGTGTCCACTGGATGTCCACGCCAAAGCGCGCGCCAGCCATTTTCAAATCGTTCAACTCGGCTTCAATGCCCGCGGCCAGTTTTTCCGCGGCGGCTTTGCGCGCATTGGAGAGTTCTTCTCCCATCGCGCCAATTTGATGCAAGAGTTTTTCTTCCTGTTTCCTCAGTTCTTCGATGCGCTCGGAGGCGTGCGTGATGCCGTCGAGCTGCGCGGCGACATTTTGCGTGAACGCCAGAACCTCTTCGATCGTTGCGCCGTATTTGCGCTTGAGCCGTTTGATGGTATCGAGCCGGTCTTCGACCTGGTCCAGTTTCTTGGGGCTAAATTCGATGCGTTCGCGATAGGCCCGAATCGTGCGCGCCAGATCGTCGAGTTGCGCGGCGGCGCTTTCGGCGGTCTGCAAGTGTTCGGCCAGCGCCGCGTCAATCTTGGCGAGGCCCGTGAGCGCCTTGGTGGCTTGCGCCAGCGCGTCGAGCGCAGCGGGCGCAGCGGGCGTTTCGCCTGCGCCTTCGTAAAGCGCCTGGTAGGCTTCGTCGGCCAGCGCCGCGAGTTGCTCGGCGTTCGCCAGCCGTGTGCGCTCTTTTTCCAGCGTCACGTCTTCGCCCGGCTTGAGCTTGGCCGAGCCAATCTCTTCGATCTGGAATTGCAGCAGGTCGGCGCGGCGAGCCATCTCGCGCTCATCTTTGAGGAGTGCATCGAGTTCGCGGCGAACCTCACGCAACTGCGCCACAACCTTGCCAACCTCGATTCGTTGGTCCCATAAATCGGCGTAGCGGTCGAGCAGATTGATGTGCTCGCGCACGCGCAAGAGCGAAAGATGCTCACTCTGCCCGTGAATGTCCACGAGGTATTGGCCAATGTCCCTGAGCAGTGAAAGCGAGACGGCTCGCCCGTTGACGCGGCACACGCTTCGACCGCCTTTGCGGACTTCGCGGGAAAGCGTCAGCGTGTCCGGCTCGTCGCTCTCCAGGCCATTCTCGGTGAGGAGCGGGTCCAGTGCGGCGCGAACATCAGGGCTGGTGTGAAAGAGGCCCTCGACTTGCGCGCGCTCGGCTCCGGCGCGAACGATTTCGGTTTCGGCTCGCCCGCCCAGTAGCAGGCTGACTGCGTCAATAATGATAGACTTGCCTGCCCCCGTCTCGCCGGTCAGCACGTTAAAGCCGGGCGCGAGTTGCAGATGCAGTTCATCAATGATGGCTAGATCGCTGATAGTCAACTCGGTGAGCATGTTTACCTGCCAGAAGTCGGAGGTCGGAGGCAATGTCTCTCCAACATTCGACCTCTGGCCTCCAATCTCCGATCTCTATTTGCCAAACCTTAGTCGGGCGATGGCCGCGCCGACAGCCAGGAAAAGATAGACGCCATGCCAAAGCAGCGCGAACAGCCCGGAGGTGAAAAATGTCCAGGCTACTGCTGGCGCCGCCCCGACGATCAGGGCAACTGCCACAACCAACCAGGTATATTGCCCGCGTCGCTTGCCGGTGGCTCGCCACACGAGGTCGGCAATGACGCCGCCCGCGATAGGCCCGGCAAAGAGCGCAAAAAACCACAGCATCGGGCCGATGAACTGGCCGATCGCTGCCAGCGGCAGCGTGATGATCGCCGCGATGACATAGTCGGATGGGGCGGCCGTGTAGAATGTCGCCTGTTGGCCCTTGACGCAGGACTTGCAGCGGTAGCCCACCGGCGTCCGAACTGCGCACTTGACGCATATCGGATTGCCGCAACGATTGCAGCGGAGGCTGGTTGCTGTCTGGGGATGATTGACACAAAAGGACTCGGTGGTCAGTTGACCTGTTGACTGGTTTGATGTTTGCGTTTCACTCATTCGTCGCTCGTCGCTCGGAATTGACGCCGGGGCGCAGGCGCGCCATCAGCGTACGATAAAAGTAGGCCGGGGGTTGGACGCGCATAAAGCGCGCAATGTGCGGACTGACCTTTACCGTCACGCTGTCGCCGTCGAGGAGGGTGAGTATGAATTGCCCGTCCACGGTCAGAACGACTTGGTCATCCGTCGTCACGCGCATCTCCACCGTTGAAGCGGGATCGAGCACGAGGGCGCGATCCATGCTCAGGTGCGGCGCGATGGGAACCAGTACCATGTTCGTCAGCGTCGGCGGCAGAATAGGTCCGCCCGCCGCCAGCGCATATGCGGTGCTGCCGGTGGCTGTCGCAACGATCAGCCCGTCGGCCACATATTGAGTCAGGGGATTGCCGTCAATCCGCGCCTTGATGCGCACGACGCGCGCCAGGCTGCCCCGGCTCACGACTATGTCATTGAGCGCATCGTGCGTGCCGAGCGACTTTGCGTCTCGGTGCGCTTCGGCGCGAAGCAGCGCTCGTTCTTCGATGCGGTAGCCGCCCACTACCACGTGCGGCAGGAATTCCCGCCATTCGTCCGGGCGGACCTCGGCCAAAAAGCCCAACCGCCCCAAGTTGATGCCAAGAATCGGCACGGCGTGTGGAGCGCTCATGCGCGCCGCGCGCAGCATCGAGCCGTCGCCGCCCAGTGTCACCAGCAGGTCGAGCCTGGCGATTTGGGCGCGGATGCCGTCTTCGTCCCGCGAAGAGCCGATCCAGACTTGGACGCCCAGTTGTTGGAGCGCGACTGCAATGTCATCGGCCAACTGGTACGAGTGGGCGATCTTGGGATGGTGCAGCACGCCGATGCGATGGAGCGCCGGCGCATGGCCCGGAGGGAAAGTCCAGTTATTCGAGTTGAAAGATTTGTCCACAGGCGAGCAGTGCGCTTTCTGAAAGATGTGGCGATTATAACTCATTCGGGTTGGCTGTCCAATCAAGATTCAAATCTCAACAGCGCAGACTAGCGCCTTGACCCGAAAATTCTGCGTAGTGACGACTTTAGTCGTCCTCCCGCCACAAGCGACTAGGGTCGCTACTACGACTACGCAGAATTAATTGGTCGGCCCACTAGCGCCTTGAGCGGGCGCAGTGGTATAATGGGATGGATTTCAAATTCCCGTTGCAGGAGACCCTCATGCGAAAACTGGTTGGCTTTATTGCGGGCGCGATGTGCGGGGCGATTGTGGGCGCTGTGGCGGCGTTGCTGCTGGCGCCGGCGTCCGGCCCTGAGCTGCGTCAAAGTGCGCGGGCGCGCATGGACGAGATGTTGGCCGAAGGTCGTCAGGCGGCGGCCGATCGGCGCGCTGAACTGGAAGTGCAGTTGGCTGCGCTCAAGCGACCCCAGTCGTTGTAGACTCTAGATTGCTGATTTCAGATTGAGGATTGGCGGCAATGTGTCTGTCCTCAATCCGCAATCTTTAATCGGAAATCTTTAATTGATACGGCGCAGGCTCGGTTGTTGTGCGCGCCAGGGCCGTCAGCGCCAGCACGGCGTTCCTGACTTGCGAAAGCGACACGCTCCAATGGCCTGTCTGGTCATCGGCGAGCGGCAGACGCTCGACGCGGGGCCTGCCGTCTGAGCCAAAGCTGATAAGCTGCACAGTGTACTTTTCCGGTTCTCGATTGATAATGCGCACAAAGCCTTGCGCCTGCCAGCCGCCGTCGCCGCTATCGGCGTTGAAAGCATAGTTGATCTCCGGGAGGCGGATGTCTTGCAGCGCCACACCTTCGTAGTTGAGCGCGTCGTCGGTGATGTACTCAAAACGCAGCAGGATTTTCTTGCCGGCGAACTCGCTTAGATCCACGCTCGGTTCAATCCATTGGGCTGGCTGCTGACCGCCGCTCTTGCCCGTGAGTGCCCAGCCGTAGTTGTTGCCGCTCGGATTGGTGTTCGTACTCCCCGGTACCTTGAGAATCTTCCACGTTTTGCCGCCGTCGGCTGACGCTTCCACGTAGAAATAATCCCAATCTTCTTCGGTCGAGTACCACGTCGAGAACTTGAGTGTGGCCGACGACACACCGGCCAAGTCGAACTCGCGCGTGAGCGTAAAATCGCTGTTGTCGCCGCGCCCCGAATACCACATCAGCTTGCCGTCGGGCGGATCCGCGCCGACCAGTCGCGCTTCGGTCGAGCCGATCAGGTCCACCGTCACATCGCGTTGACCCTGAAGGATAAAATAGTCTGTGCCATAGTGATTGACGGCGCTGTCCAGCGCGAAGGGGAAGCGATTGATCGTGCGTTCCACCCTGGGTTTGTTGAATCTCAAATCCTTGTAAGCGTATTGCCCGCCGGCGACCGTAGAATCGTTGAGGTAGTTGGCAATTTCCCAATCGGCAAAGAAATCGTCGGCCGTCATGCCCGGTTTGCCGAAGGTGGCCAGCACACCATCCATTGCTTCCAGACCATGCTTAGGATCTGCCAACAGCCGCCGGGTCGCTTCCGCGCCAAAGCGGTCGTAAAAGTGCGTCAGGAACAAAAAGCTTTCGCCATAGTGCGGGATGGCTTGGTCGAGTTCGGCCCAGGCATCCAACTGCGTGTCGGGCGTGGCCAGATATGCTTGCGCGTGACCGGTGACGCCGAACCTGTTCAAGTAGATTGCCAAGTCCGAGAACCCCTCGTTCATCCAGGTGTCCAGGTTTTTGTGGACGTTGTCGGAGATGATGTGCTGAAACTCGTGCGCCGCCGTAGCCAGGTATTCCGTCGAGCCGATGGCCAAGTCGTCCGTGTTCATGTAGAACATTTCCATCTCGTTCGAATCCGGGCGCACAACTTGGGTCACCTCGTCCTTGCCAGCCACATAGCCGGCCGCTCCACCCATGCCAGGCGTGTTGAGGATCGAGATGTGGGGATCGCAGTCAATCCCCGGCGAGGCTTCGATTCCCAGCAGCGCGCGGTCGGTGGGATAAATCTTGTCGGCAAAATAGTCGGCCGCCTGTTTGATCGCGGCATCGCCGGCTTTGACTCCGTCGGCTACCCACATGTAAACGACCTGGTTTTTGTAACGCAAGGTCGCTTTCACGTCAAAGGTTTCCATCGTGCTTTGATTTTGAACGCTAAAGGTGTGTGTCGCGCCGACGGCGTAATTGGGCGAGGTTGTGCAAGCGACCTTGGGTGTATCGGCCGGCACACCCTCGAGTCGAACTGCGAGATCGCGCAAATCACGGACGGCAGGTTTGGACTGCGCGAGCGCCAGAACGGTGGCGCGGTCGGCATCGGTCACCGGGTCGCGTATCAGCCCGGAGGGTAAGGGGCTGCTCGGCGTCGCAAGCGCGGGACTGGTTGCGGTCGGTTCGGCGCGGCGCGTCGCAGCGGCGGTTGACTCGGCGATTGGCGTTGCGACAGGTATCGGCGTTGTGTCTGGCAGCAAGAACTGGCACGAGAGCAGTGCCAGGGTCAAAGCAACAAGCGCAATCCACAGATGACGTTTCTGCATGGTGTCTCCCGATAAAGCGAAACGTGACGCGTGAAAGATTAAGCACGCATCACGCTTTACGCACACCTGCACTTGCGTGCGGTGCAAGTGTCACTTGGGCGTCACCGCAAACCAGTACTGCGCCGGCTCCGTCGTCACGGGAGTCGCGCCGCTGATGACGAGCACGGCGCGCTCCACGTCCGGTCCCAGGCGAACGTCCCAATGCCCGGTCTGGTCGTCGGCGATGGGCAGTCTTTCCACCGTCGTCTCAGTCTGGCCCACGGAGATGAGCTGAACGAGCCATTGCTGCGGGAGAACGTTGGCGTGACGGATAAAGCCATTCGCCTGCCAGCCGCCGTCGCCCGCCTCGACATCGTCGCCGTACTTGATCTCTGGAATTTCGACGTCGTCCACGAAAAAGCCCGGGTGCGTCACGGCGGCGTCGGTGATGTATTCGAATCGAATCTGTATTTTATTTCCGGCATAGGCGCTCAGGTCAACCTTTTCCTGAATCCACTTGGCCGGGGCTTTTTTGTCGGATGACGATACGCCGCTCTTGCCCGTAAAGCCGTTGCCATAGTTCGCGCCGTTCGGGTCGTCGTCGGTTGTGCTCGTGCCGGGCAAGGTTTGCCAGCGCCGGCCGTCGAGCGACGCTTCGAGGTAAGCATAGTCAAAATCGCCTTCGATGTCGTACCACGTCCAAAAGCTCAAGGTGGCAGACTTGACCCCGGTCAGGTCGAATTCGCGCGTCAAGGTCGTGTCGCTGGAATTAGCGGCCTCGCCCCACCACAGGTATTTGCCGCTGTGCGCGTTCGTGTTCGCCAGGCTTACCACTGTCGCTCCGGCAAAGTCCACCTGAGCGTTGCCGCTCCCGGTCAGTTCAATATAGTCTGTGCCGTATTGGCTCACGGTGGCTTGCTTTTGCGTCGGAGTGTTGCCGGCGCGCAGCTTTTGCGTTGTCTTGAACTCGGGCGGCGTGATCGTCGTGTACGAGTACTGACCCTGGTCAATGTTCGGATCGTTGATAGAGTTGGCGACGGTCCAATCGGCGAACACGTCATTGAAGGTCAGCCCGGTATTGGCCTTGTTCAACACATCGTCCACGGCCGCCAGGTCATACTGGGCGCTGTTGACGAGCGACTGCGTGGCTTTTTCGCCAAAGCGGTCGAGAAAATACGACATGAACAAGTAAGCCGAGCCATAGTTCGGCCCCGCGTCGCCAGTTTCGTCGGTCCACGAATCGAGCTGCGTGTCCGGCTTGTCGGCAAAGGTGTACATGTTCCCGCCGGTCTCAAGCCCGTTGATCTGACATGCCAGTTCGCTCAGCCCTTCATTGATCCAGTTGACCTGGTTCTGGTGATGATACCAGTGAATCATGTGCTGGAATTCGTGCGCCATGGCGCAGTCAAAGAACGGCGTGCCGAGGCCGCTATTGTTTGCGTCAATGTAAAATATCTCCATCTCGTTCGAATACTTGTGAACCAGGCGGCTGTACTCGTCCATGCTGCTATAGTAACCCGCCACGTTCTGGCCCAGCTTGTCGGAGATGAGCATACTGAGGTGAACATCGCTGTCCACGCCAGGCGACCATTCGCCGCCAAAGAACTCGCGGTCGGTAGGATAAGTCTTGTTTTCAAACCGGTCCGCGGCGGCCTTGACTCTGCCCTGGTTCACTTTGACGCCGTCCTCCAGCCAGACGTACAGGTGCGGCGTCACGTAGATCAGCGTGGCCGTGATCCAGTGGTTTTCGTGAGTGTCTTCGGTGGATACCCAAAAGCCGTGCTTGTCACCGAGCTTGAAATTCCAGGGTGTGTCGTGTGTGATTTCTGGAATGTCCGCGATATTCGTCAGGCGCAACGCCACGTCGCGCAAGTCGCGCTTGGGAATCGCCGCCGATTCCAAGAGCCGGGCCGTATCCAGCGCTTCGGGTGGAACCGGCTCGCGCTGCAAATCTGAAGGCGGCTCAAGTCCGCCCGAAGGCGCGGGCAATTGCGGACGCGGCGTGGCGGTGACGCGCGGGCCGGGCGTCGCCAGCACGCGCGGCGTAACCCGGACGGCGCGAGTAGGACGGGGCGTCTCATTGAGCGCGATGCCCCAGGCGCACACGACCAACGCCGCGATACACAGGCAGCACGCTACAAGTGCTACACCGATGCCGACGACAATCAGGCCGGTTCGGTCAGATCGAGGTTGGTTCACGGCAGACTCCTGGATAAAAAGTGCGCGTATTATACCACGCCGGCCAAAACGAATCCGGCGTTTTGCGCGCCGCGCTTGACAACGGGCATGAGCCAGGGCTATAATTAGTGTCAAAACGACACGAGCAGGAGGCGTGGGCATGGCGCAGCGCAGCAAATATCATTATCCGGCCGTCAGTGTGGACGTGGTGATTTTCACTCTGCGCGACGACGATTTGCAGGTATTGCTGGTTCAGCGCAAGAACCCGCCGTTCGAGGGACGTTGGGCCATCCCCGGCGGGTTTGTAGGAGCCAGTGAATCGCTGGAGGTGGCCGCGCGCCGCGAGCTGGCGGAAGAGACCGGCGTCCGCGACGTATACCTGGAGCAGCTTTATACATTTGGCGACCCGGGGCGCGACCCGCGTGGGCGCGTGATCACGGTGGCCTACTTTGCGCTGGTGCCCTCGCCGCTGGCTGTGGAGGCCGGCAGCGACGCCAGCGACGCGCGGTGGTGGTCCGTCTACCGGCTGCCCTCCCGGCTGGCCTTTGATCACGACAAGATTCTGCGATACGCCTTGCAGCGGCTGCGCTACAAGCTGGAATACACCGCCGCCGGATTCCGCCTCTTGCCGTCAGCCTTTACCCTGACCGAGCTTCAGAAGGCTTACGAGATTGTGTTGGGCGAACCGCTGGACAAGCGCAACTTTCGGCGCAGGATTCTGGAGGCGGGCATCCTGGAAGAAGCCGGGCAGGCCAGCGAAGGCCGGGGACGGCCCGCCAAGCAATATCGCTTCCGCGACGACGCCGTGGCCGAAGTCAAAGCGCGGCGGCTGTTTCCGTAAATTCCCTCTTGACAGACATCGCCAGGCGAGAGTATAATTAGTGTGAAAATGACACTAACGTGGGCGGTTCGCCGCCCTTCTTTTGAGGTTGAATTAGTGTAGAAACTACACCAGAAAGGAAATGAGGCATGGAACCTCGAGCGCTTTTGGAGCAGAGCCAGCCGTTTCTAGACTACCTGGCCGGCTGGCAGGCTGGCCTGCCGGCGCTTGACCTGGCCGCTGAACTCAAGGAGCCGCAGCGCGCGGCGGTTGTCGTCGTAGACCTGACCAGGGGCTTTTGCACGGACGGACCGCTGTCTTCGCCCCGCGTGCAAGCAGTCGTCGCGCCAACCGTGCGGCTGGTCGAGCGCGCGCACGCGCTGGGCGTGCCGCACTTTGTGCTGCCGCAGGACACGCACGAGCCGGACGCCGTCGAGTTTGGGAGCTTTGCGCCGCACTGCGTGCGCGGCACGCCGGAATCGGTGACGGCGCCGGAATTGACGGCCCTGCCCTTTGCCAGCCAATTCACCGTCATCACCAAGAACTCGATCAACTCTACGCTTGCCCCGGGCTGGCAGGCCTGGCGAGCCCAACACGCCGATGTGCGCACGTTCGTCGTCGCGGGCGACTGCACTGACTTTTGTGTTTACCAGTTGGCAATGGCCTTGCGCGTTTCGGCCAACTCGAATCAGGAGCGCGATCTGCGCGTCATCGTCCCGGCCGATTGCGTGGACACTTATGACTTGCCGGTGGATGCGGCCAGGTCGCTCGGCATCCTGCCGCACGCGGGCGATCTGCTCCACCTGATTTTCCTGTATCATATGGCGCTCAATGGCGTCGAGGTCGTCGCGCATGTCAAGTGATCCTCTGCCGCCCGAAATCATTGCCTGCATCAAGCGCGCATTGGAGGAAGATATCGGATCGGGTGATGCGACGACGAACAGCATCGTGCCGCCCGAGGCCACCATGAGCGGGCAGATCATCGCCAAGCAAGCCGGCGTCGTGGCCGGGTTGGATGTGGCGCAGGCGACCTGCCTGCTATTCGCCGGGCGCGAGCGCATGGGCTTTGTCACTCACGTTACCGAAGGGGCGCGCGTCGAAAATCGCCAGACGCTGGCAACAGTCTCGGGCCCGGCGCGCGCGTTGTTGACTGCCGAGCGTACCGCGCTCAACTTTCTGGGGCGCATGTCCGGCATCGCCACGTTGACGCGCCAGTTTGTGGACGCAGTCTCCGGCACTCGCGCCATCGTCCTCGACACGCGCAAGACCGCGCCTGGCCTGCGCGCCGTGGACAAGCTGGCCGTGCGGCGCGGCGGCGGGCAGAATCACCGTGTGGGCCTGTACGACATGATCCTGATCAAAGACAACCACATTGACCTGGCTGGGTCGCTGGCCGAAGCGGTCCATCGTGCTCGCGCCGCGAACGCCGGGCTCGAGATTGAGGTCGAGGCGCGCACACTGGACGACGCGCGGGCCGCGCTCGACCTGGGCGCGCAGCGCATCTTGCTGGATAACATGACGCCGGACATGATGCGTCAGGCCGTCACGCTCAATGCTGGCCGCGCCAGGCTCGAAGCCTCGGGGAACGTGACGCTGGACAACGTCCGGCAGGTCGCCGACACCGGCGTGGACTATATCTCAATCGGCGCACTGACCCATTCGGCCCCGGTGTTTGACGTGAGTTTCTTGGTGACGAAGGACGAGTGACAAATGACGAAGCGTTCGTTTTTCGTATCTTCTCAAAAAGTAGAGGAATTTGAACCTTGCGAAGGTTTCTGCCCAATGCGTAGCGCACTCGGACCAACCCTTCGCAAGGTTCTTCCCCGAATTATTGAGATGATACCGTTTTTCGCAAGTTCGCAGGGAGCAAGAAGATGTCTGCAGATGAGATGTACTTGAAGCTGAAAGCAATGCTCGGCGACGTGGTTCCCGATTTCGAGCTGCGTTACAAGGCTCAACTCGCGTTTGAGATCAATCGCCTCAAAAAAGAAAAGAACGCTGTGATTTTGGGACACAACTATATGGAACCGGCGCTGTTTCACTCTATCCCGGATTACGTCGGCGACTCGCTGGAACTCGCTCGAAAAGCTGCCCAGAGCGACAAGGACATCATTGTCTTTTGCGGCGTCAAGTTCATGGCAGAAACCGCCAAGCTGCTGAATCCCGGCAAGACGGTTCTCCTGCCATCGCTAGAAGCAGGTTGCTCCCTGGCGGGCAGCATCACGGCCGAGGACGTGCGGAAGCTCAAGGCCAGGTTTCCCGGCGTTCCGGTCGTTACCTACGTCAACACGTATGCCGATGTAAAAGCCGAATCGGACATCTGCTGCACCTCTGGCAATGCCGCCGCAGTGGTCGAGTCGCTGCGCACCGACACCGTGATCTTTATCCCTGACGAATATCTTGCGAGAAACGTGGCCCGCGAAACGGGCAAGCACATCATCTTCCCCTCGCTGGACGCGACCCAAGAGCCTGATATTGAACTGGATTATCAAATGGTTGGCTGGCATGGCCGGTGCGAGGTGCACGAAAAATTCTCCGCGAGGGATGTTGCCGCCGTGCGAGAGCAATTCCCGGACGTGGTCGTGTTGGCTCATCCCGAGTGCAGCCCCGAGGTGGTCGAGGCGGCTGACTTTTCCGGCAGCACATCGGCGATGATCAAATACGTCACCCAGACCTCCGCGCCCCGCTACCTGCTGCTCACCGAGTGTGCGATGGGCGATAACATTGCCGCCGCCCACCCGGACAAAGAGATGCTCCGGCTGTGCAGCGTCCGATGCCCGCACATGAATCAAATCACACTCCAAGACACGCTCGAGTCTCTGCTGCGCAATCAATACATCATCGAAATGCCGGAAGAGATTCGCGTGCGTGCGGCGCGCTCCGTCGAAAGAATGATCGCCATCGGATGAGAGCGAAAGAGGCCAGGCATTGATCCAAACAGAAGTCTTGATCATCGGCTGCGGCATTGCCGGCGCGACCGCCGCGCTGCGACTGGCGCGCAACCCACGCCGTCAAATCACCGTCATCACCCGCGCGCCCGATCCGCACGAGTCGAACACGCGCTACGCCCAGGGCGGCATCGTCGCTCGCGGCCCAGGCGACGACGCCGAAACTTTGATAGCCGACATCCTGGCGGCCGGCGCCGGCGCCAGTTCCCCACCAGCCGCGCACATCTTAGCTCAAGAAGGCCCGCCCCTTTTGCGCGAAATCCTCATCGAGACAGCCGGCGTCATGTTCGACCAAAGCGCGGACGGTCAACTGATCTGGGGACAGGAGGCCGCACACTCGCACAGGCGCATCTTGCACGTGGGCGACGGCACCGGCCAGGCCATTATCAACGGATTGATCGCCGCGCTGCGCCGCTGCCCCAATGTGGCGATGGCAACGGACGCGACCGCCGTGGACTTGATCACGTTCCCGCATCACTCGCGCGATCCGCTGGCCGCCTACCAGCCGATTACGTGCCACGGTTCTTACGTGTTCGACCGGCAAGAGCGCACGGTTCACCGTTACCTGGCTGCCGCGACGGTGCTGGCGACCGGCGGATTGGGGCGCATCTATCGCAACACCACCAACCCGCCTGGCTCGCGCGGCGACGGGCTGGCGATCGCGCACCGCGCCGGCGCGCGCATCGTCAACGCCGAATACGTGCAGTTTCATCCGACGGCATTGGCCGCGCCGGGCGCTGAAGGCTTTTTGATCAGCGAGGCTGTGCGCGGCGAAGGCGGCGTGTTGCTCTCGCCCGACGGGCGGGCATTCATGGCCGACTATTCGCCCCAGTGGCGAGACCTGGCCCCGCGCGACGTCGTGGCGCGCGCCATCCATCACCAGATGGAAACGCACGGTTACACGCACGTGCTGCTCGACATCGCCTCGCGCATGCCCGCCGACGCTGTCCGCGCGCGCTTCCCCAACATTTACGCTGCGTGCCTCCAGGTCGGCATAGACATCACCCGCGAGCCGATCCCGGTCGTGCCGGCGGCGCACTATTCCTGCGGCGGCGTGTGGGTGGATGAGTGGGGACGAGCCAGCATCGAAAACCTGTATGCCGTGGGCGAAGTCAGTTGCACGGGCCTGCACGGCGCTAATCGCCTGGCATCCACGTCTTTGCTGGAAGGGTTGGTGTGGGGCAATCGCGCCGGGCAGCACATCGAAGATACGCTAACCCGGCGCGCGTCGCTCCAGATGCCTGGCCGCGACGATGTGCCGCCGTGGGACGAAAGCGGCTTGGTGGCCGAAGCCGACCCGGCCCTGATCCAGGGCGACATGCAAACGATCCAAAACATCATGTGGCACTATGTAGGGCTGGCTCGCAACGCCGACCGCCTGTCGCGCGCCATCCGCGAGCTGCGCCACCTGCAGAACGAAATCGAGACATTTTATTGCACGACGAAATTGAGCGATGGATTGATCGGCCTGCGCAACGCCGTCGAAGTGGCGCTGATCGTGGCCCAGGCCGCGCGCCACAACCGGGCAAGTCGCGGCTGCCATTACCGGCAAGACGCGGTCTCCGCCGGCGGAGACCGATTGATCTAGCAGGTCACACTCGAAGCGTGGTCTC